>Ga0255398_1118_pt1 | contig 12375 bp, 24 predicted proteins | sample ANMaggSeSYBR01K3_FD_182119 | JGI IMG/M metagenome (GOLD analysis project Ga0255398, IMG submission 182119) | Sediment cell enrichment communities from methane seep in Santa Monica Basin, California, United Staets - ANME aggregate JGI... | ecosystem: Environmental > Aquatic > Marine > Cold seeps >...
TGGTGCACTAATGCGATGAGGTGGAAAGTTACTTTGCTGTGAGAGAATTTCCGCTGAGAATTGTCCGTACATGATATGGGCGTCGAGTTTTTTTGTCCAAACGCTTATGAAACACCAGGCGCAGTGGACGATGTTCAACTTGATCGTATGATCGCAGCTCGCATACGATAAAAAAAGGAGGTTTAGCAAATGGCTAACAAGCAAAAAATTAGAATCAGATTAAAGTCATTCGATCACAAAGTGCTTGATAATACAGCACAAAAGATCGTTGAAGTGGCGAAGCAAACTGGTGCAGATGTAGCTGGTCCAATCCCGTTACCAACAAAGAAAGAAATTGTAACCATTTTGAGAGCAGTACACAAGTACAAAGATTCGAGAGAGCAATTTGAGATCAGAACTCATAAGAGATTGATTGATATCTTGAATCCTGCACAAAAAACAGTTGATGCGCTTATGAAACTTGAATTGCCTGCGGGAGTAGACGTAGAAATCAAGCTCTAATGCGTAAATGAGGAAAGACTAAGATTTCGGTTTAAATAGATAAACCTGATTTTTTAGGATGATTACTTTGGTAATCCGCTGTAAGAATATTAGGAGGTGCGAAACGCATGGTAGGAATTATCGGTAAAAAAATCGGTATGACCCAAGTTTTCAACGAAGAAGGCATCGTTACACCAGTAACTGTTGTTGAAGTGACACCTATGGTGGTCACACAAATCAAAACAGTTGAAACTGACGGATACAATGCCATCCAAGTAGCTTCGGGTGACGTGAAGACTAAACACGTTAACAAACCTTTAAAAGGACATTTTGATAAAGCGAACGTTGCTTACAAAAGAACTTTAAAGGAATTCAGAGTTGAGAATCCGGCAGAATTCACAGTCGGTCAGGAAATCAAAGCTGATATATTTGAAAATGGTCAAATCATAGATGTTACAGGAACATCTAAAGGTAAAGGAACAACAGGTCCAATTAGAAGACACAATCAATCAAGAGGCCCTGAAACACACGGTTCGAAATACCACAGAGGTGGCGGTTCAATCGGTGCAGCTTCTTATCCTGCAAGAGTTTTCAAAGGTATGCCAATGGCTGGTAGAATGGGTAACGAGCAAGTAACTGTACAAAACCTTGAAGTCATCAGAGTTGATGCTGAAAGAAATCTTTTATTAGTAAAAGGTGCAGTGCCAGGTCCTAAAACTGGTCAAGTAATAATTAGTAAAGCTGTTAAGGCAACAAAATAATAGCTGACGAAAGGAGGAAGCACAGTGCCTAAATTAGAAGTATTAAACGTTTCTGGTCAAAAAGTGACTGAAATTGAATTAAACGAAAGTATTTTCGGAATAGAGCCAAATGTGCCGGTTATGCATGAAGTTGTAAAAAACTACCTTGCTAACCAAAGACAAGGTACTCAATCTGCAAAAACTAGAGCAGAAGTAAGAGGCGGCGGAAGAAAGCCTTTTAGACAAAAAGGTACAGGTAATGCAAGACAAGGTACGATCAGAGCACCACATTTCGTAGGTGGTGGTGTCGTATTTGCACCGAAGCCAAGAAGCTACAGATATACGTTGCCTAAGAAGATGAAGAGACTTGCTCTCAAATCTGCATTAAGTGCAAAAGTAAGAGAAAACGAGATGATCATTCTTGATGAACTTACAATGGCGGCTCCAAAGACAAAAGATATGCTAAACATTTTGAACAATATCAAAGTGAACGGTAAGAAAGTATTGTTCGTAACTGGCGACGTTGAGCAAAACATCGTTAGAGCTGCAAGCAATATCACTGGCGTGAGCACAACTTTTGTGGGCCAAATCAACGTATATGAGATTTTGAATCACGATTACTGTGTTGTAACTAAAAACGCAATTGAAAAATTCGAGGAGGTGTATGCGTAATGAGAACCTCTTATGATGTAATAGTTAGACCAATCGTAACTGAGAATTCTATGATGCAAACTTCAGACAGAAAATATACATTTGAAGTCTTGAAGGACGCAAACAAAACTGAGATTAAAAAAGCTGTTCAAGAAGTATTCGGTGTAAAGGTAGAAAAAGTTTACACTATGCATGTTAAAGGAAAGCTTAAAAGACAAGGTAAACACGAAGGCTATACAAGAAGCTGGAAGAAAGCGATTGTTAAATTGACGGCAGACAGCAAAACAATCGAGTTCTTCGAAGGAATGTAATCAATAAAGACTCGAAGGAGGTATAACCATGGGTATTAGAGGATTTAAACCGACTTCACCTGCTGTAAGACAAATGACAGTGTCAACTTTTGAAGAGATCACTAAAAAGCAACCAGAAAAATCGCTTGTAGTCGCTTTGAAGAAAAATTCCGGAAGAAATAATCAAGGAAAAATCACTGTTCGTCATAGAGGTGGCGGAGCAACAAAGAAATACAGAATCATCGATTTTAAGAGACTTAAAGACAATGTGCCTGCAAAAGTAGCTGCGATCGAGTACGATCCAAACAGAAGTGCGAACATTGCTCTATTATCATATGCTGATGGCGAAAAGAGATACATCATTCATCCACACGGATTGAAAGTTGGCGATGTGATTATCTCTGGTGAGCAACAAGATATTAAAGTGGGTAATGCAATGCCACTTATGAATATGCCTGTTGGTACAATCGTTCACAACATCGAGATGAAACCTGGCAAGGGCGCTCAAATGGTAAGATCAGCTGGAAACTCTGCACAACTTATGGCTAAAGAAGGCAACTATGCACTCGTGAGATTGCCATCCGGCGAGACTCGTCAAGTCAGAAAAGAATGTAGAGCTACAATCGGTCAAGTTGGAAACATCGACCATGAAAACATTTCAATCGGTAAAGCCGGTCGTAAGAGACACATGGGCATCAGACCTACAGTCAGAGGTTCCGTAATGAACCCTAACGATCACCCACACGGTGGTGGTGAAGGTAGATCACCTATCGGTAGACCAAATCCGGTCACTCCATGGGGTAAGCCTGCACTTGGATACAAAACTAGAAAGAAAAACAAGGCATCTGATAAATATATCGTTTCTAAAAGAAAGAAATAATCGGATCTATAACTGAAAGGAGGACATATCATGGGAAGATCTCTTAAAAAAGGTCCATTTGTCCACAAAGGCCTATTGAGAAAAATAGAAGAAATGAACACTAGCGGCGAGAAGAAAGTTATCAAAGCTTGGTCTAGATCATCGACTATTTTCCCGCAAATGGTTGGTCACACAATCGCGGTACATGATGGTAGAAAGCACGTTCCTGTATATGTTACAGAAGACATGATTGGTCATAAGCTTGGAGAATTTGCTCCAACTAGAACATTCAGAGGTCATGCAGGCGATAAGAAGAGTAAATAAGTTCAATAATCCGAAAGGAGGTACTAAGAATGCAAGCAAGAGCGGAAGCTAAGTACATTAGAATCTCTCCTCGTAAGATGAAGCCAATCGCTAATTTGGTCAGAGGAAAAAGTGTCAAAGATGCACAAGCTATTCTAAAGTTTACACCTAGAAAAGGTGCTGAAATATTTCTGAAAGTTTTAAATTCAGCTGTAGCAAATGCTGAAAACAACCATCATATGGATGTGGATACTTTGATCGTAAAAGATATTTACGCAAATCAAGGTCCTACTATGAAAAGATGGAATGCCGGTTCAATGGGGCGAGCAAACCCTATTTTAAGAAGAAGCAGCCACGTTGGCGTTGTTGTCGCTGAAAAAGAGTAAAAGGAGGGTATACTGAATGGGTCAAAAAGTTAGCCCACACGGACTCCGAGTCGGAGTCATCAAAGATTGGGACTCAAAATGGTATGCAAATAAAAAGAACTTCTCTGGTTTATTGATCGAAGATTTTGAAATTCGTAAATATATTAAGAAAAGACTTTTTACTGCAGGAATCTCTAGAATATACATTGATAGAACTGCAAACGATAAAGTTCACATCAACATTTTCACTGCTAAACCAGGAATGGTAGTAGGTAAAGGTGGAGAGAACATCAAAGTATTGAGAGAAGAACTTGAAAAAATGACTAAGAAGTCAATTCAACTCGATATCTCAGAAGTTGACAATATTGACATCGATGCACAACTTGTTGCTGAGAATGTAGCTTTTTCACTTGAGAAAAGGGTTTCATTTAGAAGAGCAATGAAGCAAGTAATCGGTAGAGCACTTAAAGCTGGTGCAGAAGGTATCAAAGTTCAGACATCCGGTCGTTTAGGTGGTGCTGAAATGGCGAGAACAGAGGGTTACTCAGAAGGTAACGTGCCGTTATCGACACTCAGAGCAGATATTGACTATGGTTTTGCTGAAGCAGACACAACATACGGAAAAATCGGTATCAAAGTTTGGGTCAACAAAGGCGAAGTATTGCCAAGTGTTAGCGAAGAAACTAGACTTCAAAGAAAAGAAGCTAGAAAAGCAAACGACAAACGTCCAAGAGGCGGAAGAACCAATGCAGGACCAAGCAAGGGACCGAGAAAGCCAAGAACCAACAACAATTAATAAAGAGTTTTGTGAAAGGAGGCAATTACCATGTTAATGCCTAAAAGAGTAAAACGCCGTAGAGTTCACAGAGGTAGAATGTCAGGTACTGCTCAAAAAGGTAACACTGTGACTTACGGAGATTACGGATTAGTCGCTATGGAACCAGTTTGGCTAACATCTAATCAAATTGAAGCAGCCAGAATTGCTATTAATAGAAGAATCAAAAGAGGCGGTAAGGTTTGGATCAAAGTATTTCCTCATAAGCCAATCACTCAAAAGCCTGCTGAAACTCGTATGGGTGCCGGTAAAGGTTCACCTGAGTATTGGGTAGCAGTAGTTAAGCCAGGTAGAGTTCTTTTTGAACTTTCTGGAGTTGATGAGGAATTAGCAAGAGAAGCTATGAGACTCGCAGCTAATAAGTTGCCAATCAAATGTAAATTCGTTAAGAAAGACGACGCTATCGAAAAGGGTGGTGAATAAAGTTGAAAGCAAATAAAATTAAAGAAATGACTTCACAAGAGTTGAATGACAAAGTGATTGAGTTGAAAAACGAGCTTTTCAACTTAAGATTCCAATTAGCTACAGGTCAATTGGACAATCCAATGCAAATCAAATCCATAAAAAAAGACATTGCTCGTGTTAAAACGATCTTAAGAGATAAAGAGATCAACGCATAAGCAAAGGAGGTTACGCCGTGGAAAGAGGCAGAAGAAAAGTTAGAGTTGGATACGTAACCAGTGACAAAATGGATAAAACCATTGCTGTTACGGTTGAAGAATTTATTCGTCATCCACTTTACGGAAAAAGAGTCAAGAGAACTAAAAAATTCAAAGCACATGATGAAGAAAACACATGTGGTATTGGCGATAAAGTAAGAATTATGGAAACTAGACCGCTTAGCAAAGACAAAAGATGGAGACTTATTGAAGTCTTAGAAAAGGCTAAGTAGTTTAGCTGAAAGGAGGAGAAAAGCATGATCCAAACCGAAACTCGTTTAAAAGTTGCTGATAACTCTGGTGCAAAAGAAATACTTTGTATCCGTGTACTTGGCGGTTCAAAGAGAAGATATGGTAATATTGGAGATGTTATAGTAGCGACTGTAAAAAATGCAACACCTGGTGGAGTTGTCAAGAAAGGTGAAGTCGTGAAGGCTGTCATCGTTAGAACCAACTATGGTTTAAGAAGACCGGACGGCAGTTACATCAAATTTGATGAAAATGCAGCTGTAATCATAAAAGATGATTTATCTCCAATAGGAACTCGTATCTTCGGACCAGTTGCTAGAGAGTTAAGAGACAAGAAGTTCATGAAAATCGTTTCTCTAGCTCCAGAAGTTCTTTAAACTTAGGAGGTGTAGTAATGCATATTAAAAAAGGCGATACTGTTATCGTGGTTGCCGGTAAAGATAAAGGCAAAAAAGGTAAAGTATTAAGCGTAAACCCAAAAACGGAAAGAATCATCGTTGAGAACGTAAATATGGTAACAAAGCATCAGAAACCGTCTATGAAAGTTCAACAAGGCGGCAGAATTCATAAAGAAGCTGCGATCCATGTATCAAATGTTCTTTTATATGATGCCAAAGCGAAAGCTGGTACGAGAATCAGATACAAAGCATTAGATAACGGTAATAAAGTCAGAGTATCAGTAAAAACTGGTGAAGTAATAGACTAAAACCGGTGAGAAAGGAGGTTTGACTCGTGGCGAGATTTAAAGATAAATACAAAAATGAAGTTGCAAAAGCAATGATGGAAAAATTCGGCTACAGCAACGTTATGGAAATTCCAAAGATTGAGAAAGTCGTTGTCAATATGGGTCTTGGTGACGGAAAGGATAATCCTAAAGTAATCAAGGTTGCAGTTGATGAGCTTACTACTATAGTTGGTCAAGCACCAATCATTACAAAAGCAAAGAAATCAGTTGCAAACTTTAAAGTGAGAGAAGGCATGAGCGTCGGCGCCAAAGTAACCCTCAGAGGCGAAAGAATGTACGAATTCATCGACAGATTCATCACTATCGCATTACCTAGAGTAAGAGACTTTAGAGGTGTTAATCCTAATTCATTTGATGGTAGAGGCAATTACACTTTAGGCGTTAAAGAGCAGTTGATTTTCCCTGAAATCAATATCGACAAAGTAGAGACTGTCAGAGGTATGGACATCACTTTTGTTACAACTGCGAAAACAGATGAAGAGGCAAGAGAATTATTGAGATTGATGGGAATGCCATTCACGAAGTAAGGAGGGATTTACATTGGCTAAGACTAGTCTTAAAGTAAAACAATCAAGACCGCAAAAATACTCAACCAGAGAGTACAGTAGATGTAAAATTTGTGGAAGACCACATGCTTATATCAGAAAATATGGAATTTGCCGTATTTGCTTTAGAGAATTGGCATACAAAGGACAAATTCCTGGTGTTAGAAAAGCAAGCTGGTAAGAAATCGGAAGGAGGTAATTACTCATGGCAATGACAGATCCAATTGCTGATTTACTGACGCGTGTACGTAATGCGAATATGGTAAAGCATACATCGGTAGATGTACCAGCATCAAATGTTAAAACGAAAATTGTAGAGATCCTTTTAGAAGAGGGCTACATTAAAGGTTTCGATGTGATTGAAGACGGCAAACAAGGCCTCATCAGAATCGAACTTAAATACGGTGAGAACAAAGAACGCGTTATCACTGGCTTAAAGCGTATTTCTAAGCCTGGCTTAAGAGTATATGCAAAAAGAACTGATATCCCTAAGGTATTAGGCGGATTAGGTTGTGCGATAATTTCTACTTCAAATGGTATTATTACTGATAGAGAAGCTAGAAAACTTGGCGTTGGTGGCGAAGTAATTTGCTACGTATGGTAATTATTAATAACTAGGAGGTGTGACAATGTCAAGAGTAGGTAAATTGCCTATTACAATGCCTCAAGGGGTACAAATCAAGATCTCGGATACGAATCTTGTTACAGTAACTGGACCTCTAGGAGAATTGTCAGAGCAAATAGACAAAGACATTAAAGTTGAAATTGATGGCGAAACATTAAGTGTTACGCGTCCATCTGACAATAAAAGACACAGAGCATTACACGGTTTATCAAGAGCACTTATAAACAATATGGTAACTGGTGTAACTCAAGGCTTTGAAAGAAAACTTCAAATTGTCGGCGTTGGATACAAAGCTATCAAGAATGGTAATAAACTCGAATTATCTTTAGGACATTCCCATCCAGTAGTGATGGAAGATCCTGAAGGTCTTACAACAGTAGTTCCTACACAAACTGAGATCATCGTAAAAGGGATCAGCAAACAACGTGTTGGAAACTATGCATCTAAAATCAGAGAGTGGAGAAAACCAGAGCCTTACAAAGGTAAAGGTGTACGTTACTCTGATGAGAAGGTTATCCGAAAAGAAGGAAAGACCGGTAAGAAAAAATAAGAAAGGAGTAGCGTAAAATGGCTTCTAAAAGTAGAAATGAAAATAGAAAAGCGCGTCATGCTAGAGTGCGTAAGAAAATTACAGGTACAGCTGCTAAACCTAGACTTAACGTTTACAGATCAAACCTCAACATCTATGCACAAATCATTGACGATATTACTGGAAACACTTTAATTGCTGCTTCTAGCCTTGATGTCAACGTAAAAGATAAAGTTTCTTCTACAGGCAACAAGGAAGCTGCTAAATTAGTTGGTGAATTGGTAGCTAAAAAAGCACTTGAAAAAGGCATTGAAGATGTCGTTTTTGATAGAGGTGGTTACCTTTATCACGGTAGAGTGAAAGAACTCGCTGAAGGTGCAAGAGAAGCAGGATTAAAATTCTAGAGTAGGAGGTAAGCACATGAACCGTCAATTGATTGATGCGAGTAAGTTAGACCTCAAAGAACAGGTTATTAATATAAATCGTGTTACTAAGGTTGTTAAAGGTGGTAGAAACTTCAGATTCAGCGCACTTGTTGTTGTTGGTGATGAAAACGGCCACGTAGGCATCGGAACGGGAAAAGCTAAAGAAGTTCCAGAAGCAATTTCAAAAGCAGTAGAAGACGCTAAAAAGCGTTTGATCTATGTTCCAAGAGTTGGAACGACTGTACCACATAATGTCGAAGGACATTTTGGCGCAGGAAGCGTAAGAATCATGACAGCTAAAGAAGGTACCGGTGTTATCGCTGGTGGTCCTGTTCGTGCAGTCCTAGAACTCGCAGGAATAAAAGACGTTAGAGCGAAATCATTGGGTAGTAATAACCCTAGAAATATGGTTAACGCAACCATCGATGGACTTGATAATCTTAAGACAGCTGAAAGTGTGGCTAAATTAAGAGGCAAGACCGTAGAACAAATATTAGGTTAGGGGGTATGAACCTTGGCTACAATAAATATCAAATTGGTTAAAAGTACAATTGGCGCATTGCCAAAGCATAGATTAACGGTAGAAGCTTTGGGCCTTAGAAAAATTGGTCAAGTTGTCGAGAAACAAGACAATGCTCAAATGAGAGGTATGGTCAATCAAGTAAGTCACTTAGTAAAAATCGTAGAGTAATAATCATAAAGGAGGTGTGACCATGAGACTTCATGATTTAAGACCCGCAGAAGGATCTACTAAAAGCAAAAAGCGTGTAGGTAGAGGTACAGGTTCCGGACTCGGAACAACTGCAGGACGCGGTATGAATGGTCAAAATTCACGTTCAGGCGGCGGAGTAAGACCGGGCTTTGAAGGTGGTCAAATGCCATTATTCAGAAGAATCCCAAAACGCGGATTTAACAACAAGTTCAAGAAACAATGGACTATTGTCAATGTTGAACTTTTAAATGATTTTGAAGATGGAACAGAAATTACGCCAGACGTTTTATTACAAACTGGTGTTGTAAGCAAAATCGAGTACGGCATAAAGATATTGGGCGATGGAGAATTGAATAAAAAGCTTACAGTTAAAGCAAACAAATTCACTCAGTCAGCAATAAGCAAAATTGAAGCTGCTGGAGGAAAGGCAGAGGTGATTTAATTGTTTTCGACACTTAGAAACGCTTGGAAAATTCCTGATTTAAGAAATAGAATCCTCTATACATTTGCGATGATTGCTATCTTTAGATTAGGATCCGCAGTACCAGTACCCGGAATTGATAGTGCAAGATTAGCAGCAGCTTTTGCAAACAGCGAAGATGGATTATTGGGTCTTTTCAATCTGATGAGTGGTGGTAACTTTAAAACGTTTACTATCTTTGCATTAGGAATCAGTCCTTACATCACCGCTTCCATTGTATTAAATCTTTTACAAATTGCTTTCCCAGCACTCGAGGCACTCGCTAAAGAAGGCGAAGAAGGTAGAAAGAAAATTGCCAGATATACAAGATATTTAACAGTTGTTTTGGCATTAATTCAAGGAATTGGATTCAGTGTTGGCTACTTTCAAAGCTTCTTCCTGAAGCCAGGAGCATGGTCGACATTCATTGCCGTCTTGACATTAACGGCAGGAACAGCGTTTTTAATGTATCTAGGCGAAAAAATTACTGAAAAAGGTATAGGTAATGGTATTTCGTTGTTCATCTTTGCTGGTATCGTAGCGAGTTTGCCTTCGGCGACACTCAATATGTATGCCAACCTTAGAATTGGACAGATGAACATAATTCAAGCTCTTATATTCTTGATTTTCGCGATAGTGATCATCATGGGAATTATATTCATTCAACAAGGACAACGAAAAATTCCAGTACAATATGCAAAAAGAGTGGTTGGAAGAAAAATGTACGGTGGTCAAAGTACACATATTCCACTTAAAGTCAATCAAGCAGGTGTTATTCCAGTAATCTTCGCAATCTCCATATTGATGTTCCCTGCTACAATAGCAGCGTTCATACCACAATCTGGATTTGCAATATTCATTGGAAAGTGGCTTGCTCAAACTTCGGTTCTTTACAATGCGTTGTATGTCTTATTAATTATATTCTTTACATTCTTCTATACGAACATCACCTTCAACCCAGTTGAAGTTGCGGATCGTTTGAAGACGAACGGCGGATTTATTCCAGGGATCAGACCAGGAAGACCTACGTCGGAATATTTGTCAAAGTCACTCAATAAGATAGCAATAGTAGGTGCAATATTCCTTGCAACCATAGCGATTTTACCTAACTTTTTAGGTGCAATCACAAGTACTCAATTCAGCTTCGGTGGAACATCTTTACTGATCGTTGTATCTGTAGCTCTTGAGACTATGAAGCAAGTGGAAGCACAAATGTTGATGAGACACTACGAAGGATTCCTGAACTAGGAGGATGCTATGAGATTAATATTGCTCGGACCTCCAGGTGCTGGTAAAGGAACACAAGCAGAATTCATCATAGATAAATACGGTATCCCTCATATATCCACAGGAGACATCTTTAGGAAGAACATAAAAGAGGGAACAGCACTGGGAACCAGAGCCAAATCCTTTATGGATAGAGGAGAACTCGTTCCTGACTCACTCGTCGTTGAAATCGTAGAAGATCGTTTGAAAGAAGCGGACTGTAAAGAAGGCTTTCTACTCGACGGTTTTCCAAGAACTGAAGTTCAAGCACTAGAGCTCGACAAGGTACTCGAAAATATGGGTGTGGATCTTAATGCTGTGATCAACATCAAGGTCAATCCGGAAATTCTGGTATCCAGAGCAATCGGTAGAAGAATTTGCAGAACTTGCGGTGCAACGTATCATGTTGTCAATAATCCTCCGAAAATCGAAGGCGTTTGCGACAAATGTGGTGGAGAGCTATACCAGCGCAGTGACGATGTAGAAGAAACCGTAAAAAATAGAATTAATGTCTATGTTAATGAGACATCTCCTTTAATTCATTACTACGAGAAGCGCGGCAAACTTGTTGACATTGAAGGTGAACAAGATATAGACGTTGTTTCAGAAGACATTGTTAATGCATTAAGGGGCTAAGACATGATTGTCATAAAATCAAGCAAGGAAATTGAACTGATGCAAGAGTCCGGAAGAATTGTTGCATTGGTTCATGAAACCATTAAAAAAGCAATAAAGCCAGGCGTCACTACAGGTGAACTTGACAAGATCGCCGAAGAGGTTATAACAGATAATGGAGCTGTGCCATCTTTTAAAGGATATCACGGATTTCCAGGATCGATATGTGCCTCGATCAATGATCAAGTCATCCATGGCATCCCGGGAGATATAAAACTTTCGGAAGGCGATATCATCAGTATCGACGTAGGCGCATTAAAGAACGGCTATCACGCTGATGCCGCTAGAACCCATCCTGTTGGCAATGTGAGCGAAGCAGCCGCTAACCTCATCAAAGTCACAGAAGAAAGTTTCTTTGAAGGATTGAAGTATTGTCGAAAAGGGTATAGACTGTCTGACGTATCTCACGCCATTCAGAAATATTCCGAAGACAGAGGTTATGGTGTAGTCAGAGACTTTGTTGGGCATGGAGTCGGCAGGCAACTGCACGAAGATCCACCCATACCGAACTACGGTGCTCCCGGAAGGGGACCTAGACTCGAGAGTGGCATGGTCTTAGCTATTGAACCAATGATCAATCAAGGTGATCATCGAGTTAAAGTTCTCGATGATGATTGGACAGTTGTGACGCTCGACGGACTTTGGTCCGCGCACTACGAACACACTGTCGTCATTACCGAAGATGAACCGCTCTTATTGACGTGTTCAACAAATGAGGTGACACTATGATACAGTCGTCCAAAGAACTTGAAGTTGGTCAGTTTGTGAAATCCAGAGCTGGCCGGGATAAAGAGAGAGTCTTCATTGTCGTCGAGATTATCGATGAACATTATGTTCACGTAGCAGACGGTGATTTAAGAAAGCTTGAGAAACCGAAAAAGAAAAAAGTGAAGCATTTGAATAAACTTGATCTTGTAAGTGCGGAAGTCAAAGACAAAGCGCTGAGTGATATGAAGCTAAAC
>Ga0255398_1119_pt1 | contig 12360 bp, 5 predicted proteins | sample ANMaggSeSYBR01K3_FD_182119 | JGI IMG/M metagenome (GOLD analysis project Ga0255398, IMG submission 182119) | Sediment cell enrichment communities from methane seep in Santa Monica Basin, California, United Staets - ANME aggregate JGI... | ecosystem: Environmental > Aquatic > Marine > Cold seeps >...
CGAGTGTGATAGATATAGCCGTTCATCCATTCGATAAGGATATCGTATATGCAGCAGCCTTTTCAGAAGATCTCCTGGTACCGGAAAAGTCCAGCCATCAGGAGTGGAAGCAGGGCGGCGTATTCAGGTCTTCAGATGGTGGTAAAAACTGGAAGAAAATATTTAGTCCGCCCATAGAGGAGATAATGGGAAGAGGAGAAGTTCAGGGGATTTGCATCAATCCGGTTGCACCTGAAATTATCTACGCAGCAGTAAGAAATTATGGCATATACCGCACTCTGGACGAGGGAAAAACCTGGGAAATGGTGGGAAAATCCTCGATGGACCGGAGGCAAAGAACATATCATTCAATAGACCTTAATCCTCACAATCCTGCAGAGGTCTGGGTGGCGCTTTTTGGTAATGCCTTCGTTAAGGGGATTGATTATGAAGCACGAAAATTGATGGAGAATAAGTTCAGAAGGTCAAACTTTGTAAAGAATCCCGGATTTGAACAGGTGGATAAAGCAGAACATCCTTTACAATGGAATATTGAGCAGCCACCTGCTCCTAAGGGAGAAAATCCGGTTTTTTCATTAAGTTTCAAACAGGTGAAAGATGGAAAAAATGCTGCCAGGTTTCAACTTACAAAGGCCTATTTTGAAGAACCCTGTCCATGGCCAGGGTACAGGGAGCAAATCCGCCTGGAAGAAGAAGGAAAACTACCATTACAATTTTCAAAACCTGATGCGTGGTGGCCCTGTGGTTTGACAAATACCTGGATTTATCAAAAAATCAACCCCTACTTTACTTCCTTAATGCGGGGGCACATGATTGCTATCGAGATGGACCTCTTTATTGCCGGATACCCAAAGGTGATTCGCCACGGCTGGAAATCGGAAGAAGTTCTCAGGAGCGCCCCTCAGGTTTATCTCTCTGAAGCAAGGGATTACAATCTCCATTATGTTGTAGCGGATGCCTGGATTGAAGATGCTGTTCATGTTGATAAAGCGCCGCCGTCACAAATAGAAGGAGATTGGTTTCATATAAAAGCTATAGGACGGGTTTCAAAAGATGCCCAATCACTCAGGGTAACTGTTTCCGGAGTTGGTCTCTATTCAGACCCTATGGATATTTACGTGGATAATGTGAGGCTGGGGCTGGTGGAGTAAGAAGTGACATTATTAAATGAAACTTATGCAGCAAAAGTTTATAACATGCAGCAAAAGTTTATAACATGCAGCAAAAGTTTATAACACGCCGCAATGCGATAAAAACCATTGGCGGGATTTCATTAACAACAATACTTGGTAGTTTCAGTTTTTGCAGCATACGGCAAAAAACTGGTGTTATTATAACCGTCATTAGGCGAGTGGATGTTTCGCTAAACCCAAAGCGCAATTTTCACAGTGTTTCAGCTTGCAGGGCGCCTAATGGTGATTTTCTGGTTAATCATCAGGATTCGTTAAGACATCTTGGAGGTGACTGCGTTGTTCACCAATGGAGGAGCAGGGATGAAGGATTAACCTGGCAGGATGAAGGTGCTGTAGTCGATATTACTAACGAAGGTCTGGATGCGCGTGCCGGCGAATATGGGGTTACACCGGATGGTCGCCTGGTAATGATTGTACAGCGGGTAGATCCGAAGGGAAAAGGTGGGAACCTTTCAGTTCTCAACAGCACCTGGTATGTGAGCCCGGACTCGGGAAAGAACTGGGAATACAGAGGCGTGGTTGATCCGGGTCACGAGAAGGCAATCCTGGCGCCCCGAAGTGTTTTCAGCCATAAAGGAATAGTGTACTTTGGAGCGTACTCGTTAAAAGATGGGATGGCTCTGTACGTGAGTGTAGACAACGGAGACTCCTGGCATCGGCGCAGTGTAATGTTCCCGCAGGATTACCCCGACTTTGCTCCCGGACTGACTGATGTCAACTTTGGTCCGTTCTACCCCCATGTGATGTTTCTTCCAAACGGAGAATTGATGGCAATGTGTTTTGTGAAAGGACATAAACACGAAATCAATCTTTGCTACACACGGCTGAGCAAGGATCAGGGCAAAACATGGGAAGATATCCACAAGCATCCCGATTTGCCAGTATGGGCGCCCCGCATGAACATAATTGGTAATGATCTGCTTGTTGTTACCGGGCGCAGTCTCAATGATAATGCGGTCATAGCTTTATTCTCCACTGATAACGGGAAGAACTGGGGTAACAAACTCATTATTGAACAACCAAAAGATGTGAAAAACTGTGGCTACACCCAGGCTATTCCTGTCGGAGATAACAAGCTCTGGGTGTTTACCAGCACATCTGCTGATGTTGTTGATATGCCGGATGTTGCAGGGGTCTTACTTGAGATAAATGAAAGGAAATAATATAAACTGTAAAAAATGAAAAGAAAAGGAATTGCAATCGTAAGTTTAATCATTGTCATGCTTAACTTCAACTTACTGGTTGAAGCACAGGAAGCATCTGATCCTGTGGTTGTTCGTCATGCTTCCGGTACAATAATTATCGATGGTAACCTGGATGAACCAGACTGGCAAAATGCACAACTTGTCGGGCCATTTTTAATATATCCTACCCGGAATCCTGAAGATAATGAATTGACCCATGCTAAAATGTTGTGGGATGAACAAAACCTATACATAGCCTTTAAGTCCTATGATACTAATATAGTGGCGACCAGGATGGAAAGGAATATTGATGTTTGGAAGGATGATTGTGTTGAAGCATTTATTTCACCATATCTGACAATTCCGGAAAAATACCTGAACATAGAAATCAATCCCATCATTACCTATTTTTGTGGAATTCATCTGTTTGAAGATGGCAGCAGGTGGTATACACCCAGCCTCCAAATCGGCAGGCAACATGAAGGAACCATCAATAATGAGGGTGATAAAGACAAATGGTGGATTATTGAAGTTGCCATCCCTTTTCAAATGTTCAGTGTTCTTGGATATATGGATATACCCAAGCCAGGTGATACCTGGAGGTTCAATCTCTATCGATTGGCCAGAAATACAGAGCCGGCAAGAAGAAATCTTTTTTACCTGCCGGAACCCTTAAACAATCACTCTCCGGAATATTATGGGAAACTTATCTTCTCTGAGAAAACCTGGATGACTGATTAAAAATGATGGTATAAAGAAGAGAACCCATGAGAGAAAATCTGTTTGTTTTACTATTGATCGTTTTGGTTGCAGGACAATCATGTGAACAAAAAACAAAAATCCAATCCAAAACCGATGCTGGTTGGTATTCAAAAGATCTGGTAAAAGTTGAAAATGGAACCGTGATTCCTACATGGGCCAATGATGCCAAAATATATGATGCACCGGTACCTGAGTGGGCGAAGGAAGATTTGCCTGATTGGATTGAACCCCATATCATGAAGCAAACTGTAAAGAGTGTGGCGGGTATTGATCGCTATCACAGTTATTATAGGATCAGGTATAACGAAGAGACAGCAAAATTTCTATATGAAGATTACACCCCTGATAAAGTGAATTATATCAAAGGTACCCTGCCTTCATATGAAGCAATTGTAAACAAATATGTTTCTGATACTGAGAGCGACAAAGAAAAGGCAATTCGGCTTTTAACAGAAGTAATGCCTGTAATTACAAAACATCCAAGTAATGGTTTAAGTGTACCTTGCAGCCTGTATGTACCAGGAAACCGGGCTTTTGATGATGAACAACTTCTTGCTGATGGTATTCTCTGGTGCAATGAACAAGCCCGGGTTTTTATGCGTTTATGCCAGGTTGCAGGAATTCCTGCAAGGTATGTCTTTCTCGGTTTTTCTGAAGAATCCGGCGGTGGAGCTCATGTAGTTACAGAATTTTCTGCTGATGGTCATTGGTCAATGGCAGATGCATCTGATTTTTTCGTACATCCACATCCTGATGGGCATCTTCTATCTGCTGCCGAATGTCATGACAAAGGAGAGGGTCAGAAATATGCTGAGATCGCATTACGAAAAAAATTCAGGGAGCTATCTGAAGAAAGTGATGAGAATCTGGGCTGTACTGCTGAAACAAACCGGCGTCGTTTTAGGGAATTGTCTGAGTCTGATATTAATAGATATGGTCATTTTGAAATACTTAACTATAACCTACCTGTTTCTCCAAAAAATAAAAATGAGATAATCTGGCGTGATCTGTTCACCTTTAAGGATAATAACTGGCTATCGCAAAAAATGGTGCCTTCCGGAGATCGCATGATTCCGGAATGGGCCCGGGAGTCAAAATTCTACGGGGCGCCAATTCCGCCCTGGTTAAAAGTAGAATTGCCTGCCTGGGTTGAACCCTTTGTCAGGAAATTATATGTAGAAGGTGTAGCCGGTATTGATCGTTATCACGCCTATTCCAGTGTTCCGTATTGTGAAGAAACCGCGAAATACCTGTACGAACAATATACACCAATCACCGTGGATTATAAGAAGGGAACTTTGCCTGCTTACGAAATATTGGTGCAACAATATGTTTCAGACCTGAAAAGTGACAGGGAAAAAGCAGTACATCTGTTAACAAAAGTAGTGCCTGTTGTTGCCAAACATCCTACAATCCCGCCTTGTGGAGAATTTACACCCGGTAACCGTGGCTTATCGGATGAGGAGCTTTTGGTTAGTGGGGATGCCTGGTGTAATGAACAGTCACGTGTATTTGTCAGGCTATGCCAGGTCGCAGGGATACCTGCGCGAATGATATTCCTGAATTACTCGGAAAAAGCTGCACAGGAATCTGGTTTATCAGCACATGTTATTTCGGAGTTTTATGCAGAGGGCAGATGGTCAATGGCTGATCCGACCTTTTCTGTTGTTTTCCCGCATCCGGATGGTCATCTGATGTCTGCTGACGAATGTCATGATGGGGAAGAAGGCCAGGCACTTGCTCAACAGCATTATGAAAAACGGTATACGGAAATTGATAAATCCGAAGATGAAGATTTTGGATGTGATCCTGTAAATAATCGAAAATCACTTCAAAAACTCATTAAAGTAGCTCTTTATCAACTAGATCATTTTCAGGTTATGAATTATCCTTTACCGGACTGATTCGAAAGATATCCGAACAAAAGCTGATTATAAAAGGAAAGACAGTTTACAACATGGGACTACACATTGCAGATTACGGAGTATTAGTTTTCTATTTCCTGATCATTATCTTAATAGGTATCTGGTCGGCAAAAAAGATTAAGAACAGCGGTGATTTCTTTATGCCGCGTCATTTTGGCAAAGTCATGATGCTGATGTTTTCTTTTGGATCGGGAACGCATTCGGACCAGGCGGTAAGTGTTTCTTCCAAGAGCTTTACCAATGGTCTGTCCGGTATCTGGTATCAATGGCTCTGGTTGCCGGTTACCCCTTTTTACTGGTTAATTGCTCCGATCTTCCGACGCTTTCGGGCTATCACTACTGCTAATGTCTTCGAGGCAAGGTTTAACCGTAGTGTGTCTATTTTATATGCAATAGTTGGAATACTAAGTCTGATGGTTAACATTGGCTTAATGCTTAAAGGCGCAAGTGAGGTCATCAGCGCCAGTACCGGTGGATTGATAAGTGCTAATCAAACCATCTGGATAATGACACTAATATTTGTGGCCTATGGAGTAGCCGGGGGACTTTCCGCGGCTATAATAACCGATTTTATTCAGGGTATATTGACAATCTTCTTCTCCTTTGCACTTCTCCCATTGATCATGAAAGCAGTGGGTGGCTTTGAAGGATTACATAGTGCCATTGACAATAAGGAAATGCTTTCGCTGATAGCACCTTCGGATATTGGTATATTCTATATTTCAGTGATCGGTATCAACGCCTTGATTGGAATCGCAACCCAACCTCATACCATGGCTAATTGTGCCGCTGGCAGAACAGAAATGGATGGCAGAGTCGGATTTATGGGAGGAGCCTTGCTTAAGCGACTGATCACTATTCCCTGGGCGCTTATCGGTCTTGCCGGCGTGGTTTATTTTGCCGGTCAGAATATTCATCCCGACAAAGTTTTTGGTGCAGTGGCCGGAGACTTGCTGCCACAGGTTATTCCGGGAATGCTGGGGTTGTTTCTGGCTGCACTGGTTGCCTCTGTGATGAGTTCATGCGACGTATTTATGATCTCTTCATCGGCGCTGTTTACTGAAGATATTTACCGGCACATAAAACCTCACAAGTCACAGAAACATTATGTTTCTGTTGGCAGAATTAGTTCTATACTTGTTGTAGCAGGTGGTGTCTATTTTGCTTATTGGCTGCCAGGCGTGGTTCAGGGGCTGGAGATATTCTGGAAGATTGCCCCGATGATGGGAATCGTTTTCTGGCTGGGCCTTTTCTGGCGGCGAACAACGGTGGCAGGCGCCTGGGCATCAACTTTGACTGCATTTGGTGTTTGGTGGCTAACCACCCTGCCCTTTATTATTTCTGTTATTAGTAATATTCCCGGTGCAGAATCGCTCAAACTTGTCGTCGAAAAAAGCACAGGTACAGAGATTTATCTTCCCTGGCAAATGATTCTATACCTTGGTTGCGGGACCCTGGCTGGTATTATTGTTAGTTTTTTTACTAAGCCGGTTGCTAAAGAAAAGCTTGACAACTTCTATAACCTGGTTCGAACCCCAATTAAACCTGGTGAAGTAATACCTGCACCATGTACCTTGCCGGTTGATGCGGTTATTCCAAAAAGGAAAAAAGTTTTCCCCAATACTAATATTGAATTAATGATACCATCACGAACATCAATCATCGGATTTCTGGCAGGCTGGGTGATAGTTGCGGCTATTATATACACTGTATTTCTTATAACAAAGATTTGAAAGCTATGAAAATAAAGTATTTCTATGTTGTTCGTGGTACCATCGCAGCCATCCTTTTTATTTTACCTGTATTATTGCAGGCACAGGAGAGTTCTGATTCAGATTTATTATCGTCAGTTAATGTTCCTTTCGACATGCCGGTGATGCAGGTTCCCGTTTTTCCGGACCGGACTTTTGATATTCGCGATTATGGTGCAATTGGTGATGGTGAGACTTTAAATACACATGCATTCGACAGCGCTATCATTGCCTGTGCAGATGCCGGGGGAGGAAAGGTATTAATCCCAAAGGGAATCTGGTTCACGGGGCCCATACATTTGAAGAGTAATATCAATCTTCATATAGCACAAGGGGCAGAAGTTCGTTTCAGCAATAATCCGGATGACTATCTTCCTGTAGTGTTTACCCGGTTGGAAGGTATTGAATGTTATAATTACTCTCCTCTGATTTATGCGATTGATTGTAATAATATTGCTATTACCGGAAAAGGCGTTTTTAATGGACAGGGAGAACCATGGTGGGCATGGAAGAAAAAACAGAAAAAAGCAGTTCAGGAGCTATATGATTCACAATTTAATGGTATTCCGGTAAACAGGCGTATATATGGAACTCAGGAAGCAGCCCTGCGCCCCCCGATGATCCAATTGTTAAATTGCAAAAATGTGCTCCTTGAAGATTTTACATCAAAAGACTCACCATTCTGGACTATTCACCTGGTTTACTGTGATTTTGTAGTTGTGCGGAATATAATATTGCTGAATCCTGAGAATGCTCCCAATACAGATGGTTTAAATCTGGATTCATCCAGCAATGTTTATATACAGGGTCTCTTTGCTGATGTTGGTGACGATGCAATATGCATTAAGTCAGGAATGAACGAAGACGGCTGGCGGGTTGGACGTTCATCGGAAAACATAGTTGTTGAGAACTGTCATGTAAAAAAAGGACATGGAGGAATCGTGTTCGGCAGTGACATGTCAGGTGGCATCAGAAATGTTTTTGTTCGAAACTGTGAATATGACGGCACGTTGATGGGTATTCGCATGAAATCAATGCGGGGCAGAGGCGGATACATTGAAAAAGTATGGATTCAGGACATAAAGATGAATAACATCGGCTGGCATGCTATAATACTAAACATGTTTTATGGCGCTTCTTCGGCAACAAGCCGCAGTGATACTCCACCTCAATTTCACGACATCCATATTAAAAATATAACATGTCATGGAGCGCGGGATGCTGTTACACTTCGGGGGCTGCCTGAAAAAAATATTGAAAATATTACAATTGAAAATATTACAATTACTGCTGACAATGGCTTAATTGCCTCCGATGCCAGCGCTATAAATTTAATTAATGTCAACATCACCCCGCATCAGGGAGCTGTTATGTCGTTGCAGGATTGCCGAAACGTAACCATCAAAGAATCAGGCACTCCACCAGACTGTGATACATTCCTTATTCTTAAAGGTGAGAAATCGGGAAGCATTCGTCTGATCGGTAATGATCTCTCAAATGTACACCATGAAGTTATAGTGGAGAAAGAAGTGCCTGCTGGTGCAGTATTGATAACACAGGATACAATGTTTGATGAGGCGGGAATATCTGATTCTTTCGAACCGGAAGATATGAATGTGCTAACGGGTAGTACCAGTTCTCTGTTGCTTGATTATCTGCTGCAACAGTTGGACAAACACTATGATGCCCGGCGAAAGACAATTGAACAGGCTCTCACATCACAGGAAAAGCTACTTGAATATCAACAGGAACTTCGCCGAAAATACCATAAGCTGCTTGGCAAATTACCTGAAAAAACCCCTCTCAAGGCCTGTGTGACCGGCATAATAAAATGCGATGGCTATCGAATTGAGAAGGTAGCTTACGAGAGTCGCCCCAATCACCATGTTACAGCTAATCTATATCTGCCTGCCACAGGCAAAGGTCCGTTTCCCGGTATTCTTGTACTCTGTGGACATTGGGCAAACGCTAAAACTATTAAGGAACACCAGAGTATATGCAGTTTGCTGGCTACTAATGGCATGGCAGCTCTGGTAGTCGATCCTGTTTCACAGGGAGAGCGTTATCAACTGCTTACAGCCGATGGAAAGCCTGCTAATCGTGGCGGCACCCTGTCTCATACTTTACTGGATATTGGTGCGAACCTGGTAGGTACGGATATCGTTGCTTATGAAGCATGGGATAATATTCGAAGCATCGATTATCTGGTCAGCCGGCAGGAGATTGATCCGGAGAAAATAGGCTGTACCGGTGCTTCAGGGGGAGGCACACAAACAACGTTTCTGATGGCTCTGGATGATCGTATTAAAGCAGCCGCTCCCGCCTGCTACATCTGCTCTGTAGAAAGTAATTTAAAAGATCTTGGTTCGCCCGACGGATGTCAGCAATTAGCAGGCGATAATGCGCTGGGCATAGAGCAAGTCAGTTATCTTACCATGCGGGCTCCGAAACCGACACTCATTATAGCTGCTGAACGAGATTTTTTTCCAATCTCAGCTACCAGGAAAACTTTTAAAGAAGCGCAGCGTGTTTACACAACTTTGGGATTTCCTGACCAAGTGGCTATGTTTACTGTTGATGCCGAACACGGTTTCAATAAACCGATGCGCAAGGCTGCTGTTAGCTGGATGCGGCGTTGGCTTCTTAATGACGACCGACCCATAACGGAACCGGAATTTACTCTTCATAAAGAAAATGATTTGTGGGTAACTTCAACAGGACAGGTGGGATCATATTATGCCGATGAAGTAAATATCGCTGACTTGAATCTTATACGTGCCGGGGAGTTAGCACAGCAGCGTCAAAAATTCTGGCAGGAGAATAGCATGGAACAGTGCTTGACGCAGGTAAGAGACATATTGGGATTGCATGATAAAACAGAAAAACCTGCTGTAATAAATAAAAATTCGATTCACCGTAAAGAGTATCGTATCGACAAATTGATTATTCAACGTCAGGGCGAGGTTCCGGTGCCTGCATTATTATTCGTGCCAGACAGTGTCAATGGCAAATTACCGACAACAATATATGTTAACAGCAGTGGTAAAAACGCAGATTCCGGCCCTGATGGGCCAATAGCTAAACTTGTGCGACAAGGCCGGATTGTTCTTGCAATTGATGTGCGGGGCTGGGGCGAGACAAAGGGAAAGGGTGAAAAATATCAACAAAAAGAGTATCAGGAAGCTATGACCGCAATCTACCTGGCTCGTCCCCTGATGGGACAGCGTGTTGAAGATATTCTGGCAGCTCTCGATGTTCTGATTCAACGGCACGATGTGGATCCTGATAAGATAGATTTGACAGGAATCAAACATGCCGGTCCGGTAGCGCTCCATGCAGCAGCTTTAGATGAACGTTTTGCCGGAGTAACGATTATGAATTCTATTTCTGCCTGGATGGATGTTATTAAAGTCCCGCTGGCGTCTGATTTGATTTCATACAATGTCCCACGGGCTCTTACATACTATGACCTGCCCGATCTTATAAACGCCATCTCACCCCGGTCGGTGCATATGATTGATGCAGTTGCTGCAGTGAATGTTTCTGATACAACGATGCTGGAACAAAAAGTTATGGACGGTGAATACTGGCGCGATCAGGTACTAACCGATCTCATGCCATACTGGTATAAACATGTCAGGGACATTGAACATGGAGCTTTTTATTTAAATCTGTCGCGTGACTGGCAGCCGATGCCTCCATGGGATAAAATGCCCGCAATGATCAGCCGCCAGATTTTTAGTTTTTCCACGGCTTATCTTCTTTCGGGGGAAGAAAAGTATCTCAATGTTGCCCGTAAGGCAGTAGACTATCTGCTTAAATATGGCTGGGACCAGGAATATGGCGGTTGGTTTGAAAGCATCTCTCAGACCGGAGAACCGAAAATAACCGAAAAACGTGCATCTTCCCAGATCTATAACAACGTTGGACTTACACAGTATTACTTTGTCACAGGGGATGAACGTGCTCTGTCCCACGTCCAGAAATCCATTGAGATCCACAAAACATATTCCCACGATGAAGAGCTTGATGGCTATTATACGAAACTAAACCGGGATTTGAGCGTTAGTGATTCTTCCAAGGCCAAACATTCAAACTATGGACAGGGTTCGCTGATGCCATATCTTATTATGGCTACCCGGGATTCAGCAGTAATAAGCTTTTCAAAACGCCTGGCCGATATCAGTATCGAACGGATGTGCGATCCTGTAAATAGCTGGATATTAGGATACCCCAATGGATTTGACCGGAAGTGGGGTTATTTCCCTTATTTGGTGGATGGAAAAGAAAGTATATATCTGGGCGCATGTTCAACTGCCGCGTTATTCTTTTTGCATCTCTATCATTTAACCGGAGAGGAAAGCTATCTGAAGCATGGCAAGGCTTTGGGTAACCAACTCAGTCAGTATGGATGGGACGAGAAACAGGGTTATTGGTTTTTCGCGGTAGAGAAAGCGCCACCCTATCATACTATAGGCTCGCAAAAAGTATATTGGTGGATTCAGATCTACGGCGCATTTCTGCAACTTCAACTATACCATGTCACCCAGGATGAGCAATATCTGGAAAATTTTAAAAAGACCGAGCTCTTTTATGATCGCTACTTCAGGGATCGTAAATATGGTGGTGTTTTCCTGGGGGTTGATCCAGACGGATCGTTCCTGGGAAAAGGAGAGAAGGCGAAGTCATGGCATACATCATTTCACGAAATTGAGCATGGATTTCTCAACTATCTCAATCTCAATCTTTATGTAAACAAGAAACCGGTGGTACTCCATTTCAAATTAGATGGTCCGAAGAAACATTTCGTCTCGCCTGTGGCCGATCCAAAAGTGCAGATTGCGGGTGTACGGATAAATGGCAAACCCTGGACCAATTTTGATGCCCGCGAACGCAGCATTACACTACCTGCCGGTGAAAATATGGATGTAGAAGTGATGCTTAGCTTAAGTCTTAAAAATGGGACTGACGTGGCGAAGCTGTGTAAAGTTGTAGTATTATAATTAGTACCTGCAAGAACCGAGCCTGCGAGCTCAACGTAGTTAAAACTGCAGAAAAATGAAGTGTCTGAAAAGAAAACGTAAAATACAAGGCTTTAGAAGTTTTAAAAATCAGGAGTTTACTGTTGTAAATGACTGATTTTTATAACGAGAGTAACGCAGTAGTTGGCGTTTTCTTGCAGACACTAATTAGAAAAACATAACAAGAATGTCAGTGATACAAATGAAAGATGGGTTTTACCCGGCCCTTGGTACGCCAACGAGTGACAATGGCGAACTTATTGAAACCAGCTACAATAAAGAGATAGAACTTATGATTGAAGCAGGCGCGCAGGGGGTGCTTTGCATGGGGTCTATGGGAAAAATGGCCGCCATAAGGAATAGCGAATACCCAAAAATTGCAAAATACTGTTTCGAAGTAGTTTCTAAGAGGATACCTGTAATGGTTGGGGTTATGGACTGCTCTGCGTCCAGGGTTTTAGACAGGATTGAAGCATTGGGTAGTATTAAGATTGATGGAGTTGTAGCGACAACCCCTTACTATT
>Ga0255398_1120_pt1 | contig 12279 bp, 7 predicted proteins | sample ANMaggSeSYBR01K3_FD_182119 | JGI IMG/M metagenome (GOLD analysis project Ga0255398, IMG submission 182119) | Sediment cell enrichment communities from methane seep in Santa Monica Basin, California, United Staets - ANME aggregate JGI... | ecosystem: Environmental > Aquatic > Marine > Cold seeps >...
TGAACACTCTTGCCAATTCAAGAATGGCATTTTCATCACTTGAGAGGAAGCCTATTAAACTTCTAACTATCCCTTTAAATGCCGGAATGAGTATAGGTGTCGTCCTGATTTCACTTGAACTTATCATGATGTTGATCATCTTGGTTTTTGTTCCCGGTGAATATGCCGGAGCAAGTTTTATTGGATTTGCAATCGGTGAATCACTTGGTGCATCAGTACTTAGGATTGCCGGTGGTATTTTTACCAAAATTGCCGACATCGGTTCCGACTTAATGAAAGTTATTTTTAAAATTGGTGAAGATGATCCCCGAAACCCCGGAACAATTGCCGATTGTGTTGGTGATAATGCCGGAGATTCAGTTGGTCCTACTGCCGATGGGTTTGAAACTTACGGTGTTACGGGTGTTGCTTTGATTTCTTTCATCCTTCTTGCTGTTATCGACACAAGCTATCAGGTTCAGTTATTAACTTGGATTTTCGTAATGAGAATTTTAATGATTGTAACTTCAGTAGTTTCGTTTTGGATTAACGGAGCCATCACAAAAGCAAAATATAGTAATGTTGATGATCTTGATTTTGAGAAACCTCTGACTTCATTGGTATGGATAACCTCATTGTTTTCAATCGTTGTAACATTTTTAGTTAGTTATTTCACTATCGGCAGCCTTCCAAATGATCTTTGGATATCTTTATCGGTAATTATTAGTGCCGGTACTTTGGGTGCGGCTTTAATTCCGGAGTTTACAAAAATATTTACAAGTCCAAAATCAACTCACGTAAAAGAAGTAGTTGAAGCATCTAAAGCAGGTGGAGCATCACTAACTATTCTTTCGGGTCTTGTTGCAGGAAATTTTAGTGCATTTTGGAAAGGGATGGTATTCTTTTTCCTGATGTTTATTGCATATTTAGCGAGTACTTACGGTTTAGATGATCTGATGATATATCCTTCAATTTTTGCATTCGGTTTGGTTGCATTCGGTATGCTTGGAATGGGGCCTGTTACAATTGCCGTTGACAGTTATGGCCCTGTAACCGATAACGCTCAGTCGATTTATGAATTATCATTAATTGAAGAAAATATAAAAGAAATAACTCCGGAAATTGAAAGAGATTTTGGTTTTAAGCCTGATTTTGAAAAAGCAAAATATTATCTCGAAGCCAATGATGGAGCAGGTAATACTTTTAAAGCAACAGCCAAACCTGTGCTTATCGGTACTGCTGTTGTCGGTGCAACAACTATGATATTTTCACTTATTTTAGTAATTCAACATACACTTGGTATAAGGCCTGAAGAAATTCTGAATCTTCTAAATCCATTTACAATCATGGGCTTTATTCTTGGTGGTGCTGTGATTTATTGGTTTTCGGGTGCTTCAATTCAAGCCGTTTCAACAGGTGCAAGTCGGGCAGTTGCTTTTATTAAAGATAATATTAATCTTGATCCTGACGCACCTAAAAAAGCTGATGTTGAAAAATCAAGAGCAGTAGTTAAAATATGTACAAAATATGCCCAAAAAGGTATGTTAAACATTTTTATTGCCATTTTCTCTTTTGCATTGGCTTTTGCTTTTTTATCATCGCCAGGAGATTCTAATTTACAGGTTTCAATGTTTATAAGCTATCTTATTTCTATTGCGTTTTTTGGCTTATTCCAGGCTATTTTTATGGCAAATGCCGGTGGAGCATGGGATAATGCAAAAAAAATAGTTGAAGTTGATATGAAAGAAAAGGGTACGCTACTTCATGATGCTGTGGTAGTTGGTGATACTGTTGGTGATCCTTATAAAGATACTTCATCGGTGGCTTTAAACCCGATCATTAAATTTACAACTTTATTTGGTTTATTAGCTATGGAAATCGCAATTGCAGAACAATTCAGAGCAGTTGCTCCCTATTTTGGTGCAGCGTTTCTTGCTATTGCTTTGTATTTTGTTTATCGTTCGTTCTATGGAATGAGAATAAATAAGTAGATTTTATAATTCAATTTTTTTGAAAAGCCTTCCTTTATCGGAGGGCTTTTTTATTTCAAACATATTACAAAAAAACCTTATTTTTGCTTAAATTTAATTCAAAACAGATCGATGATAGTTGATGCGTTTATCCCGTGCTTTATTGACCAGATATATCCCGAAACGGCTTTTAACATGATCAAAATTCTCGAAAAGCTCAATGTTTCTGTTCATTATAATACCGAACAGACATGTTGCGGCCAGATGGCTTTCAATGGCGGATTTTGGGAAGAAGCTAAAGAAATTGGTGAAAAATTCATTAAAGATTTCCAAAACGACAGGCCGGTTGTGGGCCCGTCTGCTTCATGTGTCGGCATGGTCAGAAATCATTATCCAAAACTTTTTCATAATACAGCTTTACATAACGAATCTAATCAATTAATAAAAAACATTTATGAATTTACTGATTTTCTGGTAAATGTTTTAAAAGTTGAAGATGTTGGAGCAAGTTTTAATGCCGTGGTAACCTATCATGATTCATGTGCAGCATTACGTGAATATGGCATAAAGGAAGAGCCGAGAAAATTATTGCAACATGTTAAAGGACTTGAATTAATTGAAATGAAAGACACAGACGTGTGTTGCGGATTTGGTGGAACATTTTCAGTTAAACATGAAGCAATTTCGACTGCCATGGCTCAGCAAAAAGTTGAGAATGCTCTTGAAACCGGTGCAGAATACATAGTTTCAACCGATTCTTCCTGCCTGATGCATCAAGATGGATATATTAAAAAACATAAACTTCCCATCAAAGTCATTCACATTATAGATATTCTCGCTTCAGGATGGTAAAAATCTCAAGATTTTTGATTGATTATTTTTGATTTATGATTGAAAACCAAAAGATTAATAATATTTTTTGATTATAGATTATATTACAAAATATGCCAAACCTAAAAATTGAAAATATAGAACTTTATTATCAGGTTGAAGGAAAGGGAAATCCGTTGCTTCTTATTGCCGGCTTGGGAAGCGACTCACAAAGTTGGGCACCAATATTGCCTGAACTTTCAAAGTATTTCACAATAATAACTTCCGACAACAGAGGCGTTGGCAGAACGAAAACAAATAATGCTGAAATTAGTATTCGGAAAATAGCCGATGATTGCATAGCACTTGTAAAACATTTGGGATATTCATCCGTCAACTTATTGGGACATTCAATGGGAGGTTTTGTTGCCTTGGATATCGCAATTCGTTATCCTGAATTTATCTCCAATTTGATTTTGGCGAGCACATCAAGTGTTAATTCTGAACGAAATAACGCATTATTCAATGATTGGGTTTCTTGTTTTGAATCGGGAATGGACTTAAAACTCTGGTTTAGAAATATTTTCTATTGGTTATTTACAAAAGAATTTTTTAAAAACGAAACCCTATTAGACGTGGCAATTCGGTTTGCAATAGAATATCCATACCCTCAAAATAAAATTGATTTTAAAAATCAAGTAAAAGCTATTTCGGAATTTAACTGTCAAAATAGAATTTCTGAAATAAATTCAAAAACAATGATCATCAGCGGAAAAGAAGATATTTTATTTTCTCCTGAAGAAAGTAAAAAGTCATTACAGATGATCAATGGAGCCAAATTTTCTATTATAGAAAATGCAGCTCATTCAATATTTATTGAAAATCCCAAAGCATTTACTGATTGTATTTTGAATTTTTTGTAACTATTCAATATTAAAATAATAATGAACTATAAATATGAAATGAGGAATAAGGAACATGAGATTATAAAAATATGAAACCGCCAAAACCGCAAAGAAACGCAAATTTTTTTGCGTTTTTTAGCGTACTTTGCGGTTAAAATAAAAAAAAAGAATGAAAAAATATTTCTCACAAATTGCTTCCGAACTTGGAATCACACAGAAACAAGTTCAAAATACAATAATATTATTCGAAGAAGGAGCAACTATTCCTTTTATTGCCCGCTATCGCAAAGAAAGAACCGATAGTCTCGACGAAGTCCAAATTACAAAGATCAGAGACAGGATCACTCAATTACAAGATTTGGATAAACGGCGTGAAAGCATTATCGAATCAATAAAAGAACAGGATAAACTTACTGAAGAACTCGAAAAATTGATACTTGAAGCACAAACACTTTCAGAGCTTGAGGATATTTATTTGCCTTACAAACCAAAAAGAAAAACCCGTGCAAGTATCGCAAAATCGAAAGGGCTTGAGCCACTTGCAAAAATGATAATGTCGCAAAATTATTTTGATATTGAAGAAAAAGCTTATAAATTTATTGATAATGAAAAAGAAGTAAACACTGTTGAAGAAGCAATTGCCGGAGCAAGTGATATTATTGCCGAATGGATAAGCGAAAATAAATCAGTCAGGGCACGCACCCGAAGATTCTTTGAACGCGACGCTGTTATTACTTCAAAAATTTCTAAAGGAAAAGACGAAGAAGGGATAAAATATAAAACCTATTTCGATTGGGAGGAAGCATTGATGCGTTCCCCATCACATCGAATTTTGGCAATGTTCAGGGGCGAAAAAGAAGGCTTTTTGAAGATAAAGATCAGTATTCCTGAAGAAAAGGCACTCGAAAGTATTGAAAGAATTTTTATTAAACCCGTTGAAAAGGAATCTGCAAAAAACAAAGGGTGTAATGATATTGATACTCATAAATTCATCAATGAAATTTTTTATAAACCAAATTTCTACGGGTTAAAATCAAATAATCAAAGTGCTGAGATAATTGTGAAAGCAATTAATGATTCATACAAAAGACTAATTTTTCCATCATTAGAAGCCGAAATCAGGGCAAAAGTCAAAGAAAAAGCCGACCAGGAAGCAATTAAAGTTTTTGCCGAAAATCTTAGACAACTTTTACTCGCACCCCCACTTAGCGGAAAAAATGTTCTTGCAATTGATCCTGGATTTCGATCGGGTTGCAAAGTTGTTTGTTTAGACAAACAGGGTAAACTTCTTCATAATGAAAACATTTATCCTCATCCGCCTCAACGCGAAAGCAAGCAGGCAATGCACAAAATTCTCAGCCTTGTTAATGCTTATAAAATTGAAGCCATCGCCATAGGAAATGGAACTGCGGGCCGTGAAACCGAAAATCTTATTAAGAGAATTAAATTTGAAAAAAAGTTGATTGCCTTGATGGTAAACGAAAGTGGAGCAAGCATTTATTCTGCTTCATCTGTCGGTCGTGAAGAATTTCCTGATTACGATGTTACGGTTCGGGGTACGGTTTCAATCGGTCGCCGCCTGATGGACCCTCTTGCCGAACTTGTTAAAATAGAGCCGAAATCAATTGGTGTCGGGCAATATCAACATGATGTAAATCAAACTACCCTTCAGCAAAGCCTTGAAGATGTTGTTGTGAGTTGTGTTAATTCAGTTGGAGTGAATGTAAATACGGCAAGCAAACAATTACTCACACATGTTTCCGGTTTGGGTACTGTTTTGGCAAAAAATATTCTTGATTACCGAAATAAAAACGGAGCTTTCAAATCAAGAGCGGAATTAAAAAATGTTCCTCGCTTCGGTAACAAAGCTTTTGAACTTGCCGCAGGTTTTTTGCGTATCCCAAACTCTGACAACCCTCTCGATAATAGTGCTGTACATCCTGAATCATATTCGGTTGTAGAAAAAATGGCGAAAAAATCCGGTACTTCCGTTATGAATTTAATTGAAAATAATGAATTAAGAAATAAAATAAATCCTGTTGATTTTGTAACTGAAAAAACCGGGCTTCCTACTCTAAAAGATATTCTGGATGAACTTGCTAAACCCGGCCGTGATCCGAGAAAAAAATTCACTTTTTTCGAGTTTACCGAAGGTGTTAACAGCATAAAAGATTTGAAAGAAGGAATGATACTTACAGGAATAGTAACGAATATTACCGCTTTTGGTGCATTTGTCGATATTGGAGTTCATCAGGATGGTTTGGTTCATATTAGCTGCCTCGCCAACGAATTTATCAGCGACCCGAATGATATTGTAAAAATCAATCAAAAAGTTGATGTTAAAGTTCTTGAAGTCGATATCGAACGAAAACGAATTCAGTTGTCAATGAAAGAATGATTGAATGCTTGAATGATTAAATGCTTGAATGCTTGAATGATTGAATGATTGAATGCTTGAATGTTTGAATGCTTGAATGTTTGAATGCTTGAATGTTTGAATGCTTGAATGATTGAATGATTGAATGCTTGAATGCTTGAATGATTGAATGCTTGAATGTTTGAATGCTTGAATGTTTGAATGCTTGAATGATTGAATGATTGAATGATTGAATGATTGAATGCTTGAATGATTGAATGCTTGAATGATTGAATGTTTGAATGATTGAAAGCTTGAATGCGGTAATGCTTAAATAATAGAGTATCTTTATTTTTTTATATAATTGGATTTTTGTTCCTCATTAATTAACATTCGATTTTGACTTCAAAATAATTAAATATACAAAAATTAATTACTTGTGGAAAATCGCTGAGACTTCGGGATTGTGATTTAACCATATAACCATATAACCATATAACCATTCACACTAATTTTACTAACATGCGTTTACTAATTTAATTTAAAATAATGCAATTTTTGCAAGTCCTAGAATAATTAAAATAAAATAATTTCGTTTGAAAATCAAATAAAAAATCATAATTTATTATTTATGCGAATTTTTATTCTTTTCTTATTTATAATTGTTTTTACTGCCGGCCAAAGCTATTCTCAAAGAATTAAAGGAGCCGTGATAGCAGGTTTTAATGCCACACAAGTTGATGGTGATGAGGTAGTCGGTTATAGCAAACTGGGCTTTAATGTTGGTGCTGCAGTCATAATCCCATTTAAAAAGAAATGGTCGGTTAGCCTTGAAAATATTTTCTCACAAAAAGGTTCACACAGAGGTGAAATTTATGTTGACTCTTTAAGCGGTTCTTATACATTAAGATTAAATTATGTTGAGGTCCCTGTTTTAGTTCATTATACCGATAAAGATATTATAACTGTCGGAACCGGTTTTTCGTGGGGGCGTTTGGTTGGAGCAAAGGAATGGGAACATGGTTATCGTACCGAAACTTCACCTGAACATGGCCCATATCATAAAAACGATTTTTCGTGGTTAGCTGATGTTCGTTTCAGGATTTGGAAACGATTGAAATTTAATTTCAGATTTTCTTATTCAATTGCAAAAATTCGTACCAGAATATACAATAACGGTTATTCGGAATGGGAAAGGAAACAATATAATAATGTTCTTACTTTTAGATTGCTATACATTTTTAATGAGCGAATTTCTGAAAATGCTTCACAGGGCAAATAATAGCAAACTAAAGTTCGATTTCTAAAAAAAAACAATACTTTATATATCATTAAATGTAATATGATTTGAGTCCACTCCAAAAATACACATTTGAAATTATTGAAAAATGTTGCCACAGAATACACTGATTATCACAGATTATATTTTAATATAAATATTTTAATCTGAGGCTAATTTCATTTTTACAACTTTTCAGAGTGGACTCACGATTTATAATATTAAACCGCCAAAACCGCAAAGAACCGCAAAAAAATTTGCGTTTTTTAGCGTGCTTTGCGGTTAATATAAAAAAAGCTATGACAGAAAATAATACTACAAAATAAGTAAAGACATAATGAGCAAATCAGCAGATTATTTTATTAAAAAGTTAGACTTACAAAAACATCATGAAGGAGGATATTTTAAAGAAATCTATCGCTCCGATGAAGTAATTAATTCAAATGCCCTTCCAAAATATTTTGATGGGAAACGCAACATATCTACTTCCATTTATTTTCTTTTGAAAAGTGATGATTTCTCATCTTTTCATAAAATAAAATCCGATGAAATCTGGTATTTCTATCAGGGTAGTCCTCTAACAATTTTTGTGATTATTAATGGAAAAATTAAAAAACTACTTCTTGGGAATAATTTGGAAAAAGGAGAAAGTTTTCAGCAAATTGTTCCCAAAAACTCTTGGTTTGCGGCTTGTGTAAATTTACCGGATTCATTTTCATTAGTTGGTTGCACGGTAGCACCAGGCTTTGATTTTAATGACTTTGAATTAGCCACAAGAAAAGAATTACTTGAGTCCTACCCTTACCTTTACGAAAATATTAATAAATTCACAAGGGAATAAAAATTTTAGTTTATATAGAAAATTCTTATCTAATAACCTAAGGCTGTTTGTATCAATACTCTTATATATTATATATGTAGTTATGTAAATAATAAAATATTTTTTTTTTAAAATTTATAGAATTATTTAATTATTTTTGCGATAAATAGAAAAATAAACCTTATATGTAAACCCTAAAAATTTATTAAAAATGAAAAAAACTTATCTATTATTATTAATGCTTTTGACAGTTGGTTTTCTTTCTGCTCAATACTTAAACAGAGATCAGGTTTCACGAGAAAAAGTTATTGTTGAACTTATGACCGGTGTAAACTGCCCTTACTGCCCCGCGGCAGCCAACGGAGCAATGGATTTAATTCTAAACGGAAAAGATGTTGGTGTAATCGCCTATCATACAAGTGCTTTCAGTATTCCGCAATTCTATACTCCGGAAACCAATGCACGAAAAAATTATTATTCATTTTCAGGCTACCCCACAGCATTTTTTGATGGAATTCTTAGTGTTGGAGGTGGTGGTGGAGCCAGCCAATCAAAGTATTCAGCCTACCTTCCGAAATATAATCAAAGAATTGTGATTTTAAGTGATTTTACAATTGACCTTTCTTTTGAAAATACAGGTGGTTACAATTACCAGGCTACTGTTATTGTTGAAAAAGTCGGGGCATCAACTGCAACAAATATGGTTCTTCAACTTGTTCTTACTGAATCTAATATTGCCTATCCCTGGCAAGGTATGAGCCATTTGAATTTTGTTACAAGAGACATGATCCCGAATCAAAATGGAACAGTTCTTGATTTTTCAAGCGGCAACACACAAACACTTGTGTTTGATTTTACTATGAACGCAGCATGGGAACAAGAATTTTGTGAGTTAATTGCTTTTGTTCAAACAAACACTACTAAAGAAATACTTCAAGGTACAGTTAAATCAATGGCAACACCGAATTTCAATCTTGATGTTGCTTTAGTTGAAATATTAAACCTCCCTGAAATTGGTAGCTGCCTCGGAGAAATAACCCCCGGTGTGGAATTTAAAAATTACGGAGCAGAAGTATTAACGAGCCTAAATATCAATTATAGTGTCAATGGTGGTGATGTAATTACAGTTCCATGGACAGGTAGCCTTGAATTTCTTGAATCATTTTCAATACAGGAACTTCTCCCGATAGCTTTTACTCTTGAAGAATTAAATATTGTAGAAATGACTTTATCGGATCCTAACGGAGGAATTGACGAAAATCCGGGAAACAACACTTTAATAGAAGAAATTACTACAGCACCTCATACAGGAACTACAATTCAGGTAATTTTGAAAACTGATAATTATCCTGAACAAACTTCTTTCGAATTCCGTAATTCAGCAGGTGATGTTTTATACACAGAAGGCCCGTTTACTCAGGCAAATCATTTATATAATATGTATTTTGATTTCCAATATACTGATTGCTACCAATTTGAAATTTTTGACACAGGTGGAAATGGTATTACTGGAAACGGTTTCTTTACATTGCGTTCAAACAATGTAACTTTCTACTCCGGCGGAGAATTTGAATATTCACTAATTATTGAATTCATCGTTGATGGTGAAGACCCGGGACAGACAATTACACTTGAGCCTGGTTTCCAGTTTAAATCAACATATTTTGAACCTACTGATCCCAACATGTTTACGATTTGTACTGATATTTTAGAAAGCATTGAATATGTAAGAAACAGCGAAGGTTCGATGTTAAGAAAAATTGGACCCAGCTGGGTTAATAATATTGGCGACTGGATTGCAACCGAAGGTTATTTATTCAAAGCTGTTGATGCTGCATCATTTGTAATTTCCGGTACGAGACTTCCTGCAACAACTCCAATTGTTTTAGATGCCGGTTTTACTTTTATTAGTTATTTGCCTGAAACACCTATGGATGCCATTGTTGCTTTTGAAACAATTTTAACAGATAATTTTGAATATGTCAGAAATTCTCAAGGTTCTATGGTAAGAAAAATTGGACCGAATTGGGTTAATAATATTGGTAATGCAAACCCAACTGAAGGATATATCGTTAAATTGCTTGGTGAGGAAACTTTAATTTATCCTGAAGGTGGAAAATCATCAATTACTACAACTCTTATTCCTCAACATTTCATCTTTGAAGGTGGTAATGCTGCCGACCCTGTTTATACCATTTATGTTGATGGATTGGAAATCGGCGATGAAGTTGCTGCTTTCGATGGTGATAAAATGCTTGGTTCAACAATTATTTCATCAGAAGATGTTTTTGCTAACAATATTGCAATTTTCAAAACTTTGAATTCAGGAAATGGTTATGAAGTTGGTAATAAAATTTCGTTTAAAGTTTGGTCAGCAGAAAATATTTCCGAAGTTTCAGCAGATTATATATTCACAAATCCTTACGGAAATGCATACATGAATTATGAATTTCCAAATAATGATGGTGAATATAGCGTTGCCATCTTTACTAAAAATTCATCAAACATTGCAAATGAGGCAAACATTTCAATTTATCCAAATCCTGTTAGAAATAGTTTAAATATTGATTCTCAGGAATTAATTGAAAATATTCAGGTATTTAATTATCTTGGAAGTATTGTTTTTGAGAAAAAATGCAATAGTAATTCCGTAAAATTAAACACATCCGATTTTATTAAGGGAATGTATTTAATCCAAATTAATACAGTCAACGGAGTTTCAACAAAAAGATTGGTAATTCAATAAAATTCAATTATAAATTAATTTCAAATCTTGTTTGGAATACTTTCATTATCTTTTTGATTTTTAACGAAAAATGCAACTTTTTCAAGGCTTGTGGTCATATCATATTCTTCAAGAAAAACATTGGGAGGAACATTAACAGGTCGTGGTGTGTAATTCAGAATTCCTTTAATTCCTGATTTAACAAGTAATTCTGAAATTTCAACAGATTTTTTAGAAGGAACTGTCATTATGGCGATCGTAATATTTTGATTTTTAATTTCTTTGGATAATTCTTCAATATCATAACAAATCACTTCTGAATATTTTTTTCCGATTTTTTGTGGATCAATATCAAAAGCTGCAACAATAGCAAGTTTGGGTCTCTTATCCTTGAAGTAGTTTAGTATAGACATACCAAGATTTCCAATTCCCACGATTGCAACCCGCTGCCCTTCTTTACTATCAATAATATCACCAATCAAATCAATAAGTTCTTGAATTTTATATCCTTTTCGTAAAGTACCGGTATATTCAATCAGCATCAGGTCCCTTCGAACCTGAACAGGCGTAATGTGTTGAATTTTAGCAATTTCATGTGAAAAAATATGATCCTTTCCTTTTGATCGACATATCAGTAATGCACGCCTGTATTTGCTTAATCTCTCTATGGTTTTATGTGGAATATGTTTCATTCAATTATTTTCGCATTTTTTAATGGTCCACTAAATTTGTAGTAGTACCATTCATTTAATATGCAAAGGTAATTGTAAGAAATTTGTTATCCAAAAAAATTGTTAATAAATTAACATTGTTAGAAAATCACAATGCTTTAATTTTTTTGAGTTCTGATTCTTATTCAATCAAAGCTTCTATTTTATATCTCAAACCTTTAGCATCTGTAAGATATGCTTTAACAGAACCAACGAGGATTTTTGCTTCGGCAATAATCGGGATTTTATTTTTATCATCCGTTACCCAAACAATTAAATCTTCACCTCCACTAAATATTGTCCCTTCAATGAGCATTGCTTTGAATTTTATACAATTATATAATTTCCCATCAATATTTTCAACTATTTCTTTATTTATATATCTGATGTAAAGATTAAAAATTTCGTTATCAATTATCATTGAAACGGGAATTTTATCACCAAATTTATATTTTGTAAAATCAATATTTCGTGTGTAATAAATTGCACTCAGAACATCGAAGGTACATTCAGGCAGTGTTAATGTATCTTTTTTAAATTTTCTATTTGAATTTTCGGTGAAAGAAAAAATCTGCTTATTTGAATAGTCAAAAATATATTTATTAAAAACCAGATAAGCATTTTCTTTTGTGTTCCTAGTAAATTCCAAAGGTTTAAAATCAACAGGATCAACGAATGACTCGAAATTATCTCTTACTTTAAAAATCCAATCATATCTCATTAAC
>Ga0255398_1121_pt1 | contig 12270 bp, 10 predicted proteins | sample ANMaggSeSYBR01K3_FD_182119 | JGI IMG/M metagenome (GOLD analysis project Ga0255398, IMG submission 182119) | Sediment cell enrichment communities from methane seep in Santa Monica Basin, California, United Staets - ANME aggregate JGI... | ecosystem: Environmental > Aquatic > Marine > Cold seeps >...
ATGCTCGTAAAGATAGAATTCTGGAAATTTTTGATACTGGTTTCAAAAAAAATTATGAGAATGATATTAAACGATTATGCCCACAGGCCACCTTCCATTCTTTGGATGTAGATCATTATTTTTCCCAGCAAATGGCACGAAATGAAGCATTAAAATCAATCAGTTCATTTATTTCATATATTCCTTAACCCCATCCACAGATTACGCAGATTTCACAGATTAAATTTCAAAAATATTTGAAACATACCTAAAAACTGCTCCAAATTCATGATTGACCTTTTTACACTAATCTGTATTATACAGATGTGCATAATACAGATTAGTGAAATACTCAAAAAAGGAGAAACTCATGAATCCTTTTAAATACGGTACCATAGTTTCAGGCAAAGATTTTTGTGGAAGGAAAACTTTGCTTAAGCAAATTATCGGATATATCGAATCATCGCAACACATTGTGATCCTGGGTGAAAGGCGGGTTGGAAAATCATCCGCAGTCTATGAGGCTGTTATAAAATGTAATGGGGAGCGCCTCTTATATGTGGACTTGCTGGGCATCAAATCCATCGACGCTCTGTGCAGAAGGATCCTCCGTGCAATTGTTGTCCTGGAGCAAAAAACAGGTTGGTTCGACAAAATAATCAAAACCCTCTCATATCTCAGGCCCACAATTTCAGCGGATCCCATAACATCCATGCCAACCGTTTCTTTTGACGCCTCAGTCGAGATGAAGGCCAATTCAATCCCGGAGGTTTTGACTTTGATTGAATCTCTTGACAAAAAGAGACCGGTGGTCGTGGTCTTTGATGAATTTCAGGACATTTTGAACCTTGAAGATTCCAACGAAGCTCTTGCCATTCTGAGGAGTAAAATACAATTTCAAGGCGATATCCCATATATATTTGTTGGGAGCATACGGCATAAAATGGATGAGATATTTACACATCACGATTCACCTTTCTTCAAGTCCGCTATCCCCATGACGGTTGATCCCTTGTCCTATAAAGAATTTTCAGAATTCCTGAAAAAGAAATTCATTGGGGGTCAGCGAAAGATTGAGGACAAGGTTTTGGAAAAGGTGTTTGAAATCGCCAACAACATTCCAGGAGATATACAACAGCTCTGTGAGGCCCTCTGGGAAGTAACCCTGGAAAAAGAAATCATAGGCCCGGACAAACTGAAAAACGCCCTTGAATTGATATTTGCCAGGGAACAGAAATCCTACGAAAACTATATCAATCTTTTGACAAATATTCAGCTCAGATGCCTCATGGCAATAGCAAAAGAAGGCGGAAAAAGTGTCTTTTCCATCTCGTTCATGAAATCAGCAGGATTTAATAATCCATCATCTGTTCGAAGAGCAATTACACGAATGCTTAAACTCAATATTTTGTTTGAAATCGGCGGTGAGTACAAGTTTATAAATCCTTTTTTCAGAGCATGGCTTCCATACAAAGGATAACCCTGATTATTTGCCAACCCCCTTTTTTTACTCCGCCTGCCCCGAGTATTTTAGGTCAAGCCTTCCCTTAAAAAAATTTCTTTGCACTTACCTTAATTGATGCTTGAAGAACTCAAGGTATTGGCCAATAAACGTGACATCCCATATCAATCGCTAATGAAAATGTTTTTGGCTGAGCGCATCGAGCATGAATTGAAGTCGGCAAGCCGTTAACAAGGCATATCAATCGTATCAACACGGACTGAGATGGATTGGTGTCAGAGAGAATTGGTGTCAAAGGAAGACCACCTTTTCCAGTCAAGATCATAACTGGCACTCCGGCCCCCTCCAGGCCTTTTGATTAAAATATCCTTTTTTACAAGATCGGCTAATTCCCTCTGAGCGGTGGCACGGCTGGTATGTGCTATCCCCATATATTTCTTGTTCTTCAACCCTCCTTTAAATCCATCAGCGCCAGCATCAAGTAACCGGTTAATCACCTTGGTTTGCCGCTCGTGGAGTCTTGTCTGGGCAAATTCCTTCCAGAATCGGGCCTTTATCATAATTTTTTCAAGCAGGGTATTGGAATTCAGAATAGCCCTGTTCATGCATTCAAGAAACCATTTCAGCCAATCCGTAATATCGCCAGTACCTGTTTGTGTGGTCTTCAGAATTTCACAATAATCATTTCGGTCAGCCATAATTTGTGAAGAAAGGCTATAAAATCTCTTTGGATTGTTTTCATCTCTTGCAAGTAACATATCTGTCAAAGTTCTTGCAATTCGTCCGTTCCCGTCATCAAACGGATGAATTGTAACAAACCATATATGGGCAAGCCCAGCCCTGATGATGCCATCTAAGTGGCTTTTTCCATTTATCCAGGAAATGAAAGCTCGCATTTCTTTTTCAAGCTTTATGGCCGGAGGTGCTTCAAAATGAACTTCTCCCTGCCCAATAGGTCCGGAAACAACCTGCATCGGGCCCTCCTTATCGTTTCGCCATTGACCTACAGATATCTTTACCATACCGGAATAACCCGTCGGGAAGAGTGCCGCATGCCAACCCCAAATCCGCTCTGGCGTCAATTTTTGTGAATAGTTAACTGTCGCATCCAGCAGGATCTCTACAAGCCCATCTGCTTTTTGGTCTCTTACATCCTTCAACCCAGCATCTGGAAGGCCAAGTCTGCGTCCAACAGAAGATCGAACGGCATCGGGATCTATTTTTTCACCTTCAATAGCTGAAGTCTTTAATGCTTCCTCAACCAGGATATCTGCACGGGCAGTCTGCTGAATTTCAAAACCTAACTCTCTGATCTGTGTTATAAGGGAACCTTGACTGAATCGGATATTTCCCAGAGGCTTTAACAGCTTATCGCTGTCCCATGTAAAGTCAGGCCAGGATTTGGTTTGCCAAATGTATTTCATGAGATGAGTTGATTTCCCATTTTATTGTATTAATATTTGAGTCGTTTAATTTATGAATTGACCCAATATCTGAGTTGATTATTGAATTTATTTAACTCAAAGTCAAGAGATTATATTAATGGTTAATTTAATGAGCAATCTTGACCTGCTACACCCCCGCTGCACCAATAAAGGGGATCTCTACATATGTCTTTTCATCAGGTGTTTGTGCTATTTGCCTTGCTACCCTCTTTATTACCCTTTTTTAAGGGTACTACCCTTTTTTTGCCAAACCGCCCCGGGACCACGGCCTAGGCATTCCACGAATCCGGTCTTTTGTAAATTTCTCAGCACTTTTCTAACCATATCCCGGCTAACACCCATACATGCGCATTCAAGTTTATAGAGGGTAAATGTTCCGGAAAATGCTTTAACCGCTGCCTCGACCTGCTCTGTTTTGGCTCCGCGGGGACTTTTCATCTGATCAACGCGATTTTCAAATTCACGATAAGCATTTTTGAGAATGGAGAGAATGTAATTGATATAAGGCCATGGGTCATGTTTGCCTTCATGCCAGCCCTGCGAGCTTTGCTCAAGCGTTTCGTAGTAGCGTTCTTTGTTTTGTTCAATCAGCCGTTCTATGCTTATATAGCGGCCAACTTCAAGGCCTGAGTGGTAACAGGTCAGCAGCAAAAGAAGACGCGAGACTCGGCCATTGCCATCACGAAAGGGATGAATGCACAGGAAATCGAGATTCAGGGCGGACAGAAGGACAAAAGGGTGAGCCCATCGTTCTCGAAGCCCACGAGACCAGAGTTCAATCATTTCGCTCATAGCTTGAGGTGTTTGATCTGCGGGAACAGTTTCAAAGCGCACCCGCTGGCGGCCATCAGGATATTTCTGAATGATATCAATATTCTTCTCCTTATATTTGCCCGCATCCCATATTTGCCCGCGCGAGAGTTTATGAAATTTCAGGATAGTTTTCTCTGAAACGTCAATTCCGTCGGCCTTTTCATGGATGAGTCGCAAAGCGTCACGGTAGCCTCGAATCTCCTCTTCATCCCGGTTCTTTAAAAACGGTTCCCCCAAAATAAGTGTATTAATCCGGGACTGGTCAACATTTATACCTTCAATGCGGTTTGAAGAAACAGCGCTCTCAATCAGGGCATGTTCTCGAAGAATCTTGAGTTTTTGAGGAGATTGATGAGTGAACAATTCCTGTTTACCCTGCGCTTTACTCAAATCAGCCAGATACCAACTGGTAATGGTGGGAATTGTGGATGGCTCCGCAGAAAATTGTCGTAATGTCATCATAATAGTTTCTTTCCGTTTATTTTTTAACTATCTGATTCCGTCTCAATAGCCCTTATCCCCCGATGTTAAAAAACCCGCCGGCAAAATCAACAGGTCCCTGGTTTTCACTAGCTCATAAAACCAGACAAAATATATGTCTGCGATCTCCGCAAAAGACCAAAAATAAAACAAGAAACGCATAAAATCATGGGCCCGCTGCATGCCTGTGATTACTATTGTTCTGGTAAATAATTCAGGATTTGAGAGTAGTGTGATAGCTTTTCATATTTATTAATCATAGATTTTAAAAGTTTGTTTTTTCGTTCTATTTGTGTAAGAAATTCTTTGGTTCTTTTGTCCACTATTGTTAAATCTGCATAATAAACAAGCCCTGCTAAGTAACCATCATTTAAGTCGCTACCACTTGCTCTTTCAGCCTTTGTTCTGATTTTGTGTAGTTCTTTCCATAGTAGCCAAGTAGGACAGTTTTTCTCTTTGATTCCTATGATACCGTTTTTCTTATTATCTGGGAAATTTCTAGAAATAACCTCACGCCTTTTTTTGAATATTGCAAGATACAGTATTTGATCGAGTGTTTTAAAATCTTTAGTTTCTTCGATTTTAATCCCAAATTCTTTCAAGAAACGCTTTTCTGTCGATCCAGAAGAGGTGTACATACTTTCTCCAGATTTTAATACACTTTTGAAAAACTCATTTGCAGTTTTTTCAGGACTATTAATTTTTTTATCTCCCTTTTGGCATATTTCTTCTTCTAGCTTGGTTTGCATTTTATTCAATATGCCACTTGCCGACTCTAAAGATCGAAGTTTACCTTTTCTTAAAGTGGAAAGCTTGGGGTCTTGAGGTTTGATTGACTGTGCTCTTGAAATAGAAGCAATCTCTTTCTTTCTATTTTCTTTCGCAAATACTGCACGTCGCAAAGTTTCAAGCTGAGGTATATATGGATAAAGAAGGTCTTCTCCTGAGCAAAAATCAAATATATCGTTTCTGGTTTTTTCCGTAATGCTTTTTAGAGATATATTCTTATTATCCAAAATAATATTAAATTCAACAGTTTCAATATCAACTATAGATCCTATATGGTAGGGCACGCTACAGCATATTAGTGATGCAACAATAGGGAGTTCTTGGAGCAATTGGATAGAGTTCGACACAATTTTATCATTTCTATGAGCTAAGAGTTCTTCAATGTGATGCCATGTTAGAAGTGGTATAGCACCTTTGTTATAAAGAGATTCTAAAACATTCGTTGCCTGCTGTTGGTGGCTTTTATTCTTGTGAAAATAATCTTTAGAAATATCCACCAAAACAGAACTGTCAAGGGCTATTAGAAATGGTTCTATGGGAGAATTCAGTTTCTTACTCTCCTTTTATAGTTGAAGGTATACCTTCTATTTTGTATTTATTAATTTCTGGCACTTTTCCACAAAATGGGCATGGTAATAGATTCATGAAAGCTACAATCCTTTTAGGAACGGGGACGAAATAACTTCCCCAAGTAGGCGCATAGATTTGGGTCAAATTTGTTCGATCTCAAATCACAAAAGTTGATGGAATAGCGAGCTATTTCAATAATTTTGGGATTTGAGATCGGGCAAAGGTGGCCGGAAGCTGTGATGCATAGTTGGGGAAGTTATTTCGTCCCCGTTCCTTAGTTCTTTTCTTTCGATTCGGTTCAACTTTTAAATAAGTTATTATTTTATTGTGCCGAACGTTTTAATAAGCCGCACGCGCTTTTTGCGTCGGCTTAATTTTATGGTTAGCGATTGTGGTGGCAATTAATGTCTATCCTTTATTTAAAGATCCAGCCACAAGTTTCAAATATGCCTATCCTCCATTGTTTCCGTAAATTCAATATCATATATCTCATCAAGAATTTTAGATACAAAGTAAGAAGCCCTACCTTTGATAAAAGCCTCCCAATCCAAGCCTTTAGCTTTTTCATTACCTATATAGCGGCCAGGCAGCCAACATACTATGATACACCCCTTACTGCGTGACTCATACCAAGGAAAATCGGGAACAATTATACGACCCCACTTATCACGTTCATCGGGGCTTTCGGAGAATTTAGTTGCAGAATAGAATTTGCCAGTGAGGACGATATTTTCCAATGTGACTGGATCACTTTCCTGGATTATTGCAGCAAGGTCTCGATGAAGATCTTCCACGTCGGATATTGCTTGTTGGGCGGATTTTTTTAGATTCATGAAGCCCTCTGGAATGTCGCCCCATCAGTTATCAATTGGCTCTTTATATATTAGGATCAATGTGATTAGGATCAAATCTTACGTCAGGTAAAAACCAAGAAAGAAAGGACCTGTTTTTTCTAAAGTCAGCAAGCGTCAGTGCTTGTTCAATTCTGTCCAAAGATCGTGCTTTAAGTAGAATTTCATATTTAGATGATCCAAATAGCTTTCGGCCGGAAACCATTATCTTGTTTTCGGAGACAATTTTAAAGTCAGTAATTAAATCTTCAGCAGTAAGCAAATAGCTCCTTGCATTCTCCTCAGTTCCTGAGTGGCATATAACAAAAAATTCTTTCCTAATCTCCCCGTCTTTATCTGTAAGGTATTGTCTGTGTATATAATGTGAGGTTTCAGGGCTAGCAAGAAACTTAGCCTGAACTATTCCAAACCTTGGAGGTCTTTCATCGAGCAAATTCGATGAGGTAATCCGTCTCTGAATTAAGAAATCCGCACCATCAATATCAACACTCCTTTCGAGTACCCAAAAACGGTCGATCAAAAACGCTCTGGTCCGAGCTTCGCCGATTGTTCCATTTTGCATTGCTTTTAGCCATACTGGCAATTCTATTTTGTTCATAGGTTCCATCAAGAGTATGTGGTCTATAGGCAGCTAACCATTGATTATCAGACCAATTTGTCTTAATATGACAATATTGAGGGTGTTTTCTATTAGATTTGCCTTGCTCTATTATCTTCAATTTTATTACTATTTTTAACAAACAGAAATGCCATATGTCAACGCCTGAAAGCACCTCTAAGAACAGGAAACTGCTTGAAAGGACTGGATGCCCGCCTTCGCGGGAATAACAAATTGCTTTTCATATATCGCCTGCCTGTACTCACACGCAGATAGGTCGGCATAGCGGAGCTTTTTGACCATCACACTTAACCTGTGATTTATAACCCTTCGATGATCTTGATTTCGTCTTCCGTCAATTCGTACAATTCATAAACCAGTCGATCAATTTGCCGGTCTGTAGTCTCAATTTGGCGCTGGAGGACGGTTTTAGTCTGAGGTATTGCGGCTCTTGCCAGTTCTTTGTGCAAATCCAGCATTTGCTTGACAAGTTCGACTATCCGGTTGTGGCGGGCCTTGTCGTCGGAGTCGGAGTCGGAAAAGTCGATGGTGCGGATAGGAAGTGGTTCTATGTATTGTCGGTTGTAGGAATAATATCCACCACTAAACTGGCTACTTATCTGTTTTATTAACCAATCAAACAGGTTAGAATTTAATAAGCCCAGTAGGTAAAAGTAAGTTAGTGACGAATACTCATCCTTAAGAATAATGCCGTAGCCACCACCACCACCGCCGCTACCGACAAAGTAATAATAATCAGTCGTATTGAACGTAAATGATACCCTGTTCGCAATACTCGGAGTTAGTATTTTTTCTTGTTCCATTTCGCTAAGATTTTGAGACCGCCCCAAGGCATACCATTTGTCGTGTTTCCATTTCCCTTTTTCTCGTGCCTCAAGTATTTGACGATTTTCCTTCAAGTATGACCATACATTGGGAAATAAATCTGCTAAATCCTGTGTAGACAGTAATTCTGCTTTGCCATTAACAACTTTGTAAGGAAATAGAATTGACTTGGTAATCTCGGCAATATGGTAACGCTTCAGGTTTACAGAGCCTTTGCAGAGTGGATGCAACAATGCCGATTCGAGATTATATGTCTTTCCTGTGGCTGCCGATTTGTATTCTGTTTTTGAAATGTTCTCCATTATAAAAACCGAATCAGAACCAGTTATTAAACCCTGGAATATTTTTGCGGCCACATCCCCCAATTTTACTGGCATATCCCTCAACCGCTCAAACAGTTTTGCCCCAGGCCCCACAACAAAATTCCAATCAGAAGCGGTGACCTTATCAGTTAAAACATTTCCTTCTTTTTGTGGTTCGTCTTGACGCCAACTGAGTAACTCATTAACTTTGACAAATTTAAAATCTTTCATTTCCTGCTTATTTAAAAACAAAAGACAAGTATAGGTAGTGGCGTTCGCAAAAACCTGTCGGTCGCCAAAATGTATTATTTCTTTTAAATGTTTTCCCGCAGCAAGCAACTTGCGTAAAGATTCTCCATATTGAGCATTAAAAAATTTGTGCGGCAGGATGAAGCCAAACCGTCCTCGACCGTTAAGCAGATTCAAACCTTTTTCTACAAAAACAACGTAAATGTCATAATTTCCTTTGCTGGCAGCTATATACCGTTTTTTGTAAAATTCCACTTCCAGCGGAGCCCATTCTTTCATCGCTTGGATTCTGATATAAGGCGGATTCCCGATCACCGCATCGAAACCTCCATCCTGCATGATTTCGGAAAATTCCGCTTCCCAGTCAAAAACATTGACGCGGTACATATCTTCTTCACCCAGGAGGCTCATCTGCTGTCCCTCGTAAAAATTGGGGCCGATAAGGGAATTGCCGCATTTGATATTGTTTCCCAGGTCGGGCAGGACGCGTTCATGAAACAGGGCAAGCTGCTTTCTAATAGTTTCTGAGTTTTCGTCCTCCAGCACCTTAAGAAGAAGTGAAAGTTTGGTTACTTCCACGGCCTGAGGGTCGATATCCACACCGTAAATATTATTGAGAAGAATGCGCTTCCGTTCATCGGTAGTAAGTCGCCAGTCACTACCGACTACTTGATAAAGGCGAGGCTTGCTCCCTTTGGCCCATTTCTCAGGGCCATCGGCTATGTATTGATCCCTGTGCCAGTCAAGGAGATACTGATAGGTGCCGATTAAAAATGAACCGGAACCGCAGGCCGGGTCCAGAATTTTCAGTTTGCTCACCGCTCCACGGGGACCTGGCTTTTTGCCGTCAACAAGTTCGCCGACTGTATGTTTTACGATGTAATCAACTATATATGTGGGAGTGTAATAGACGCCTCCTGCCTTCTTGATCTCCGGCTTATTTTCAACGACGGCACGGTTGCCGGGGGTAAGACGAATTATTTTTCCAAGGAACCGTTCATAGACCTGCCCCAGAATATCTGCCTGAAAGACAGAAAATTCATACGGGCTGTCCGGGTAATAGAGATTTTTAAAAATATCCTTGAGGGTTTTGTCGTCAATTGTGAGATCAAGTGTAAGGTTATCAGGGGAAGAGGTGCTATCTTTTTCATTTCTGAAGTGGAAAAGGCCGGAGTTATAACGATCATCTGCCTGCCGGAAAAGTTGGCACAATCGCTGATAGACTTGTGTGCCGTTTTTCAAAGACATAAGCCGTCCGTATCGTTCGACGCCGTGGTCTTCACATATTCGCAGAAAAACGATACGGTCGATGGTACATTGCACGGCAAAGTTTAGTTCGCGTATCGTAAGACCGGGATTCCGCAGGGCAATGTTACGCGCCAGTATTTCACGCCACCGATCAATTTCTTCAAGAAAGGCAGTATCAACCTCGGCAGTTCCACGCTTTGCTTTGCTTGACTCGACATATTTATCAAACGACCTTTAAGCACCGCTTCGCGAGAGAAAATCAAAGCAATTTCGTCCCACCGGTCGATATAATCTGTATATGTCAGATAGTAAGTCCGTGCCTTGGAAGCCCTGTCGGTTTTTACCGGTTTGATCCGGCAGTCATAAACGGCAAGCTCCTCAAAATCTGTAAGAATACTGAGCGGCAGCTTGGCTGACCAGGCGTAACGGCGAAGTTGGTAGGCCGGGCTGATATCTTCCTTGATATTGACGGATGGTTTTTTTGCTTCGAGAAAGAATTTCCGTGTTCCGCCAATGCGGAAGCAGTAATCAGGGGCTTTTACGACGCTGCCTACTTTAATCGCATCCTCATGGATTATATCCTTGTAAGCCTCCGCATAGCCTTGCTTGTTGTAAATATCCCAACCGAGAGCATTAAAGAAGGGGTTGATAAATTCTTGTCGAACTTGGGCCTCGTTATATTTGCCTGACCGATAAGCACCAAGGTTACGGTCAAAACGCTCAACAAGTTTATGTATTTCTTCAGGGGCCGACACTAAATATGACCTTTCAAACGTTTCCGCAAATCAGGGGGAACGCTTTCAAAACACTATCCCTGTATATCCCACAAAACTGTCACTCGGCCTTTTGTCATAACTTGTTGCATAAACTATAGCATCTGCATGATCGGCACCAAGCTGTTTTGCGGCAGCAATTGCTGTTGCTGCGGCTCCGGAGCAGCAGGCATTCTGGTGTTTTAAGGCTTCACTTATAACTTTGTCAGGGTCCATTTCGAGCATAATTTCAATTATTTTTTTATCATTGACCTTGCGTACCCAGTCAACCGCTGAATGACCGGTTCCTTCGGGCATAAAACCATAGTTTAAACCATAATGTGTGAGGTCGGTTGATCCAATGACTTTAATATTCAGGCCCAGCTTAGTTGAAATATCTGCAGCCGCTCTTCCTATCTCAAGAGATTTTTTTGCAGGAGGTACACCTATGGGTACAATTTTAACATCTCCAAACAAGTATTTTATAAAAGGAAGCTGGAGTTCTATTGTATTGTCTTCTGTAAAATATTCAGGCGTTTCGACGTTGAAGTTAAATCTTTCAACAAGTTTTCCTGCAATCTCTTTTTCTATTTGAATATCACCAAAAGGAGTTTCCCATATTCCTTCTTTCATAATGTAGCAAGGAGATTCAGGCCCCAGATGCATTCCAAAAATTACAAAAACATCGGGATCAGCTCCTTTTTTAAGATAATTTATTACATTACAGGCAATACTGCCTGAATAATACCACCCTGCATGGGGTACGATCCCTCCTGTCAATTTATTTTTTGATGAAGGGCTAACAGTGGCATCATTAAGAAAATTATTTATTTCTATTTCGCATTCTGAAGCGCTTTCTGGATACCAGCTTCCCGCAAGCATAGCTTTCCGTACTTTCATGTATTTTACCTCCTTTCCTTCAAAAAAAGTCCCTGCTCAGAAGCCACTCCCTATATTTGTGCCATATGGCATTAACAGAGGGGGACGAATTTTGTATTGTCCAGCATGTTAGTCAACCTTTATGTAAATATTGTCTGGTATATTGGACAACAATGCAGTGTTGATTTGCATTCAGCATTTGACACTTTTCTTCGGGGGGCATCATTTTGCGGCCAAAACGGCCATGCAAGATTTGATGCTGCACCATATTGTTGATTACGCTGAATTAAGTTGCGGGCAGGGGGCATGGCAGTGATAAAGGCAAGGCAATTGGAAAAGCCAAGACGCTGTTTAAAGCAAAACCATTCGTCCCTGCCCGTCAATCTTGAACGTCTGGTTCGGCAAATCGTTCTCTTGATTCTTTAACTGCATCAAGAATGTCGTTTGTGGTTGCTTTGGTTTTAATACCTGGAACATCAAATGGTGATTTTGCACTTTTTCTAAAAATGATTGAGAAAGTTTCCCCGCCTCTCCTTTTTATAATAACTTCTTCAGTTCGGGCGATATTAAGTATATTGGCGAGACGCTGTCTCGCTTCAGAATAAGTATATACTTTCATGATAGTTACTCCAAAATTGCAATCCCCATTTCCTTGGCAATCCGTTTCATGCCACGGTCGAGGGTAAGTAATGGACTTCGAAGGTTATCTGCACATTCTAAAAAATAGGCATCATAGGCGTATATGTTAAATTCTATGGCGATTTTTAAGGCAGATTTTATGTTGATACGCCGCAAATCAACAGGTATATGCTGCACGATTTCCCACGACGAAGCCACCTCATCTGCCTGTAAAGAGCCTTTTTTCAACATTGCCGTTAATGCGTTGCCAATCTCAAAAGGCAAAACTTCCGGAGAAACTAAATCACAGCTTCCAGTAAGTCGTATAATTAAATCTTTTTCTGGCTCATTTAGAGCAACAGCAAGAAACGTATTTGTATCTGCAATGA
>Ga0255398_1098_pt3 | contig 12165 bp, 9 predicted proteins | sample ANMaggSeSYBR01K3_FD_182119 | JGI IMG/M metagenome (GOLD analysis project Ga0255398, IMG submission 182119) | Sediment cell enrichment communities from methane seep in Santa Monica Basin, California, United Staets - ANME aggregate JGI... | ecosystem: Environmental > Aquatic > Marine > Cold seeps >...
TTTAGTCCTGCGTTGGATATGAACAACAGGATAACAAGTACTTATTATGTTTGAATAACCAACGTCGACAGCAATCAAAATTTCCATGGAATTATTATAGCGTGTCTTGCAGCCGGTTGACTATTGAAAGAAAGACTGCTATTATTTTTCTGCATGTCCAGAAAAAACACATACTTAAATGATAAATTAAAGAATCTTCTTTCCCAAATTCGTAGATGGTTAACTCCAGGGATTGGCATTAAAAGGTGGCTGGTTGTAGTTTTAATAGGAACCACTTTTATCGCTTTGGGTTTGGCATTCTTTGCGTTAGATATCTATAGAGACACATCTGTAGGGTGGGTTCGAGAAGCTTTAATTACAATCTCCCTTTCCAACTATCCGAGATGGTTGCGGTCAATGATCTATGGCGTTGTCGGTGTTTTAATTTTATTTTTCGGATTAATTGAGCTAAACAGATCAGTCTTGAAACCCTTTCTAAAACCTGGTCAACCATTATTGGATACTCTTTCCACTTACCGGCGACGGAAAAAAGGACCAAGGATCGTTGCGCTTGGAGGAGGGACAGGATTATCTTCACTACTTAGAGGACTGAAAAAGTACTCACATAATTTAACAGCGATCGTGACAGTTACGGATGATGGCGGCTCTTCAGGCGAATTACGCAAGAACTTGGGTATTCTTCCACCAGGTGATATTCGAAATTGCCTAACCGCTTTGGCAGATGACGAAGAGATGTTATCGCATGTGTTTCAGTATAGATTTGGTGAAAGAGCAGGAGTTAATGGTCATTCACTTGGAAATCTTTTTATCAGCGCCCTCGCTGATATCACGGGGAGTTTTGAAGAAGCAGTAGCCGAATCTGGTCGTGTTCTGGCTGTAAAGGGACGTGTGCTTCCTGCAACTCTGCATGATGTCAAACTGGTTGCGGAAATCAATTTGCCAGATGAAGGTAGGGAAATAAATGTGGTTGGGGAAAGCACAATTCCAAAAATCGATGGAAAAATAGAACACATTTGGCTTGAACCCAGCAACCCACTTCCTTTTCCACCAGCTGTTCAGGCGATATTGAATGCAGAATTAATTATAATTGGTCCGGGGAGTCTATATACCAGCGTGATCCCTAATTTGCTGGTTCCAGGATTGGCGGATGCAATAAGATCAAGTAGAGCGTTGAAGTTCTTTGTTTGTAATGTTGCAAACCAGGAAGGGGAAACTATTGGATATACTTGGAGTGACCATATTCAAGCGATTGAGAAACATATCGAAGACCTTCATTTTGATATTATTCTATGTGATTCTGATTCCCACTTGAAAATGCCAAAAGGTGTTGAAGCTGTTCTTCCCGACCCACAATTGGAGGAACAACATTCTGTATATTTTGCATCAATCGCGGATGCTGGAAATCCTTGGCGCCATGATCCGAAAAGATTAGCAGGGGTTATTACGGATCTTTATCATGAGCGAACAGGTCCACTTGTAAATAACAACAGTCATAACCTTGGCTAGGTGGAATATTTAAGTTGTTTTTACGTGGTAAAATTTAAAAAATAATTGGAGGTAGGTAATGACTGTAAAAGTTGGTATTAATGGGTTTGGCAGAATTGGGCGCCAGGTATTCAAGGCAATTAATGAACTACATGGAAGTGAATTAGAAGTTGTTGCAGTTAATGATCTCTTTGATGTTAAAACAAACGCACATTTGTTCAAGTATGATTCAAATTATGGTATTTATGACGGAACAGTTGAAGTTAAGGGTAATGAACTTGTTATAGATGGAAAATCAATAAAGGTGTTTACTGAGAGAAATCCGGGAGATCTTCCTTGGAAAGATTTTGGTGTTGAGATCGTAATTGAATCAACTGGAATTTTCAGGGATGCGATTGGTGACCCTAATGGGAAACCTGGTGCGAATGTTCACATAAAAAAAGGCGGCGCCAAGAAAGTTATTATAAGCGCCCCGGCGAAGAATGAAGACCTAACAATTGTGTTGGGTGTGAATGATGATAAATATGATCCTACAAAACATCATGTTCTTTCGAATGCATCCTGCACAACAAACTGTTTAGCACCCGCAGCGAAGGTTATAAATGATCTATTTACTATAAAGAGCGGTGTAATGACAACCATTCACTCTTATACAACCGATCAAAGGATCTTGGATTCAGGGCATCAAAAACTAAGAAGAGCACGCGCAGCAGCTATTAATATTATCCCTACAACAACCGGCGCGGCAAAAGCGGTTGCTTTGGTAATTCCCGAATTGAAGGGTAAATTTGATGGTTATGCTTTGCGTGTTCCAACCCCGACAGTTTCCATTGTTGATCTGGTTGTGAGCGTTGAAAAATCTACCACAAAAGAAGAACTTAATGATGCTTTCATCAAGGCATCTGAGACTTCTCTGAAAGGTATTTTAGGAGTCAGTACGGGTGAATTCGACCAACCATTGGTCTCTATGGACTTTAAGGGTGATCCACGCTCTTCAATTGTTGATCTTGAATCGAATATGGTGGTCGGCGGAAATCTCGCTAAAGTTGTAACCTGGTATGACAATGAGTGGGGTTATTCCTGCAGAACAGCAGACCTGGCTGCGCTGATCGCAAAAACACTTTAGTTATTTCAAAGGTAAATTAAAAGACGTAATCTGAAAAAAGATCAATCCAGATTGCGTCTTTTGTCATTTGATGAAGAGGTGAAAATGTTCAACAAAAAAACCGTAAGAGATATTGATGTAAATGGTAAACGTGTCTTAGTGAGGGTTGATTTTAATGTGCCCATAAAAAATGGGAAGATATCTGATGATACACGTATCCTGGCTGCTTTACCGACCATTAAATACCTGCTTGATGCGGGAGCATCACTTATTTTGTGCTCGCACCTTGGGAGACCAAAAAACGGGCAGGAACCTGCTTTCAGCCTTAAACCAGTCGCGGAATATTTGGACACATTAATCAGTGAGAAAGTTTATTTTGCTCCGGATTGTATTGGACCAGTTGCTGAAGATGCCGTAAAAAAATTGGGGAAAAAGGAAATTTTGGTTCTGGAAAATACCCGATTTCATGATGGAGAGAAGAAGAATGATCCTGAAATGGCTAAGGAACTCGCATCTTATGCTGATGTATTTGTGAACGATGCTTTCGGAACTGCTCACCGGGCTCATGCATCAAATGTGGGTGTATCCGAGTATCTTCCAGCTGTCGCGGGATTATTACTGGAAAAGGAAATTGAATATTTAGACCAAACAATTGAAAAACCGAGAAAACCTTTTGTCGCAATTCTCGGTGGTGCTAAAGTGAGCGATAAGATAAATGTAATTAAGAATCTGTTAGAAAAAGCAGATACGGTGTTAATTGGGGGCGGAATGGCGAACACATTTTTCAAAGCACAGGGGTATCCGGTTGGCGATTCATTAGTTGAGGATGATGCGTTAGAAATCGCTAGGGAATTGGTGAAATCTGGTGGAACAAAACTCAGACTCCCGGTTGACGTTGTCATCGCGGATGATTTTAATGATGGAGCAAAATTCAAGGTTATGTCTGTAGGCCCTGTACCCGAAGGCTGGAGAATCCTTGATATCGGACCCGAGACAATTAAAAAATTTAGCAAGGTTATATCTGAAGCAGGCACAATTGTATGGAATGGTCCGATGGGTGTTTTTGAAATGCCAAATTTTGCAAAGGGAACATTTGAAATAGCAAATGGTGTTGCTAATAGTAGGGCGATAAGTATCATTGGTGGGGGAGATTCCGCATCAGCGATTAAAAAATCTGGTTTAGCTGACAAGATCAGTCATATTTCAACTGGTGGGGGTGCTTCCCTTGAGATGCTTGAAGGAGTTCAACTCCCAGGCCTTGTTGCCCTTGAGGAAAAATAAACGAAAATATTATTAAATTACAATAAGCATTTCCGCCTGGGATTTAGTTCTGGACATTTTGTTGACTGTTTAGTAAAATATATGGTCTTGAGTAGAATTAATACCGGAGGAAGTTTTGGCAAACATAAAGTCTGCAATTAAGAGAAATCGGCAAAATGAAAAACGCCGTATACATAATCGAGTTTACCGGGGAAGTGCGCGTACGCAAGTCCGCAATGCCCGTAACGCGATTATTGCTGGTGATAAGGATATAGCTGTTGAGGAAGTTAACAAAGCAATTGTTAAACTCGACCGCACGGCAGCAAAGGGCATTATTCACAAGAATAACGCGGCAAGAAGAAAGAGCCGCTTAATGAAACAATTAGCTTCATTAGATAAGTAATCTGAATTATTCGATTGAGTTAAAATAACGGGAGATTAATCATCTTCCCGTTTTTTTTTATAAAGGTTGAAATATATGTTTGAAAAAGAACAAAATGAAATCCAGGCACAAATTGAAAATATCCTTGAAAATAAAGATATATCTAAACAACCGTTTAAATGGGTTTGGATACCTTTTAGCGGGCACTGGGGAATTTCTACCTCATTCTTTTCAATCGCCTCTTTTGAAGCTAGAGAGCAAAAAGGAATAGATGTTCGCCAGCGTGCTATAGAAATTGCTGATCAAATTGCAGTAGCGCTCAAGCTGCCGTCCGCGTTTGAAAAAGTAGAAGCAGTAAATGGATATTTAAATCTTTATTATGATTCTGCTGTATTCGCGAAGCGAGTAATTGACGAAGCAATTAATAAAGGAGATAGGTTTGGGTGTGGGTATTCTACAGGCAAGAAGGTCATGATCGAGTATTCCCAACCAAACACTCACAAAGCTTTTCATGTTGGACATCTTCGGAACATGGTTTTAGGCTCATCTATTTGCGAAATACTTGAGTTCTCTGGTGTTGATGTTGTGCGAGCAAACTATATTGGGGACATTGGTTTACATGTAATTAAATGGCTGTGGAATTATTTGAAATTTCACAGCGGAGAGATACCTCCGCAGGAGGGAAAGACCCGATGGATGGGGGGATTATATGCTGAGGCAGCAAAAAAGATTGATGATAATCCAGAGTATGAAACCCAGGTACGTGAATTATTTAAACTTTGGGATGAAAAGGATTTAGAAATTGTTGAATTATGGAAAAAAACCAGGCAGTGGTCATTAGAAGCTTTTGATGAGGTTTATGAATTACTGGGAATTAAATTTGATAAGGTGTATTTCGAAAGTGAACTTGAGGAACCGGGAAAAATAATTGTTGACCAATTAATCAGTGATAATATTGCCCAGGACGAACGTCCGGAAGGTGCGGTCATTGTTGATCTCGATGCAATTTTAGGCACTGAAGAAGAATATCGCGTGTTGGTCATATTGCGATCTGATGGTACGTCCCTGTATCCAACAAAAGATCTCCCCTTAGCAATTATGAAATTCTCCGAATTTGATCTAGATAGATCAATTTATGTGATAGACGTTCGCCAATCCCTGTATATGAAGCAAGTCTTTAAAATACTTGACCTGATGGGGAATAAATGGGCAAAGGACTGCTACCATTTGGCATACGAGATCGTGAATCTTCCTGGTAATGTGACAATTGCATCCAGAGAGGGAACAGTCGTCCTACTAGAAGATTTAATTTCTGAAGCGGAAAAGAGAGCCTATAAAATTGTTGAAGATAAGAACGCGGGTTTAGATGAAAACCTGAAAAAGGATATTGCACAACAAGTGGCGATTGGGGCGATAAAATATTCTCTTCTTTCTAGAGACAATACGAAGGTGATCACGTTTGACTGGGAAGCTGCAATGAACGTGAATGGGCAAGCAGCACCTTATATTCAATATGCAGCAGTAAGGGCAAATAGCATACTCAGAAAAGTACATTTTTCCCTTCCCGAAAGTAAGGATATTGGATATAAACTATCAGAAGATGAAATCGGGTTGATCGATTTGCTTGGACGATTTCCCCAGGAAGTTCAAAGGGCAGCTAAAGATCTAAGACCGCTTCTAATTGCGAATTATTCTTTTGAGGTTGCTCGGGCATTCAGTAATTTCTATAATAAATGCCCCGTACTCAACGCGGATGAAAAAACTAAGGAATTTAGGTTGCGTCTTGTGGCGGGGACAAAACAAGTCATCATTAATAGTCTCAGCCTGCTGGGAATAAAAGTGCCTGAAGTAATGTAAACAAACTTATTTAGGAGATTAAATGGCAAAAATTCGTACAATTATTATGGGGGCGGCTGGAAGAGATTTCCATAATTTTAATGTTTTTTTCCGTGACAATCAGGGTTATGAAGTGGTTGCATTTACTGCAACCCAGATACCAAATATTGAAGGCCGGAAATATCCCAAAGAACTTTCTGGTTCGTTGTATCCTGAAGGAATTCCTATTTATGCGGAAGCAGAGTTGATTGATCTAATCAAAAAAAACAATATCGAACAAGTTGTTTTTGCATATAGTGATGTTCCACATGAGTATGTTATGCATAAAGCTTCTTTGGTTTTAGCTGCAGGTGCGGATTTTCGTTTAATGGGTATACATAGCACCCAATTAAAATCAAATAAACCCGTTGTTACAGTTTGTGCTGTACGAACAGGTTCTGGGAAAAGCCAAACCACCCGACGGGTATCCAAAATTCTTATCGATTTGGGCTATAAAATTGCTGCAATTCGCCATCCGATGCCTTATGGTGATTTAGTGAAACAGCGAGTTCAGCGGTTTGCATCTTATGATGATCTGGCTAAGCATGCCTGCACTATTGAGGAGCGGGAGGAGTATGAACCGCATCTTGATAATGGTGTTATTGTATATGCAGGGGTAGATTATGCGGATATTTTAGCTCAAGCTGAAAAAGAGGTTGACATTATTTTATGGGATGGCGGAAATAATGATTTGCCTTTTTATATTTCTGACCTTGCTATTGTAGTTGCTGACCCACATCGTCCTGGCCATGAAACTTTGTATCATCCTGGTGAAACAAATGTTAATCTGGCTGATATTTTTGTGATTAACAAAGTTGATACTGCAGATCCTGAAAGTGTAATAAAAGTAAGAAAATCTCTTAGAGATTTAAATCCAGATGCAGTAGTGATTGAAGCTGCATCACCACTTTTTGTCGATAAACCGGAGGAGATTAAAGGTAAGCGGGTTCTTGTTATTGAAGATGGACCAACCCTGACACATGGGGAGATGAAATATGGTGCTGGGTGGGTAGCGGCACGGCGATTCGGAGCGTCATCGATTGTTGACCCGCGTCCTTATGCTGTAGGATCAATCACAAAAACTTATGAGAAATATCCTAACACTGGTCCAATTCTTCCCGCAATGGGATATGGAGATGCGATGATTTCTGATCTTGAAAAAACAATTAATCGCGCTGATGTTGAAATGATTATTTCAGCAACACCAATTGATCTTACGCGGATTATTAAAGTAAACAAGCCAATGCAGCGAGTAAGATATGAACTACAGGAAATTGGCCAACCAACGCTAAGAGAATTACTAGAAAAGAAATTTGGTAAAAAGTGACTAATGCAGGTCTTCGTTTCATAACGAAGACCTGTCTGTTAATATTGTGACCTGCTTTATAATTAGTTTATGTTTATTGATGAAGTGGTTATTGAAATCCAATCTGGAAAAGGCGGTGATGGTATGGTCCATTTCCGGAGGGAAAAATATGTTAACCGCGGTGGTCCTGATGGCGGAACCGGAGGAAAAGGGGGCGATGTTGTTTTTAGAGTGAACCCTCACTTGAATACTCTAGAAAAGTTTCGGCATCAAACAATTTTTAAAGCAGAAGATGGCAGGCGCGGGGGGGTGAAGAACCAGACTGGACGATCGGCCGAGAACCTTATAATTAATGTTCCACCTGGGACAATTGTGAGGGAAGTGGGTACTGGTGGACAAATAGCGGATCTTGTCGAAGAGAATAAAGAAGTGATTGTTTGTCCCGGTGGCCGTGGTGGCCGCGGAAATATCAGATTTGCGAATTCGCACAACCAGGCACCGCGTATTGCAGAAAAAGGGGAACCGGGGGATGAGAAAACATTGCATCTTGAACTGAAATTGATAGCTGATGTTGGCATAATAGGAATGCCCAATGCGGGTAAATCAAGCTTGTTGGCTTCAGTAACCAACGCGAAACCTAAGATTGCCAATTATCCGTTTACAACCCTTGTCCCGAATTTGGGAGTAGCAGTTTTGGATGATGAAATAACAATGATTCTGGCAGATATTCCGGGATTAATTGAAGGGGCTCATTCTGGAATAGGTTTAGGGGATACTTTTTTAAAACATATACAACGCACAAAAGTTCTTATCCATTTACTTGATGGATTATCTTCAGATCAGATGGCAGATTTTGCACAGATTAATACAGAATTATCTCTGTTTGATCCCGACCTTGGCAAGAAGCCGCAGGTTGTAGCAATCAATAAGATAGATATCCCCGATGTTCGCGAAAAATTGGAAAGTATAAAAGAAATTTTTAAAGAGAAGGGAATTGAAGTATCCGTTGTTTCTACGGTGACACATGAAAATACGAAGAAATTATTATGGAGAGCAAAAAATTTACTTGATGAACTGCCAGATGTCGAAAAAGAGATTACTTTGCCCGTTTACCATCCCGAATCTAAAGATAAAGAATTTGAAGTGGTTAAGGTGGAAAAAGGATGGGTGATCAAAGGTGGTTCAATTGAAAGAGCGGCGGAGATGACTTATTGGGAATACTTTGAATCCGTTAGACGATTTCATCGTATCCTTGAATCGATGGGTATAGGTGACGCGCTGCGTAATTCTGGTATTCATGAAGGGGATTCTGTGTTTATTGGCGAGCATGAATTTGAGTGGGCAGACGAATGGGGTAATGCCTAGTGAGTAAAAAACGAATCGGAGTATTCGGAGGTACTTTTGATCCCCCGCATGTAGGGCACTTAATTTTAGCCATGGAGGCATCAGACCAATTAAATCTTGATAAAATCCTTTGGGTTCTAACTCCGGACCCTCCCCATAAACGAGGAAAGAAGATCACACCGATAGATGCCAGAATAAAAATGGTTCAGGCTGCGATTGAAGATAATCTTTGTTTTATTTTTTCGTACGTGGATATTGACCGCCCGGGTCCTCATTATGTGCTTGATATGATGGATCTGTTAAGAAATAAACTCCCTGGCAATGATTTGGTATTTCTCATGGGAGGAGATTCACTCCATGATCTGCCAAAATGGCATAAACCTAAAGATTTTATTGATGCGTGTGACAAAGTTGGTGTTATGCGCCGGCCTGGCGAAAAGATAGATTTTGGCGATCTAGAGAATGCATTACCAGGAATTTCAAGAAAAGTTGAATTTGTTGATGCTCCTTTGCTGGAAATTTCTTCAAATCAGATTCGATATTTAATAACTTCGAAAAAGCCATATCGATATTATTTGCCATTTGAAGTGTATAAAATTATTGAAGAGATGCATTTGTACAAGGATGAATTTGAAGATTAATAGGAATGGTTTTTAGATGGAAAACCTAAAGGAAAAGATGAAAAAATACATTGTAATTTTGTTGTCAGTTTTCTTATTATCGAGTTGTATATTAATACCTGAAAATTTGGCTACGTCAATACCGGCATCTTTAACTCCAATTAACGATCCATCCCCTTCACCTGGAAACACGGAATCGCCTGAACCAAGAGAAACCAATACAACAGCTCCGACAGTTACTTTAATAGCTACGGATACCAGCATTCCTACTGAAACAGTCACAGTGGTACCTGTTGAAACGAGCACTCCAGAAAACACTGCCACTCCTTTTCCTTTTAATCTTCAAACAGGTTCACTTGTTCATATTAAGAATTTCGCCCACCTTTCAGATGGGTGTGATTGGTTGGGAGTTGCCGGGCAGGTTTTTGATGAGGACGGGAAACCATTGATAAATCATGTTGTTGTGGTCACGGGAAAAATTGAAGGAAAAATTGTCAACTTTGTTGGCGTAACCGGAGTTCCACAAGCAGACATTTATGGGCCTGGTGGATTTGAAATTAAGATTGCTGATCAGGTATTTGCTTCAGAGAAAGCACTTTTTGTTCAGGTTTTTAATTTAGATGGTATTCCAATCTCAGATTCTTTTCCTTTTGATACTTTTGCTGATTGTGAGAGAAATCTTGTGATCATTAATTTTCAAACTGCAAAATGAGATGAATGTAAATGATGGCATAATGATCTTGGTTTAGTGGCGATGTTATGACAAGAAAAAAGAACTACTTTATCATTTCCTTTTTGAGTTTGATAGGATTTTCTACATTATTAGGAATTATTATTGGCGTTAGACTGATTTACCTTTTCGTAGTAGATAGTCAAACTGAGAATTTAGAGCAGGTTGAAGAGTTTGGTTTAACCCAGACTGTGGATAATAGCGAGGGGGGATTCGATAATACTCAAAATGAGGAAATTCGGTCTTTTGAGAATGATTCTGGAAATTCAGAACAAAATTTTCAAGATCAAGATTATAGATCAACGCTGGATATTTTAGATACAACAACCATCTTAGAGAATGATCCAATCGCTCTGGCGGAAAAATATCGAGGAATCACAAATACGCCAGTAATGTTAATTGAACCACCGATAAACTACATTGATGGGAAATGCAAGAAATTCTGGGTGCTTAACGTGGACGATAATAATTACAGGAGTATTGACGCGAAGCTCGTTTACCAGACGCCCCATGTATATTTTTGGATTGAAGAAGGTGTTAATTACACCACTCCTGAAGTTGAAAATTTGGTAAATATTTTTGAAAACCAAATTTATCAGCGAAACAGAGACGTGTTTGGAAAAGAATGGTCTCCTGGAATTGATAATGATGTCCATCTAACCATTTTGTACGCCCACAAACTTGGCAGTGCAGCCGGTTATTTTTCATCCACAGATTCATTGATGCCTGAGATCGAACGATTTTCAAATATGGCGGAAATGTTCTACTTATCAGCGGATCACATCAATTTGGGTGATCATTTTACTTATGGTGTTCTTGCGCATGAATTCCAGCATATGATTCATTGGAATATTGATCGAAATGAAGCGTCATGGGTAAATGAAGGCTTATCTGAATTAGCTGTTGAACTTAACGGGTTTAGTACCGGAGGTTTTTCATTTCTTTTTGCTGCTGACCCGGATCTCCAATTAAATTATTGGCCTGGAAATTATCAGGGCGATCCTACTCCTCATTATGGTGCTTCATACCTTTTCATGAAATATATTTTAGAAAGATTTGGATCCGACTTTATCAGTAAATTTGTATTACAACCCGAAAACGGAATGCGAGGTTTAGATGAAGTATTATCCTCAATCCCAGGAGATAACCCTCCAACAATAATCACATCAGAAAAGATTTTTCAGGATTGGACGATTGCTAATATTTTACAAAATGATGAATTTGAAGATGGGGTTTATGGATATGGCAAAGATAGCAGCATTCCTCCTTTTTCCCCAACCGAGATTATCGAATGTGGTTCAGAAGCAGCCAGCAGAACTGTTAATCAATTTGGGACGGATTTTGTAGAAATATCATGCGAAAGTAATTATGAAATATCGGTACGGTGGGATCAGGATATCCCTGTTCTTTCAGAAAACCCAAAATCAGGTAACTATTATTACTGGTCTAATGCTGGTGATGAATCTGGAATGAGATTATCAAGGAAATTTGATCTTACGAAGATATCAAGTCCGGCGGAATTATCTTACTGGATCTGGTACGATATTGAAGAAGATTATGATTATCTTTATATAAATATTTCCGAGGATGGCAAGAACTGGCGCAACCTCGAGACTCTTTCCTGCACGTGTGACGACCCGACTGGTTCAAATTTGGGGTGTGGGTATAATGGGAAATCTGATGGGTGGATTAAGGAAATAGTTGATTTAAGTGATTATGTCGGAAAAAAGATTTTTGTTGAATTTGAGTATATTACAGATGCGTCTGTTAATGGCGAGGGTTTTATGATAGACGATGTTGAATTAAATGCAATTAACTATTTCGATGATTTTGAAATTGATGATGGGGAATGGATTGCTGAAGGGTTTGTCCGAATAGAGAACACGCTGCCACAAATTTTTGGTATTTCGATATTAGAGAAAGACAGGGGATTGAATATTGAAAAATATATTTTTAGAAACCAAACAGAAATCTCATATATCGTCAAAAATAATGACGAGGAAAAACACGAGATTGTTGCTATTAGTGGATTATCTCGTTTTACACATATACCAGCGT
>Ga0255398_1065_pt1 | contig 12066 bp, 10 predicted proteins | sample ANMaggSeSYBR01K3_FD_182119 | JGI IMG/M metagenome (GOLD analysis project Ga0255398, IMG submission 182119) | Sediment cell enrichment communities from methane seep in Santa Monica Basin, California, United Staets - ANME aggregate JGI... | ecosystem: Environmental > Aquatic > Marine > Cold seeps >...
GCGCCATAGTGACCAGTGTAACCACCTCACGATGTATATCATACTTATGCAGCACATTCCTGAGCATACGTTCGATCATATATCCAATTCCCCCCTGGGAGTCAGCCACACAAATATCCAGTGGCATCTGTGGAATCCCGTATACGCTCTCCCCTGCGTCGTTGCGCATCAGGATGTTTCCAACCTGCGGACCATTTCCATGTGTGATCACCAGGTCATATCCTTCCCTGATGAGGAAAATAAGGTTTTCCAGGGTATCGGTTGTATTCTGTTCCTGTTCATCAATGGTACCCTTCTGGTTGTCACGCAACAACGCATTTCCGCCCATGGCAATTACAGCCAGCTTATTCATAATTATTCGTTTTAATTATGGACCTACAAATCTATGTATTTCCAGGACCAACATTCAAGGTATGAAACAGATTATACAACATGATTGGTTGTGTTTCATAATATAATCGGAAGGCCAATATGCGCATTCGTCAAAGGATTCGAAAACATCATATCAAATGGATAATATTTTCTATTTTTGAAAAAATCCTTTACCCTTTATTGTGTCACGTAAATACCTATACATCTGCCTGGTTTTAACTGCTCTGCTTTTAAACGGATGTAGTCGAAACATTGAACTCCCAGAGACAATTGAAGCACATTATCTGAAATACCAGGTTGAATACATGGAAGAGAAAGCCGGGGATATACCTACCAGGATCCTTCCGGACCACATGGATACCTATTACACCAGGTATTTCATATTGGTCAGGATAGAAGGATTCTTTAATCAATTCTCACTCACACAGATAGCCGATTTAAGACACAAGAAAGTAACCACATTGCTAAATTTTTTTGGAAATAAGGTTTACTATTCCGGTAAAAATGGGGAATTGCCAGCAGGTGTTGCAATGCCAGACCAACTGGACTGCAGGTTTACCGGAGAAACCTCGGTTATTGGCGGACTGAATTCCGAAAGGGTCGAAGTGAATACAGGTGAGGAGCAATTCAGCATTTATTGCACCAGGGATTTTTCGGTTCGCAGACCCAACATCACTACGCCCTATCAATCAATTGATCACCCCCTCTCTGATTTTCGCATAGAGTTGAGTGTGCTAAAAATGCACCTCACCTGTGCTGAATTTGAAACCAGGACAATTAAATCTGAAATATTTACAATCCCCGAAGACTACAGGTCTGTATCTCGCAATGCAATGGAAGAGATTATTAACAGCCTGTTTACAAAAGAATAGTCACACAATAACCGTTATTATTACCTTGCTACGTTTATTCGAATCTGAGGAAGATGGCCAAGAAAAAGAAGAACAAACCATTTGTGAGGTTCCTGGGCTCACTGGTTTCATTTCTAAAAGATGACCGGTTCAGGTATGCAATGGGAATTGTTTTCCTGCTTGCAGCTGTGTTTATGATCCTCTCTTTCATCTCTTACCTGTTCAACTGGAAAACTGACCAGGATTTTGAATGGGCAAAGGTGTTTTCCGGTCCCGATATCCGGGTGGAAAACCAGGGAGGCAAGCTGGGAGCTTGGTTATCAGACCAATTCATCAACCGGTGGTTCGGTGTGGTGAGTTTCTTTTTTCCAGGCATTCTTGTGATCTGGGCCATGTCCCTCTATAAAATCCGGGTGTTTAATACCTGGAAAGCTGTAAGAAATTGCCTTATATTGATCATCCTTCTATCCATTACACTTGGACTGGTCTTCGGAGATGCCTCAGGGATCCTTGGCAGTGGTCCGGGTGGCCAGCACGGATATTTTCTCAGCAAATGGTTACTAGCCAGCATGGGCTATTTCGGCACTGTATTTCTATTGATAATCTGTTACACTGCAATGCTCCTGTTCTCCACAAACTTTCTGGAATGGATTCGGGCACAGAAAAATCCGTTCAGCAACACCACGATGGGCGAATCAGAAGATCCATTCATTGTTACCTCAAAAGAACATGGAGATATCCCTGCGGAAATCACAGACACTCCCCCACCAACGGGCCATACCTCCGATGCTCCGGCAACCGCTAATGAATCTCCTGCAACATCCAATGAATCTACGGAAAAGGACGGTGTTGAAATGACAGTAGAAGATGTATCAGGGACCAATCCGGATGATCTCAATCCTGGTGAAGGCGCTCTTGGAGAATATGATCCCACCCTGGACCTTCCGAAATACCAGTATCCTCCACTGAGTCTGTTGAAAAATTATGACCAGGACGATACAACGGTTACCAATGAAGAGCTCATTTCCAATAAGAACCGCATCGTTGAAACCCTTGGTAACTACAATATCAAGATTGATAAGATCAAAGCCACCATTGGTCCCACCGTTACCCTGTATGAAATTGTTCCGGCTCCGGGTATCCGGATCTCAAAAATTAAAAGCCTGGAGGATGACATCGCCCTCAGCCTGTCAGCGCTGGGAATCCGGATAATTGCACCCATTCCGGGCAAGGGGACCATCGGGATTGAAGTGCCCAATCAGAACCCGCGGATCGTCTCCATGAAATCGATCCTTGCATCCAAGAAATTCCAGGATGCAGAGATGGAACTGGCCATTGCCCTCGGGAAGACCATTTCCAACGAGACCTTTGTCTTTGATCTGACCAAAATGCCCCACCTGTTAGTGGCAGGCGCCACCGGTCAGGGTAAATCGGTAGGATTGAATGCGATCATTGCATCATTGCTTTATAAAAATCATCCTGCCCGGCTCAAGTTCGTGATGATTGATCCCAAGAAAGTGGAACTTTCATTGTACAGCAAAATTGAAAGGCATTTCCTGGCCAAGCTGCCCGAATCGGAAGAGGCCATTATTACAAACACCCAGCATGTCATCCATACCCTGAACAGCCTTTGTGCCGAAATGGATGACAGATACAACCTGCTAAAGAGTGCCCAGGTACGGAACATCAAGGAGTATAACGGCAAGTTTATAAACCGCAAACTCAATCCCAACAAAGGTCATCGGTTTCTACCCTTCATCGTTGTGATCATTGATGAGTTTGCCGATCTGATTATGACCGCGGGGAGAGAGATAGAACATCCCATATCCAGGCTGGCCCAACTAGCCAGGGCCATCGGGATCCATTTGGTTATTGCCACCCAACGCCCCACCACCAATATAATAACCGGAGTGATCAAAGCCAATTTCCCGGCAAGGATTGCCTTCAGGGTCACCTCTATGATTGATTCCAGGACCATCCTGGACGGCTCCGGAGCCGACCATCTGATCGGAAGGGGTGATATGCTGTTCCTTAGCGGGAGCGATCCCATCCGGCTACAATGTGCCTTTATAGACGGACCTGAGATCGACGATGTTACAGAATTCATTGGAGGACAAAAGGGATATCCTTCGGCCATGATGCTCAATCCTGTTGAGGAAGAGGGTGGTAGTTCCCTGGAAGTGGACCTGGACAAAAGAGACGATAAATTCGAAGAAGCTGCCCGGCTTGTGGTACAGCACCAGCAGGGTTCCACATCTTTGATCCAGCGTAAACTCTCCCTGGGATACAACAGGGCAGGCAGGATTGTTGATCAACTGGAGGCTGCAGGTATACTGGGTCAGTTTGAAGGAAGTAAGGCCAGGCAGGTCCTTGTACAGGACGAATTCAGTTTGGAACAGATTTTGAGTAACCTTTCCTAAAAGGAAACCCACACAATGAATCAAATCAGACAAATATTGCTTGCTGCCGTGCTTATTTTTTCATCGTCATTGGCGTACACTCAGCAAGATCCTGAAGCAGAGCGCTACCTCCAGGCTGTATCAGATCAGTTTAAAATGAACGAAGGATACATGATCCGGATGGATTATGTGCATGAGGATATCATGCGCGAGACTTCGGTTGAAGGTGAAGGTACCATCTGGATGAAGGGTGTAAAGTATAAGATTGTGGTTGATGAGTACATCGTTTACTTCGATGGGAATAAGCTTTATTCCCAGAACACTGATACAGAGGAGGTCTATGTGAGCATTCCCGATCCTGATGACCCTGGCTATTTGCAGGCAGTACCCATCAGGATCATCAAGTCCTATGAGCAGGATTTTAAGTACAGGTTTATGGGTAACACCCCCTTCATGGGCAAGGACCGTGTGGAGGTACAGCTTTATCCAAAAGAGCTGACAGGACCCTATTCCATGTTGAAAATGTTCATCAATCCCGGCACACTCAAACTCGAGATAATTCAGCTGAAACACAAGGAAGGGATCCAGTATACTATGATCCTTTCGGAAATAAAAGGGAATCAACAACTTCAGGATGATACCTTCACATTCAATCCTGATGCTTTTCCCGGCACAGAGGTGATCGAATTACTCGACTAAGATTATGCGGGGTATTCAATCCTGGAGTGGTATATATTCGATAACCTGTTCTTGAAAATCTCCTTAATAATTGTAATATCAGCGAATGTAAGTGTGGAAACTGAAAACTGATCCTCTTCAGTCTGATGCGCTACAATTTTCTCCACAAGTTCATGGATACTATCCGGGCTGTATTTTTTAAGGGTTCTGGAGGCTGCCTCCACAGAATCGGCCATCATCAGAACAGAGGTTTCCTTGGAGTCCGGCATTGGTCCCGGATAGGTAAACTCGCTGATATCCACTTCTTCATCCGGATTTTCATTGATCAATGAACGGTAGAAATACTGAACGGTACTGGTTCCGTGATGCATCCTGATGAAATCAACGATCTTCTCATGCAGGCCATGCTTTTTACCAATTTCAACGCCCTGCGTTACATGATCTATGATCACTTTGGCACTGGAGCGATAATCAAGTTCACCGTGTGGATTTACGCCATCATGCTGATTTTCTATAAAATACTGCGGATTTTCCATCTTGCCAATATCATGGTAAAGGGCACCTGCACGCACAAGCAGAGAATTACCACCAACTTTCAGGATCGCTTCTTCTGCCAGGTTGGCAACCTGCATAGAATGCTGGAATGTACCCGGGGCTTTTTCCGCCAGTTTACGAAGCAGAGGCTGGTTGGTGTCTGAAAGTTCAAAAAGGGTGGCATCGGACAGAAATCCAAAGATCCGCTCGAAAAGAAAAACAAGGGGGTATACGGTAAGAATAAGCAAACCATTCCCGGCCAGCCATAGCACATTGATCCAGTTGATCTGCGAAAGATCCCCTTCCTGCATAATGGAAAGCAGGATATACACCAGTGCATAAGCAGCAAAAACAAAGGTGGCCGTATAGAACAGGATTCCCCTCTTATAATAGGACCTCAGGCTAAAAACTCCCACCAGTCCGGCAAGGAAATTCATGAGCACAAACTGGTAACTATTTGGAACCCAGAATCCGGCAAGTAAAAGGGTAATCATATGGACAAACAGGGCGTATCTGATGTCAAAGAAGGATTTCAGGAAAATGGGGATCACCACAAACGGGATGACATATACACTCACCGCATCATTGGTGGATGCAGCCATTGTAAGGCCAACCATTACAACAATGAGTCCAAGTGTAAAAAAAGTCTGTTTTCTGCTGGTGAGGATGTCCTTCCTGAAATACCATATGAACCAGAACAGGGCCAGGAAGATCAGTGCTATCAGTAAAAACTGGCCCATATATACCACCAGGTAGTTCTTTCCCACGTTGGGATTTGACTCAAATTCGCGTCGAAGCGACTCAATAACCAGGAAATTGGATCCAGATACCAATTCACCCCTGGAAATAATCCGTTGCCCTGCCTGCACCATACCCTGGGTAATGGTCATTTCTTCAAGATTAGCCTGACTGACCTTTAAGGTCATATCCTTGTCATAGAGCACATTGGATCTCAGGTAATCATTCAGGGTCATCCGGCTCAGGATGGCCATCGATCCCGGATTGATCCTTTCTATCTCAGCAATCAGGTATTCATAGGCAGAACGCTCAGTAAAAAAAGTTCTGTAACGGCTCTCTTCTGCCAATGTGTTTTTCACCACCATGACCGAGAGCTGATCAAGCTCTTTTCCGTCAAGCACAGGGTTACGTTCGATCACACCGGTCGTATAAACATCATCCAGAACATCAGAGATTACATGACCGGTGAATGCCCATGCATCAGATACATATGCCCCGATCCCCATGGAGGAAACCAGGTTGTTATAATCGCTGGTGAAAGTCGATAACATATTGCGGCCTATCAGCGAATCGTAGAAAAAGTAGAGTCTCACATTTCGCATGAGACTGTCGCGTTCCTGTTGCAGCTGCTGCTCAGGCTTATAAATGGGAATATCAAAAGGTGCAACGAGGGTCTCATGCATCCATGGTTTGTTCTTGGAATACTCATACTTGAACTTGCCCTCACGGGGAAACATGAAATAAACCAGGAATATGCTAACAAGGTAAAGGAGGATAATCTGGATGGTCTTCCAGAATCTGACAATGCCTTTGATCCAATTCATGGGGTGAAAATAGGATATCTTTTACAACTTTTAACCCATCCCTTGCAATTTTGTTCAACTCTTTCCAACTTGCACTCTGGATTTAAAGACGATTTAAGAATATGGAGAAAGGTATTTCATTTCAGGGCTATGTACCTATGAGAAGGGAACCGTCCGAGGCTTCGGAGATGGTTTCACAGGTATTGTTTGGTGAAGAATTCCATATCCTGGATTCAAATGAGAAATGGTTGCTCATTTCCCTCGATTTTGACAGTTACCAGGGCTGGGCACCAAAAGGTAGCGTTCAATTGGTCGAGCCTGAAAATGGGGCTAAAAACAGGCTGGAATCCGGTTTCAGGATGGTATCAGTTCCACAGATCACTCTTCGTGACCTGAAGATGGCCCGGCAACAGGTACTCCCCGCCGGATCAATAGTGCCGGGTAAATCCGGAAAAAATGTGAAGATTTACGACCGGGAGTTCGAACTGCTGTCGGACAAGGGTCTCATATCTCCCGGAACGGATATTGATCTGGAAAAGGTTGGAAAAGATCTGCTCTCAGTTCCATACCTGTGGGGCGGAAGGTCAGGTTTTGGATTTGACAGTTCCGGACTGATACAAGTACTTTGCAGGATAATGGGTTACCCGGTACCACGTGACAGCAGCCAGCAGTCTGAGCACGGGACCACCATTAACTTCATGCATGAGATCATGAAAGGTGACCTGGCTTTCTTTGACAATGCAGCCGGGGCGATAGCCCATGTTGGTATGGTACTGGAGGGTGGAAGGATATTACATTCCTACCACCAGGTTCGCATTGACAGGCTGGATCAGCAAGGTATATACTGCTCTGAGAGAGAAGAATACACACATAAACTTAGAATTATAAAAAGGATCAGTGAATGAAATACACATATGCATATCCAAGGCCGATGTTGACAGCTGATGTAGCTGTTCTGCGCCTGGAGGGAGTCCCTGAAATATTGCTTATCCAGCGGAAAACTTCCCCGTATGAGGATATGTGGGCCCTTCCAGGAGGATTCATGGAGATGGATGAAACCCTGGAAGAGGCTGCCAGGAGGGAACTAATGGAAGAGACCGGAATAACAGCAGGAGAGCTAATCAGGTTTGAAACCTATGACAGGCCGGATCGTGATCCAAGGGGACGCACCATTACTCAGGCCTTTGTTATGATATGGAAAGAGGAAATGGGTTTACCCGTGGCAAACAGCGACGCTAAAGCGCTTGCGTGGTATGGGCTCACAGAATTACCGGAATTAGCCTTTGATCACCACCATATCATCAGCGATGTGATCAATATGATGAAAAACGGGGCTAAATGATCATCCCTGCACCAACAGTGTTGTTGGTACCCTCATCAATGATAATGACACTGCCGGTAATGTGGTTATCCTTATATGAGTCGTAGAAAATGGGCCTGGAAGTCTTGATCCTGATCCTTGCAATCTCATTCAGCCCCACAGACTTATCTTCCGTGTTTTCTTCCAGGTTGTTAATATTGACCTTATAGACCACTTCACGGATGATGCCTCTCAGCTCTGAGGTAGTGTGCCGGATGACATATTTACCACCCGTTACCATGGATTTCTCACTGAGCCAGCAAACCATCAGGTCGATTTCCTGTGCAATATTGGGTTGCTGATCGACCGGTACGATCATATCACCCCGGCTTATATCAATATCGTGTGCCAGTCTGAATGTAACTGACTGGGGGGGAAAGGCCTGCTCCAATTCACCTGTCATTGTATCAATGGCCTCCAGGGTAGTTTTCATACCTCCGGGTAACACGGCCACTTTTTCACCGGGTTTCCAGACACCTCCGGCCACCCTGCCTGCATAACCGCGATAGTCATGGAATTCAGACCTTTGGGGACGGATCACATACTGTACAGGGAAACGATGATGCTCAAAGTCAGCATCACTCCTTATATCAATGGTTTCCAGCATTTCAAGGAGGGTAGGTCCGTCATACCAATCCATTGTGCTACTGCGGTCAACTACGTTGTCACCCTTCAGAGCACTTATGGGAATGAACCTGACATCACCAATATTCAGTCTTTGTTTAAAGGGACTGAACTGTTTCCTGATATCTTCGAATACCTCCTCGCGATAATCCATCAGGTCCATTTTGTTGATGCAGATCAGGATATGCGGAATCCCCAGCAATGAAGCAATAAACGAGTGACGAATGGTTTGCTCCAGAACACCGTTCCTGGCATCCACCAGGATAATGGCCAGGTTGGCTGTGGAGGCGCCTGTAACCATGTTCCGGGTATACTGCACATGTCCCGGCGTATCAGCAATGATAAATTTTCTCTTGGGGGTTGCAAAGTAACGGTAAGCCACATCAATGGTAATGCCCTGCTCCCTTTCCGCCCTCAGTCCGTCGGTGAGCAGAGCCAGGTTCACCTGCTTCTCGCCCCTGCGCTCACTGGCCAGTTCCAGCTGTTCCATCTGGTCCTCAAAGATCGCTTTAGAGTCATAAAGAAGTCTCCCGATGAGGGTGCTTTTCCCGTCATCCACACTTCCCGCGGTGGTAAACCGCAACAGTTCCATGTCCAAATATCCCGGTGCCGGATTCTCTCTGTCACTCATGTATGCTCGATTTAAAAGTACCCCTCTTTCTTCCTGTCCTCCATGGCTGCCTCCGACCGCTTGTCATCATAGCGTCCTCCCCTTTCGGTGGACCTGGCAGCGGCCACCTCCTGGATAATATTCTCAAGGCTGTTGGCTGTGGACAAGGTCAGTCCGGTGCAGCTGATGTCCCCGATGGTGCGGCAGCGCACATCCATGGTTTCGTACCGCTCATTGTCCTTCAACTGCATAAAGGGTGCTTTGGCAAGCCATACACCATCCCGGTTGAAAACCTCTCTTTTGTGGGTGTAATAGAGGCTTGGTATGTCAATATCCTCCAGGTAGATGTATTGCCAGACATCCATTTCGGTCCAGTTGCTCAGCGGAAATACCCGAAAGTGTTCCCCCATATGTTTTTTACCGTTGAATATGTTACACAATTCTGGGCGCTGGTTCTTTGGATCCCACTGGCCAAAATCGTCCCTGTGCGAAAAGAAGCGCTCCTTGGCCCTGGCCTTCTCCTCATCCCGCCTGCCGCCCCCCAGGGCAGCATCAAACTTAAACTCTTCAATGGCATCCAGCAGGGTCACGGTCTGCAACATATTGCGGCTGGCATTGACCCCTGTTTCCTCCACTACTTTGCCGGCATCAATGGTGTCCTGCACAAGGCGCACAATCACCCTTCCGCCGGTTGATTCCATAAGCTGGTCGCGGAATTCAAGGGTCTCTTCAAAATTATGGCCGGTATCGATATGCATACATGGAAAGGGTACTACCTGGGGCCAGAAAGCCTTTCGGGCCAAATGGTACATCACGATGGAATCCTTTCCGCCTGAAAAGAGCAGGGTGGGTTTTTCGAACTGTGCCCCTACTTCCCGGATCACATAGATGGCTTCGGCTTCCAGCTCCCGCAGGTGGGTCATGGAATGGTTGCTCATGGTACTGCTACAATTTGTGGGTACATCGCTCAATTGAGGATGTAAAGATATAAAAATGATCGTATTGTTGGCCTGCCGGAAAAAAAAGTGAGGGTGCCCCGATTGAGACACCCTCACTATATCTACTCTATTCTATCAGAAATTAGTTACCGTCGTTGGCATCATACAGATCCCAGAAGATCTTGCTGCGAACATTATCACCTCCGATAGCCTCGGCAGCAGCCGTATAATTGGCTCCATTGAGGGTTTGTTCATTGGTCGGGAAGGTGAAACGAACCGGGATCCTGGTAACATCCGTTGCTTCGTTCGGCCAACCGGATGCGTCCGGGGAGATGTTCATCACCGGCCAGTCGAGCCTTCTCCAGGTGGTGTAACCCAGGAAGCCGTTAATGTAAGAAGCGATCCAGGACTGGGTGCCAATTTTGCGTTTCCAGTCTCCCTCAGCAGTGGCATAGGCCACATCCGGAAGTGCCAGGTAGGCATCAGCATCAGCCTGTGCACCACCCCACCAGAGAATGGATTCGGTAATACCTGCATTGTAAAACTCTTCCTCGGTACCTCCAACACTATAACCCCTGGCAGCCGCTTCAGCCAGGTGGAAAAGTACCTCAGAATAGGTCATGATAAGTCCCGGGAAAGTGGGTTGCAGCACCGCACCATTCACCTGGGTATGAATGGCCCATGAGGAAGTAGTTCCATACTCACCGCCAAGCCATACCCTTGTACCGGCCATGGAATCGGCAGCAAAAATGGTAAACGGACCCTCCTCGAACACGATGTTATCACTTCCGTCAGCATTCTTGTAGTAGACGATCATATTCTCACCCTCTTCAAAAACAGCATCTACCCTCCCTCCGGTTGCCGGATCACGTGAATAAGGGAACGGGCGAACGGTTTCCTCGTCGAAGAAGCCAACCAGCCTTGGATCGTTCCGTTGGGTCATGATATCAATAAGCGTATTGGCACCCACGAAATCGTTCCGTCCTGACACCACCAGGTTATCATGGATCGGGTTGTAATTGGGAGCTGCACTCTGGAAGGGAAACAACGCCTCATCCGCACTGGATCCAAATACACCAGCATTAACCGCTGCTTCAACAAGGCTCCTGCCCTTGGCATCGTTCACGTCTGCCTGGTTGATCCCAAGCTTCAGTTTCAGAGTATTTCCAAACATCGCCCATGCTTCGGTATCACCACCGTAGATCAAATCTTCCGAACCAAAGCTTCCGGCAGAAGTATTCAATCCACTGAGGGCCGCATCAAGACGGGTCTCCAGCGCAGCATAGATTGAGGCTCCCATATCATACACGGGGTATACATTCCCGATATCAAGCGCTTCCGAATAGGGGATCATCCCGAAAATATCCACCATCCGCTGGTAAGCAAACACATTGAGGATCTCAATGATCTGCAGCTTGTTTGTATTGGCAGCTTCCTCATCGGGATTGGCCGCGGGATTATCCGCAATAATCAGGGCCGCCTCATCCAGGTCTTTCAGCATTTCGCGATAGAAATACCTGAATACTTGCTCGGGCTGATTCCGATTCATGTCATAATTAGCCTCATTGTTATAAGTGGTCTCGTTCCAGTATTGTGCCCAGAGCTCAAAGATGTTCCTGTTCACATTGGGAGTGTTCATCTGCACAGCCAGTTGCAGCTGAGCATTGGTAAATAACGCCTCACCGTTAACAGATGCGGGGTTTTTCTTATCTGTATTGAAATCTTCAAAGTTATCCGTACATGCGGAAACAAAGAGGACCAATACCAGATATATAATATATTTCATTTTCATAGTTTCCATTGTTAAAATTGAAGATTAATACTCACACCGAAATTGCGTGTGGTCGGCATCACACCACTCTGCCAGCCCTGGATGTTCCCTGCTCCCTGGTTTGCTTCAGGATCCGCGTGGGGAAGGTTCTTGTCGATGATCCAGAGGTTGGAACCCACGAAACTGATGGAGGCTCCGTAAAGCGGGGTCCTGTTCATCACGCTCTTGGGCAGGTCGTAAGTGACCACCAGCTCTCTCAGCTTGATATAGCCGGCATCATATATAAACCTGGTATTTGGACTGCGCACCCAGCCTTCGGCAAAGAGATCGGACTCGATCCGGATATCGTTGGGTGAACCATCTTCCAGAACACCGGGAAGAATGATAC
>Ga0255398_1123_pt1 | contig 12031 bp, 9 predicted proteins | sample ANMaggSeSYBR01K3_FD_182119 | JGI IMG/M metagenome (GOLD analysis project Ga0255398, IMG submission 182119) | Sediment cell enrichment communities from methane seep in Santa Monica Basin, California, United Staets - ANME aggregate JGI... | ecosystem: Environmental > Aquatic > Marine > Cold seeps >...
TTGCCTGAACGAACCATTGTTGAGTACAGAAATAAAATTGTCAAATGGGTTATCGAGAAAACTCCACGATGTTGCTGCTAGCCCCTTATAGTCTGTAAATCCGAGAATTGCTGTATAAATCGTTGGATACAGCGAAAAAATCAAAAATGCAAGGATAAAAGGTAAGCTAAAAATGTATCCGTATTTTGCATAACTCACGTTTTTTCGACGTTTCAACTTCCACTCACCTCCATAATAATAATTGGGATAGGAAAGAGAATTATAATCTATCCTATCCCAATTCATCTATTTCTTTTATTCTACAATTATATCCAAGTTGTCGGCAACCATTTGTTTGAAATCTTTAAGTGCATCTTCACGAGATTTTGATCCAGATGTGTATGCTCTTACTTGGTCACGCCAGTACATGTTGATTGTCTCATCGTATTGTGTCAAGTTCTTTCCATTTGCAAATTGATTAGCTGGAATAAAGACATCAAACATGTCTTGTCCACCTAGGAAATCAAGTTCTCCATTGGAGATTCCCATAACTTTACCGGAAGCAACCGTATCTTTTGTGCCGCCTTCTCCGTTTAGAGTTCCATTTGCCCACATATACTGGAGGCCTTGCTCAGATGTGTCAAGTGTGATCCACTCGATAATTTCTCCAACTGCTTCTTTCTTCTCAGATGAAGCAGAACCAAATACCCAAGTACCACCCCAGAAGAATCCAACTGGCGGCTCAGTTACAGCCCAGTCTCCAGCAGTTTCGCCACTGTTACCAGCCATAACGTAGTTGATCAGCCAAGCCGGTCCAAAGAATCCAAATGTTTTCTTGGCTCCTGCATCTTTCATGTCAGCAAACCACGCATCTTGCCAGTCTTGAGTGTCGTTGTGATAATCATTATCTTTAAGTTGTTTTGATAAATCAAGAAATGCTTCTCTCTCAGGGTCAATTACAAGTTTGCCATCGACAACCCAAGGTTGTTTTGAACTATTTTCAACTGGATGCCAAAGGTCCCCGTCACCTGAGATGATTCCGTATCCTTTTGCTTTCAAATCAGCGGCGGCATCAAAGAACTTGTCCCAACCTGGGCCGACAATTTTGCCAACTTCAGCTGGATCTTGTGTTCCCCAAACATCCTGAGCAATCGATCTACGATAGATGAATGCACCACCAGTTGCCTGATAACCAAGAGCAACTACATCACCGTTACCATTTGTACCGATGTCTACAGTGTATTGTGCGATTTCAGCATCTTTGATTTTGTTATCTACGTCAATTCCTAAATCTTTGTACGATGCAGAAAATTGTGATCCGTCACCTTGTGAATACTTGAGAACGAATGCAGCTTCAGCTGTGAAAATATCTGGCGCATCAGCTCCACCACCAGAAAGTGCCTGGTCTAGAGCAGGTTGGTAAGCACCATCGGTTGTAGCGATAACAGTTGTTTTGATCTCGTATTTTTCAGCGAAATCAGGATTGAACTCCAAGTATTTAGCAATCATACCTGGAACTTCCTCAGTGAACGACCATACATTAAGAACCGTCTTTTCTGTAGAGCCCGATGGTGCTGGAGCAGGTGTCTCACTTCCCGCAGTCGGTTCCACAGGTGCTGGAGTCGTGCTGTCAGACGCGCATGCGGCCAAACTAAATATCATCAACACAACCAATAGTAAACTCAAAATTCTTCTCATTGTCTTCCCCCTAATCTTTTAATCATGGTTTATGTAAACTTATGATATCACAAGTTTGCATACTATAAAATAATTGACAAAGCTGAACTTTTAGTGCCTGTTAATTTGAAACTGATGGCATCTGGTTGACTGATGCCCGCATACAAAGTAAATTTACTGCTATTCACAAATCTGTTGCCTGAATCATCCACAACAGCAAATGCCTCATCTGAAAGTATAACGGAGACTTCAATTTTTTCTCCTTTTTTCACATGGACTCTTTTGAAACCACATAGCTTATGATTTCTCACAGCCCATTTTGACTCTTCATCACGAATATAAAACTGGACGACTTCATCTGTGTCAAATTCTCCCGCATTTTCAACTGTGACTGTTGCTTGCCTAAGAGTTGCGTCATATTTAAGGTCATGACATAAGACGTTCGAATATGTGAGTCCATATCCAAATGGATAAAGCACATTATTTTCAAGGAAGCGATAAGTCCTATTTTCCATACTGTAAGATGTAAAACTTGGCAGCTGCTCTGCATCTTCATAAAACGTCACTGGCAATTTCCCAGAAGGTGAAATTTTTCCAAAGAGGATATCAGCAAGCGCTTTTCCACCAAGTTGACCTGGATACCACGCTTGAATGATTGCTTTGGCAGATTCACCCATTGTATTGATTGAGCTTCCAGATGCAACAACTATGATCGTTGGTTTATTGAGCTTCAATATGCCTTCCACTAGAATCCGCTGACTCTCTGGAAGCAATAAATCTGTTTTGTCTCCAGCCGCAAAAGCATTGCCTGTATCGCCCTCTTCACCTTCGATGGTTGCATCCAGTCCGACACACAATATCACCACATCTGAATGGTTTGCTACTGCAATTGCTTCAGCAAGTCCATCGCCGGGTTGACCTAATGGCTGCAAGGATGGTTTGAATAAATGAGCACCTTCAGAGTATAATATTTTCCCTTTATTGGCTTCTTTGATTCCACTAAGAAATGTAGTGTACTCATCAGCCGTACCATAATAGTTACCTCTTAGAGCATCCAAACTGTCAGCATTGGGACCGATGACTCCGATGGTACCAATCTGGTTGGCATCGAGAGGAAGAATTCCATCATTCTTGAGCAGTACCATTGATTTTTGAGCACACTCTAGAGCAAACTGCTTGTGCTCATGGTTACTCACCATTTCATATCCGAGTGAATCAAATTTGGTGGATTCATCAAACATTCCAAGTTTGATCCTAGTTTTCATAAGTCGCACCGCAGACTGAGTAATATCGTCTTCAGTGACTAATCCTTCATGAAATGCTGTAATCAAATGCTGATACGTATCTCCGCAATTTAAATCGCACCTATGTTTGAGTGCTAGAGCTGCAGATTCAGCAGCAGATTTTGTGATGTTATGCTTTGTATGGAAATCTCGAATCGCCCAGCAATCTGAAACGAAATGACCTTCAAAATTCCATTCATCGAGTTTGCCTGTCAAATATTCACTAGCACAAGCAGGTTCTCCATTAAGCCTATTGTATGCACCCATAACACTTTCAACATTGGCTTTCTTCACCAACGCTTCAAAAGCCGGTAAATAGGTTTCATTCAAATCCTTATTGTTCACTTCTGCATTGAATTCATGTCTTATCCCTTCAGGACCACTGTGACATGCAAAGTGCTTGGCACAGGCTGAAGTTTTCATAATCTCATCTTCACCCTGAAGGCCTTTAACAAAGGCAACTCCAAGTCTTGAAGTCAAATATGGACATTCCCCGTAAGTCTCTTGTCCTCTTCCCCAACGTGGGTCCCTAAATATGTTGATATTCGGAGACCACATGGTCAAACCTTTATAAATGCCAAAATCCGAGTTCTTTTTATTTTGATTGTATTTTGCTCTGGCCTCTGTTGAGCATATGTCTGCAACCTTCTTAAGAAGTTCGTCATCAAATGTGGCTGCCAGAGCGATGGCTTGAGGAAACATTGTCGCTGTTCCGGCTCTTGCCACTCCATGTAAAGCTTCGTTCCACCAATTGTAAGCTGGAATCCCGAGTCGCTCCACACCGTATGCATCATACCTCAGTTGATTGATTTTTTCTTCAACAGACATCTTGGAGACTAGATCTTCTGCTCTTTCCTCTACGCTTAAACTTTCATCTCTATATTTTTCCATTCTATCAATCAAGTCTCCCATCCAATATTCATATTTTGTTTCGAAACCGTTTTCGAAAATGTGTAAAAAAAATAGTGATTCTTACAACGCGGCACTTCATAATAAACAAATGTCAGTTTCGAAATCGCTTTCGTTGTTTTCATTATACTGATTTCCTATGCACAGGTCAATAATTTTTTTATGATTTGTTCATACTTTTTTCACATGAACGCAACAAAGTCTTCCAAAACTTGACTTTGCAAACGTTTCAAAGTATGATGTCAATAAAGAAAATCAAGTGAATCTAATATAACAAGGAGGGCAATATGAGAGAAATAGAGCTAATAACGCTCACTAGCGAAACCGGTTTCACTGTACATGTGTTAACTTTTGGGGGAATCATCCAAAAAGTCATGGCCAAGGATAAACATAATGTCAGAAATAACGTTGTGTTGAATTATGATCATATTGATGACTATAAAAAAAACGACTTGTATCTCGGATGTGTTGTAGGACCAGTTGCAGGAAGAACTAAAAAAGGATTGATCGAAGTTGACAATCTGTCAATCCAGCTGGATACGAGTTGCCATCCAAACAGCCTGCATTCATGTTTAGATGGATTGCATCTCATCAACTGGGATATCAAGTCAAAAAGCATGTCCAAACTGATTCTGTCTCATCAATCTAAAGATTATAAATGCATGATAGATTATGAGATTTCTTATAGTGTCACTGGTGAGACACTATCAATCGATTACCATGCCAAAGTGTCAAGTTCCGTGTATCTTTCCTTGACCAATCATAGTTATTTCAACTTGACAGGTAATCCTGGTAATCAAATCATTCATCAAAAGCTAAAATTGAACTGCACCCACTATGCCAAACTGGATGAAGAAAATCTTCCCGTCGAACTCGTTCCATTGACAAAAACCGCATTGGATTTTTCTGAATATAAAAGCATAAAAAGTGCTCTTGATGATTCAAGTGAAGACATTGCAATGGCTTCAGGTATTGACCACCCTTTCAAACGTGGTGCTTCAGATACGGTCGCAGAACTGATGGATCTGGAATCAGGAATAGTCATGAAAGTCCAGACAAATCAGCCTTACGTAGTCGTATATACGGGTAATTTTCTATCAACTACCACCAGTCTATCCGGTAAAACTTTTGGTAAACATACCGGTATTTGCTTCGAAACTCAGGATCTCCCGAATATCGCTACAAACAAATTAGATCATATCAGATTGGTAACTCCTGAATCACCTTATAGCAGCACCACTTCCTTCGCCTTCTCCACATTGGGATAAATGCACGAAAAAAACAGAGCCAGCTTAAATTAGATTAAGCCAGCTCTGTTTTTTTATGATTATACGCCTCTTTTTATCAATTAGAAAATTCTACTTTACGCTAGTAAGTTTTCCTGGGGAAAACTTACCTACGCAGACTTTTTCAATGAAAAAGTCACAGGGTGATGACAAAGTCATCAAACTGTAGACTGTAGTAAACGTTCAAAGTCAAGGCACGGATAAAATCCAGTGAAGGCGCGACCTATAGTGTCGTAACTGAATTGGATTTTATCCAGTAACGATGGATTTGGACGTTTGTCTACAGTCTGGGACTTTTACTTTGTATAAGTCTAGGTGCCATACAAGTTCCACCAGGAATAAGTTCGACTCCAACAGTAATTTTTGTGTTGTCCTTTGATTTGGATTCCAACATCTGAATACACTTCAGCGAGGCTTCCTTCCCAAGTCTAGTGGTGTTTTGCCTGATGGTTGTCAATCTCGGAAAAATCATTTCACCAATTTCAACCCCGTCAAATCCACCGACTGAAATCTCCTCTGGTACTTTGATTCCATTGTTTCTAAGTGCATTGATTCCCCATATTGCAGAGTAATCATCAGGAAAAAGTATTGCTGTGGGCAGTTGATCTCTCTTAAGGATTTCAGTCACCACGTCAATATTAGCCTGTTTCTCACTATATCTGGATTTGACAAGCATATCTTCTGTAAATGGAATCTTGGCTTCTTCCAGTGCCTTTTTGAAACCACGAATTCTCTCTTCAGTAACAAAGACTTCGTGACCATAAGCATAGACAATGTCTCTATGACCAAGTGAAATCATATAATGAGTCAACTCATAGATTCCTCTAACGTTATCCGACATGATGGCACTGACATGCTCTGAGTCATAGTCTATTACCACAACAGGAATATTGCTTTCCATCAATTGCTGTACTTGTTGATCTTCAAAGTCTATACAAGCGATCACCACGCCATCGATGTTGCGTCTATTGCAATGCTCAAGGTATGACATTTCAACGCCACCAAGGTTTTTGGAAATGAAAGTGATATCGTAGCCTTTTTCCTCAGCTTGCTCTTTCACTGCCTGCAAAACCTGAGAGAAATAGTAATGCGTCAGTCCGCTATTACTTTTGTCTTCAAACAATACACCTATATTCCAAGTTCTTTTCGTACTGAGAGCTCTTGCTTGAAGATTGGGGACGAATCCCATCTCTTTTGCTTTTTTGATAATTCTCTCTTTTGTATTTATGTTTACATCCGAATAGTTGTTCAGTGCTTTTGAAACCGTTGCACTGGAACATCCACACGCATTCGCAATATCATATATTGTAACCATGATGACCTGCCTTTCCGTACTCTTGCAATATTGATTAAGAGTCGAAACCGTTTTCGACTTCACAATTATAACACTTAAATATAAATTTAGTCAATATTGGTCGTGCTCAGAAGATGGTACACTGCGCCGATCATATTGGCATCTGAGCCACAGGCACAAACAGAAAGCGATGGGCGTGACATCAATCCCCTCAGTTGTGTATAAAGTACATCAAGGGCTTCATTGATACGAGCTACAAAATCCGGTCTAGCGCTAATCGCCCCACCCACTAAAATAACATCCGGGTCGAAAGCATGTTGAATGTCATGAACACCATAAGCAAATATTTTGAAGAAGTCAGCCACACAGGCCATTGCAACTGGATCTCCCGCATCAGAAAGTGAAAAAACAGCCTTTCCATCAAGAGATTTAGAATCCTTACCTGATCGTTTTGCATAATCATCCACTAGTGCCTTTGTCGATCCATTGGCGCTCCAGATGACTGGATTCCTGGCCTCGTCAAATCCCGTTACGAACATACCAAACTCACCAGCAAAATTATTTTTACCGTCTACTATTTTTTGATCGATCAACACTGATCCACCAATTCCTGTGCCACACACGACGAGTGCCACATTGCTGACTTCTTTTGCGTTTCCAATCCAAACTTCAGCAAGTGCCGCACAATTTCCGTCATTTGCAGCTGCATATGGCAACGCAAACTTTTCACCTAATATTTTTGAAGGGTTGGTATCTTTGATATAGATCAAAGACCCTTCACTTAGCGCTTCACCTGTGACCGAATCTGTTGCACATGGCTGACTGAGTGCAATCCCGTTTATCTCTGTCTCCTTCATTGCCCATTCTACAATTCCAGATAAGACATCAATTAAATCATCTAAACATCCCATAGGTGTGGGTATACTGGTTTTTTTGAGTACTTGGCCTTTTGAATTGATTATACCGGCTTTAATTGCCGACCCACCAATGTCCATTGCAACGTAATTCATATTTCCACCTAAAGTGTTTTGCCATTCGAGGCAATCAGATTTTTATACCATTCAAAGGATTTTTTTCTAGTTCGAGTCAAATCTTCTGATTCAAAATCAATATGAACAAATCCATATCTCTTTTTATAGCCATTGAGCCAGCTTAACAAATCTGTAAATGACCAAGTACAGTATGCCATTAAATCAACTCCATGATCTACGGCACGCTCACATGCCATGACATGTTTTTTCAGATAATCAATTCTATAGTCATCTTCAATTCTTCCGTCAGGTGTAACCGTGTCATAAGCACCAAGTCCATTTTCACTGATAATGATTGGCAAATCATAGCGTTCTTTCAGCAGTTCAAGTCCATATCTGAGTCCATCGGGATCAATAGCCCAATCCCAGTCGGTATATTCTAGATTATCGTTTCGCACATGCTTATATAGACCTGGTACACCGTTATCGGATTGCGTTCCTTTTTTCCCCGATGTATTCATGCCAGAGAATCCTACTCCATCGACTGGATTATGAGCAACAGTTGATGTTTGATAATAATTGATGCCAATGAAATCACACAAAAGTGCCGCACGTTTCATTTCATCATAATCAACTTCTGTCACAACAGGCATCACTTGTTTCTCTGTATAATAGTCAACTGCCTCATCAGGATAATCTCCCTTGAAATAACTGTCCAAATACCATAAGGGTCCCGTAGCATCAAACATTGCTTTTGCTTCCAAATCTTCTTTTTTATCTGTAGCCGCATAAGATGGTGAGTATGCAATGCTGGAACCAATTAGGCCGTCTTGTCCCATTTCCTTATAAGACAAAACCGTCCTTGCGTGTGCAAGTACTGTATGGTGGAATGTCTTTAGGAATAATTTTTCATCTTGAACACCAGGCGGGTGCAATTTGAGCATGTATCCTAGAGAAGTAAATATATTGGGTTCGTTCATTACAATCCAGTGCTTTACACGATCTCCAAAATATTCAAAGCATATCCTAGCGTAATTCACGAAATCATCAACTATCTTTCTGGATTCCCAGCCTCCGTAAAGATCCTGGAGAGATTGTGGCAAATCCCAGTGATACAGTGTAACCATTGGAACAATACCATTTGCCAAGAGTTCATCAATCAAATTATTGTAGAATTCTATTCCCTTTAAATTGACATCACCAGTTCCTTGCGGCAGTATTCTGGTCCAAGCTATGGAAAAACGATAAGTCTGAAGTCCCATCTCTTTCATAAGGGCAACATCTTCTTTGTATCTGTTGTAGTGATCACATGCGATGTCACCGTTTGTGCCTTCGAATGTTTTTCCAGGCAAATGTGCCCATACATCCCAAATGGACGCACCTTTTCCATCTGCTTCATATGCACCTTCAATTTGGTATGCAGCCGAAGCCGATCCCCAAAGAAAATTTTCTTTAAATGCCATGTCTAACCTCCCCTAATATAAAATAAAAAGTCCCTGAGGGACTTTTCGAATGTGTACTGTCACTTGATCTGATCTGCTAGATAGCTCAAATAGTAGTTGATGGCATCATTGAATTTTCGGATGTCATAACCAGTGATATTTTCGAGTTTATTGAGCCTGTAAATCAGTGTATTTCTATGAATAAACAGTTTGTTCGCCGTCTCAGTAATGTTTAAATTGTTTTCAAGAAAAATCATAGCCGTTTGTTCAAGTTCGGAATCACCCACTGAATTAGTGCTCAGATCCAGACCATTTGCTTTTCTGAGTTGGCTCACAAACATAGGAAACAACATGTCCTCATATTTTATGACTTGAGCCTTTTCTTTAATGCGTTTTCCAAGTTCAGAAAGTTCAAGGGTGTCTAAATAAGCCTTGTGCAGGCTAGATGATTGTGCAACTGAATTGCTTATGATTATTTTAACGCTAGTCAAAGCTTCAGATTCTAATACACCTAAAAGTTCATATGGTGTGATTTCATCTTTCGTGACAAAAACCACGCTTTCATTGTTATTCATGTTGATGATCTGATCTTTATGGAACGAGGATTTCAAAATCTCAGATACTTCCTCGCTACTGTCTCTATATAGAATACGCCACAATTTCAAAGGATATTTTAAAGCCCTGTCATCATTTTTGTATCCATTTGGATCACAAAGGATGTCAAGTTCGCTCTGTATGTATGAAATCGAGGAATTATCCAAGAGTTTCTCAATCAAGCTAATCTCAACCTGGCTGAGTGATCTATGAACCAGAACTTTCAAACGGTTTGATTCGCAAATGATGGTTTGATTTTTTTTAGGCTTGAGTTGATCGGATTTGATCCATTCAACTTTGCAGTCCAAAATTGTCTGAAGTTCCTGAAGCAAAGCATTCATACATCCACCTCTCCCATTGTTTTCCCTTATAAGGTACATTTCAATTCTAGCATATTTTTAAAAAAAGGGATATGGGACAGATGTGGAGGATCTGTCCCAATAATAGGATGTAAGAATCAAAGGAGGATTGATTGCTCAGTTTCCTTATCAAATAAGTGAATTTTCTCATTGTCAAAAGCAATATTGATTTCTTGACCAAATTTCAAATCGATAGAGCCGTCTTCTTTTGCGATATATTGTTTATCTCTAAATGTGAAGTAAATATTAGAATCGCTTCCCAGCAGTTCAGTAACTTCTACTTTGACTTTAAGCCCTGTACCTTCACCTACAATTTTTATGTTTTCAGGTCTGACGCCAACAATGACATCTTTACCAACATAATTTCCAGCTTTGACTTTTGATGCACTCTCAGTACTGAGCATAATTTCACTTCCATCAATAACTGCAACAATCTCGCCACTTTTTTCTACGAGTTTTGCCGGGATGAAGTTCATCTGAGGTGCACCGATGAAACCTGCTACGAACAAGTTAGCTGGTTTGTTGTAAATGGTTTTAGGGTCCGCAACCTGCTGAATGATTCCATCGTTCATAACACAAATTCTAGTTCCCATGGTCATCGCTTCAGTTTGATCGTGTGTTACGTAAACAAAAGTGGTTTGTAACTCATTGTGCAATCGAATCAGTTCTGCACGCATTTGAATTCTGAGTTTTGCATCAAGATTTGATAGTGGTTCATCCATCAAGAAAACTTCCGGTTTTCTGACGATGGCTCTACCTAGTGCAACCCTTTGTCTTTGACCGCCTGAAAGCTGTTTTGGTTTTCTAGTCAACAGTTGATCGATATCCAAGATTTTTGCCGCTTTTTCTATACGCTCTTTTATTTCATCTTTTGGTGTCTTTTTTAGTTTGAGTCCAAATGCCATATTGTCATAAACCGACATATGCGGGTAAAGCGCATAGTTTTGAAATACCATTGCGATATTACGATCTTTTGGTGCGATGTCATTGACCAATTCATCACCAATTTTGAGGTCACCATCCGTGATTTCCTCAAGACCTGCTATCATACGTAGAGTTGTAGTCTTACCACACCCTGATGGTCCTACAAGTATCATGAATTCTTTATCTGCGATATCTAGATCAACGCTTTTTACAGCTTGAAATCCATTGTCGTAGATCTTATTGATATTTTTAAGTGTTAAATTAGCCATATGCCCTCCAAGATTTTTTACTTGAATTAATTATAACCAAAGATCTTAATTAATGATATTGGAGGGCTATACAAAATTTATTGGAGGATATGACATCAAGTGTATTTTTTCTTTACAAATACAATGCAAGCAATAAGAATAAATCCATAGATCAACGGTCCTCTAATAAAATTGGATAATGGTGAAGCATAGGGAAATTCTCTTACCATAAACGATAAAAATCTTCCAATTGTCAAAATAATCACGAAGCATAAAGTTGGTAGTCCCATTTTTTTCAAATATTTGGTATCATCACCCTTCAGTTTAATCAATAATACAATTGCAACAATCGAAGCAAGCAACGCAAAAAAGACTTCATATAATTGTGTCGGATGTCTGTAAACGGCCTGGGAACCTGTTAGCAATCGAAGTATTGTTCCGCCTCCATTAAATATTTGCCCCGTAGGGGTCTTGTCAGCACGCTCAAAGATCATCCCCCATGGCAACGTCGTCGGTATGCCATAACAACAGCCATTGAAAAAACACCCCATCTTTGATATTGCTATTGAAATTCCCAAAACAGGCGCCATGAGATCTGAAATTTTCCATGGATTAAGATTAAATCTTCTTAAGAATACGAACCACAACACCGAGCATAAGATCAATCCTCCATAAAGCGAAAAATTGACCAACCTGAGTTCAAATAGTTTTGATGGGGCTTCCATGATTCGATCCAGATAAAGTATAGCGTACAAAACTCTGGAACCGATGAAATACCCAAAAACCATAACCATAGCCAACCCAAATATCGCCAGCCATTTGAGTTTCTGCTTTTTAAGAATACAGGCGGCATACCCTGTAAGTATTGCCGCCGCTGTCAAATTGAACCCTACATATGCACTCATCTATCACTACCTGCTTACTCGCCATGTTCCACTATATAAGACTTGAGTGGACGCATATCCTGTATATTCTTCTTCATTGGTTGTTGATGTAAATGTACCCTCCAATTTACCTTCTTCAGATAACATGGCCTTATAGGTCGTTGTCATTGTCATTCCTTCT
>Ga0255398_1112_pt2 | contig 11992 bp, 11 predicted proteins | sample ANMaggSeSYBR01K3_FD_182119 | JGI IMG/M metagenome (GOLD analysis project Ga0255398, IMG submission 182119) | Sediment cell enrichment communities from methane seep in Santa Monica Basin, California, United Staets - ANME aggregate JGI... | ecosystem: Environmental > Aquatic > Marine > Cold seeps >...
ATCACATATCGTTACCTTTCAAGATTTGTTGCCGATTATAAAAATCCTTCCATCCATGTGAAGAAAGCAAGAATTTGGTCCCTGAGGCAATTTTTCCATTACCTTAAGCTCAATGGATATGTGAATGAAAATATTGCCACGGATCTGCCATATCCAAAGATAGAGAAAACTGTTCCCCACTTTTTAACCATACGTGAATACAACCTGATTCTTCACCACTGCTCAAAAAATGCTGCTACATTCATCGGCATGAGAAACCTCATTATCATTATGATGCTGGGCCTTGTGGGGCTTCGAACAAATTCGATTGTTTCCATGAATGTTCAGGATCTAGATTTGATTGCAGGCCTTGCCTGGGTCAAAGAAAAGGGCAATATCAAAAGGATCCTGGTTTTGCCCAAAATCCTGTGTGCTATATTAAAATCATATCTGGAAAAAATCCATCATCGTCGCGGTCCACTTTTTTTATCAAAATATGGAAAACGGATATCACCAAGGACATTGCAGGATATCTTTCGCAATGCTGCGGACAGCATCGGCATTGACAAACATCTGCATGCCCACCTTTTCCGTCATACCGCAGCAACTCATCTGAATAAAGTGGCCGGAACTTCTATTACACAGCATGTGCTTGGTCATGCCAGCAGAAAGAACACAATGAAATATGTCCATCTTAATCCGGATCATTATGCAGTCTATATGAGAAAGCATCCATTTATGACAATTTAAATCAAAAGGAGTCAGCATGATTGCCCTGATCGATGACTATAGAAAAGAGCTTTTACAGATTAATACCTTTGCCGTGGATACTGTGCAAAATTATGTGTCTTGCCTTGTCTCGTATTGTGAGTATGCAAAAAACAGTCTGGAGATCGTTCCGGTTTACAGCAAAGGTCCTCATATTCTTAAATGGATGGCGCATCTGCGAGAAAAAGGGATCAGCAATAGCCGGATGCAGCACCATCATAGCGCACTGAAAACCTTTTTTGCATTATTGTGTAAATTGAAAATCATTACGAAAAATCCGGCCAAAGCCTTGCCGGTGATCCGTAAAAAGATAAGCGATCGAAACAAACCCATATCAAAGAAGGTAGCGCTGAAGCTGCTGCGATCTGTGGATCAATCAACCTGGCATGGGAAAAGAAACTTTTCTGTTATATCCATGCTTTGGGCGCTGGGACTGAGAATAAGCGAACTGACCTCCTTAAAAGTCAAAAGCTTTGAGCCGGATCATGATCCGGAAAACAGGATCGGTTTATTGAGGGTTTGCGGTAAAAACAAAAAGCAGCGGGCGCTGTTTGTGGTCGATAAATTATATGATGTGCTGACCGATTATTTGAACCATTCTGAATCGCCGAAGAAAAAGAATGCTCCGCTCTTCCCAATCCAAAGCGGCACGGCCATATCCAATAACCGTGTTCTGAAGATGATTAAAGAATATTCGCTTAAGGCCGATATAAAAGAGCGCATCACTCCACATGTACTTCGGCATTCTTTTGCTACCGAGATGTATCATCAAGGAGTTCCGTTATCAGCGATCCAAACGATGCTGGGTCATTGCACCAAGGCAGAAACCGCCATCTATATTCATGTATCTAACGATCTTCAGAAACAAGCATTGGAACAGATTACAATTGAAGGGAGGGTGTCATGGCAGTAGAAATCGCCGGGTTCTTTGATCATATAGATGACTTTATTGATTACCGAAAAGACATTTATCTTGCCAGTGATCAAACCCTGAAAAGCAATCGAATCGATCTTAAACTCTTTGAAAATTTCATCGGCAGTAAAAGTCACAAAACCATCAACGGTCCTGCGGTAATGGAGTTCCAGTACCACTTGAAAAATGACAGGGACAATTGTGGTGGATCCATCAACCGGAAAATATTCACCTTAAGAAGTTACTCCCATTTTTTAAGGCTGCGGGATGTACCGGACGCTGAGACCTTGCCGTTTTATGATGTGTTGAAGATCCGGCAGGGATATCGCAACCGGCCAAATGCGTTAACAATTGAACAGATGAAACATGTCTTTGACTCGATTAACAGAGACACGATTCTCGGAATAAGAGATTATGCTGTTTATGCTCTTATGTATCAAACTGGCCTTAGAGTGGGAGAAGTCCATACACTCGATCTTACAACAAGTATTGATCTGGAAAGCCGGATATTAACCGTTGTGGGAAAGGGCAACAAGCGCAGGGAACTTTATCTCACAGATGAAATAGTTCAGGTTCTGAGTGAGTGGATTGCGGTTCGTCCTTATCTTTATAAAAGTAAACAAAACTGTGCTTTGTTTGTTTCAAAGAAAGGCAACCGTTTGGCGATCCGAACAATGGAGGACAACTTTAATAAAATCTTGATCAAGTCAGAGCTCAAAACCCATTTTAATGTAACCTGCCATACGCTCCGCCACACCTTTGCTTCTCATTTAAATGACAAGGATGTAGACATACTGGTTATCCAAAGTCTTTTGGGACATTCATCGACGAGAAGCACCGAGCCTTATATTCATCCTTCACTTGAAAAGATAAGGCATGCAATGGAGAAATTGCCGGGTGTAGTGTATATGAAAGAACTTGTGGAATCGGGAATATTAAATTTGAAATTTCAATCAGAGTATCATAAAAGGGAGTAATTGAATGTCCGGTTAAAAGTTCTACTTCTTGCTAATAATGTTGTTTTGAATATTGTTATACTGAAATCAAGTAAATTGATACATTTTAACCGTGTTGATTTGAATAACGTTACACGGTAATCAAACAATTTGTTTGTTTTGGAGGTAAAATGCGAGGCGGAAGACGTGAGGGAGCGGGCCGAAAAAAGAAACCGGATCATTTAAAACGCGAGCTTGTGACTATTCGATTGCCGCAGTGGATGATTTCACAGCTCAAAAGCAAAGGCGAAATTGGGTATTTGATTGAGTATCAATTGGCGAAGAAAGATTTTTTGAATTTGCCGGATGATTACGAAATTGGTAGTTGAAATCGGCCATAATCATCAAAAATTCAAGATGCTCATTAATAAGAACTATCAGTTAAGGCGTTACCTGCCGCGCTATTTGATCATTCTCGGCGGCAGTTAGTTATGTCGGCTAACGGCTATCAATGCAAGGCGGGACAGCCTGTAAATTCAATCAGTTAGCAACTCTTTGATTTTGCTTGATTGTAAAAAATGCCATAGAACCAAAATAGCGAAAAGTGTTCCGTTTTATGTTGGTAGCCCGGCTAACACCGAATAAATCTAATTGTCGATAATCTTGAAAACAGGAGAAAAGAACTTAAGAAAAATGACTGGGGAAAACCTTACAAAACAATTGACATTTAATAGTTAAAAAAGAAGCACACCTTAATTTAGGAGAAAATTATCTTTGACTTGGGGTCCACTTCAACTTTTATCAATTACTACTTTTTTGTTGAAAAATGTTAATCCGCTTACTATAAAAGATCAGTTTTTGGTTTTCTTATGCTTTTTACTTCCCATAAATCTCACCAATTGCGCCTAACTTTATTCTAACTGCGGGGTTCGTACTGCTCACCTGCCGCAGACGCTGTCCGAAAAACTATTAAAAAAGCAATGAACTGTCGTAAAACAACAATTAATCTAAAGCGGCACGGCTTCTGCGGTCAAGTGCAGCAGATGGTTAGAAGGCGCTCTGATAGAAGACGCTCTGCTCAACGGCTCGCATAGTGAAAACTATAATGCAATGGACAACCCTCCCTATCTTCGTGCTATGCGATACAAGAGTCAAAGGCAACACAATGCCCCCTTCCTTCATAGTTATTTACTTGTTTATGGATGTCCCGAACTGTCCCCACTCCCACGTATAGGGTGACTATTTTATAAATTCTTTTCATTGAGAATTGATACAAGTTGTCGAGTGTAGGTTTCAAATTTTTCGTTGGTATTGTCACTTTTTTTAGTAAGAGCTTCATATTTTTCAAATGCCTCATCATTTAATGTTTCGTAATAATCCAATAGAGACACCAAAGAGTCTTTCCGTAGGTCGACATTTTGTTTTGCAAGTGTTTTAAATTTTTCAAATTGTTCTTTATGTTTTTCCGCTATTAATGGCTCTATATGGAGAATAAATTCATTAAATACAGTCCTTTTTTTTTCAATTACCAACAAATAATCATTTACCATTTTGATATTATGAGACAAATCTGACTCAGATGCAGGTTCAGCTATTAAATTTTCAAAAAAATTATTTTCTTCAATTTTTAATACAGATGATTTTTCCTGAACTTCGCCCAAAATAATTTTAAAATCAGCTGTAGATTGATTTCTATCCACGATACCGATTAATACAATCCAAAAGCATAAAAGCAAATAAGTAGCAAAACCAGCCAAAGCTGATAATTTCCATGTTGAGGTCAAAGAAAATCTGTTATTTTTAATTAGTTTTCTTCTGAACCAAAAGTAGAATATCAGCAAAGGAAACCACCCAAATAATTTTGCATAAAATGCTGTATCAGATTTTGCTTCGATAATTTTATCCGCTTGGCTGAAAATGAGTGAAAGAATAAGCCATCCCCAACCGTACTTGGATGCTTTCTTAGGAGGAGAATACGTTGTTTCGTGTTCTCCTTTTTTTTCTTTAAGATTTTGATTTCTATTGGGTGAGACTTGCTCGACAACAGAATGGATTTGTTCAACTTTTCCAGGAAGTGGTACTGTTTCCTCCAAAAACTCACCGCAGTGTTTACATTTTATTGCATCGTCCTGAATTTCTTCGGCACAAAAAGGGCATTTTTTCATAGCGGTTATTCCTCAGATTTTGGATGCAATTGTTGGTTGAAAGAATGACCAAATAAGAACCATATGACCAAATATGGACAACATATTCTTTCTCCGATAGCTAAAGTGCCTATTGAAGTTCTTTGAAAAGCTGGCTTTCTAAAAGATTTTTTTTACTTTCACAAATTAATGAATTAACTCTTTTTCTTTGAACAGTTTCAAGGTTAACATAATTTCCCGTTTCTAAAGCAAGAAATGAAATAACATCAAGAACATCTATTGTGATTCGAGGTAAACCATGAATTTCAATTGACCATAGTTTTGGTATATAATGCTCAAAATTATTTCTAAAAACGCTTGTCAATATTTCGATTGATTCTTTTTGCTGTGCAGAAAGTTTAAGATGCTTACTATTTATTGTCATACGCATATAACTCGGATCTTGACATCTTTTCAAGGCTTCCCAAAAGTTAATAAGTTTATTGGCTTTTTTTGTTTCAAACGTCACATTTTTTGGATTTGTTCCTTTGCAAGCACAAATTGCGAAACCGTATAAAGCCCCGTGCAATGAAATAATAATCCATTTCCACGCCAAAGGATTAACTTCCGTTTCTTTAATAAACTTACAGGCTTGCTCTAAAAAATCAAGAGCATTAATTTCAGTAGTTAATTTAATAAATTTTCCTTCGATTTTACTCAACTATCCCCCGCAACAGAAAAATCTAACGTAAAGCTGAGGGGCTGGGCAACGATAACCGAAAAACTATGCTAAAGGTAAAAACTATTGGTCAAATACTGTCTTTCGAAAAGCGGCACGGCTTTGCCCAGTCCATCTCAAGCGCCTGGTTGGAAGGTTATCTCTGTATCAGCTTTTTCCCAAGGCATTTTGCCTTTTCCGTCAAGGATGACGAAATCTCTTTTGACTTCTTGGTTCCTGGTTTCGTTATCGTTCCCACGGTTTTATAACCTCCGTAGTGTAGAACCTCTTTGACTGCTCGGATGGCTCCCCGACTCTCAGGAAAAATGAAATTGAATGGCCACGGTGTTGTGCATGCAGTCACGACCACTGCAAGCTTCCCTTTCTGCCTCGGAATTGGCAAACCTTTCGGACTTTCGCCCATGAATACGGGAACGTTCCAACGTTATAAGTAAAATACGCGGCTAATGATGTTAACCGTCAGTCCGCTACTGATTTGTTGGAAGCCAATCTCTTCCCAAAACGACGAGCCTTCATCCTCGTTCTTTCTCCAATATTTTGCTGTTTATTTTTGGCGGCAAGGCCTACGAAAAGAACGCTAATTGTACGGGCTCCAAGAAGTCCCGCAGCATCCTTCAGTAGTTTAACTATTTTGCTCGACAAACGGGCCAACAGTGAAGGAGCGGCAGATGAAGCAACCACAACCGCGTACTTTGTTTTTTTGTTTACCCTTATTTTGGGAGCGTTCATGCCCCATGGCCAATATGCAAAGCACACTAACCTCTCAATGAATTTTTTCATTACCGCCGTAACTGTGCCAAAATTCATCGGGGATCCGAGTACAATCGCATCCGCATCTTGCAACTCATCTAAGATGCTGTTCATATCATCCTCAATGATACATTTTCCCCGTTCAAAGCCTTCCTGCTGCGTACACGTTCTACAGTTTGTGCAAAATTCAATATGTTTGTCGATCAAGTAAATTTTATCTGTTTCGGCCCCCTCTTCCTTGGCAGATGAAAGAATCTCATCAATAGTCGTATCAATAACACCGCCTTTACGATAGCTGCCAACTATGGCTATCACTTTTATGTGATCAGTCATATTTTCTTTCTGCTTCCAACGTGCTGGTCACCTGCGCCAAAAGCCAATAAGGACTTGGCAAAAGCTACGTTTTGCTATGAAATGGCTAAAGTAAAAAACGCGCGGGCTTTTGGTGTCAGGTGCACTGGCTGGTTCGACGCTTCTCGGTTTTTCGATATTTCTTAAAACTATACGCTAATTGCTTGATCGTCCAGATAACACTGTGCATATTTTTTGCCTGATAAAATGCTGCTTACACAGATGACTATGCTGGAAAATCGCAAAGAACGAAGTCGAAAATACTATAAGTACCAAGAGCCCTAACAGTACACAACTCTCAAAATTTCATCCCACCTACCAGGAATCCCAACAATTCGGATTTATACAGACACGACCAGCGCCTTAAATTGATGAGAAATTCATTTGATTACCCATAATGTCTCTTTCTATGACAGTTCGGACAAAGAGCAATTGTGTTTTTTATCGTGTCTTTTCCGCCATCAGCTAACGGTATTATATGATGAATTTCTAGAAAAGGTTCTTTTGTAATCTTATTTATAAAAGGAGCTGGCTGTTTACAGTCTTGACATATACCGTTTGCTATTCTTTTTGCGTATTCAACAATATAAGGATTTCTTTTGAACCTGGAAGCTATCATGTTGGTTCGACTTGGCTCTACGGCATCACCCTTGCTTTTTATCTTGTCAATTAGCTCTGAGGTATTTAGCCTTATAGCTTCCTTTTCTTTTTCTTCCTGAATTCGATAAAAATTTTCTTCGGAATTAATATATGCTGGATTTGGAATTTGTTTTGCACAATAATTTGATAGGTAAGAAATAAACCCTGGTGAATGTGCATTATTCATTGAGGGCAGTTGCACTGTATTGTTTATGGCGTATGCAATAAACTGTCGATTAGATTCCTCAAGATATGATAAAGCCATAATTACATTGTTATTTTTTACATGGCAAGCTACCGATCCTGGTACTTTGACAAGACAATCAGGAGCATTGTTCAAATTATTTGTTATTACTTTGTTTCTCCCACTGTATCCTTTAAATTCTATTTCAATTTGGCTTCCTCTTAATTTTTTCTTTAAATACTCTTTAAGAGTAAGGACAGAAACGTAGCCTTTAAATATTTCAATACAGTATTCATGGCCTACATTAAACCTGACAAAGCCTCCGTTTTTATCTAAATTTAGATTCCAGTTCTTTTGATTTAAACCATTAGCATAGATAATTGCATTGGATAAAAATGATAGCAGCTCATATTTAATTGATTCATTATCAATAAACTCATCAATTATTTTTTTTGCATCTTCTGAGCTTTCTCTATTAATTTTCGGCATTCGGTTCCTTCTTTACCGTCGAACGTAGAGCTGAGTGGCTGGGCAACGATAACCGAAAAACTATGATAAAGGTAAAAACTATCGGTCAAATACTGCCTTTCAAAAGCGGCACGGCTTTGCCCAGTCCATCTCCAGCGCCGTGTTATGTGTTTTTATTTGATAGTCCCATTGCAACCCATTCTTTTTTATTATTTATCATGCGATCTATTATTTTAGTTAATTTTTTTGCTCCAATTCCGTTCAAATGATCCGCGTCTTTGAAATCTCCTTTAACAAACCGATCATCTTGCAAAAATGAATGATATTCCACATTAGAATGTTTTTTAACAATATTCGATATGTTGGTTTGCATTACCGATAATTGTTGTGTATTGAGATTTTCTATATAACTACTCAAGGCTGGCGGTGTAAATAAAAATACTTTTATATCCATTTTAGAACTATCTGTGATCAATTTATTTATTAATTCTAAATTACCATCAAGTTTATTAAGCTTCTTTTTTGTATGTCTTTTCGCGGCTGATATCCCTGTAGCAATCAAATCAGATTGTTCTTGATTAGAAAAATTAAGTCCAAAACCCAATTTAGAAACAGTAATATTTTTGGTTTTTCCATTTGACCAAAGATATTTAACAACCTGCTTACCTATTTCCATGGGCTTCGTGTTAAGAATTTCTGTTTTGTATTTTAAAGAAGAATGATACTCGCATGCATAATAAATTGAGTAATTTTTAACTCTCCAATCCTCTATCCCATCTTCAAGTCGAGAAAATAAAGTAAAGTATGATATTGGCAGCACAAGTACTTTCATATTTGAAAAATTGTTTTTGAATTTTTCAAATATGAAATAGTCGTAATTTAACGATTGAGAAACGTGTGAAGCATTAAATGCATTTAGAGTAAAGTGATCAGGGTTAATACCATAAAAGCTATGAGAACTACCCAAGACTAATATTTCGATATTTTCTGCATTTTTACTTAGGTATTCATTCTTATATGAGTAATCATTTGGAATTTGCCTTGCAATGTATTCAACAAAAAATACAAAAAATAATATTGGCAAAGCAAATAATATGATTTTACGGACAAATTGACTCATCAATTTCTCCTTAAAATTGAAAATAAATAAATTCTTGTTGATTACCACCGAACATCCATATCACTATAACAACGCAGTAATAAAGACTCCAACGAAATATCGCTGGATACTTTATTTCCACGAATTGCAAGGCATGCTGCTTATTTCGTTGAAACCATTCAGTCAATATAAACAAGAAAATCAGCAGGATGATTTTCTTTGGGAAAACCTCTGGAATAGAAAATAAGCTATCGGAAAAAATACCGAATATATATGCAACTGCTTGACTAACAGTTTCTGCTCTAAAAAACACCCACGCAATCAATGTAATGAAAAAGGTTGTTCCAATTTGTGCAGTCTCTTTTAAATTTGGTAGCAATCTTCCTTCTGCAATCATATCTGTATTCATTCTATTTTTTTTCAACAACATTAGCGGAAGGAAGTAGATGGCATTCAAAGCCCCCCAAGCAATGAATGTCCAGTTTGCCCCGTGCCAAAAACCACTTACAATAAAAATAATGAATATATTACGGACTTTCATCCATGTCCCACCTCGACTCCCACCAAGTGGAATATATACATAATCTCTGAACCATGTTGATAATGAAATGTGCCACCTTCGCCAAAATTCAGCAATGTCTCTTGAGAAATATGGGAATGCGAAATTCCTCATCAAGTTGAAACCAAATAGACGGGATGTTCCAATGGCAATATCTGAATAGCCTGAAAAATCCCCATAGATTTGAAAAGCGAAGAATATAGCGCCTAACAGTAAAGTGCTTCCAGAATAGTTGCCATAGTTTGAGAAAATGTCATTCGCATAGATTGCACAATTATCAGCAATTACGATTTTCTTAAACAAACCCCATAATATTTGGCGCATTCCATCCGAAGCTTCATCATATTTAAATACTCTGTTTTTGTAAAACTGTGGCAAAAGGTTTGTTGCTCGTTCAATTGGGCCTGCAACTAATTGTGGGAAAAAACTAACAAAAGCAAAAAATGCAATAATATCTTTTGTCGGTTCAAGCTTCCGCCTATAAGTATCAATTGAATAACTAAGCGTTTGAAATGTATAAAAACTGATACCAACCGGAAGGATTATATTGAGTAAAATAGGATCAGATATTGGTTGTCCTAGAAAAGTAAATGCTTTGTAGAAATTTTCTGCAAAGAAATCGAAATACTTAAAAAATGCAAGAAATCCAATATTAACCAAGATGCTGATTAATAGTAGAATTTTTCTTTTGGCCTTATTATTGGTTTTCCCAAGTCCGATGCCAACAAAATAATCTACCGAAGAACTGAATGCTATTAATGATAAAAAGCGCCAATCCCACCAACCATAAAAGAAGTAACTTGCTATTAATAGTAATGCGTTTTGTACTCTAATTTTGCCCGCAACAAACCAATAAAGACAAAATAAAACGGGTAAAAATATCGCAAACTCAATTGAGTTAAATAACATAAATTTACATCTTTCGCTGGTGCTTGTTTCTTTCTACACCATAACGGTAAGCATAACCCGCCAAGGGGCTTACACGCACCGAACCTGAAAATTTAATATAAACTTTGATAAAAGCACTGAACTAAATGAAAAAGAAACACCGCCCCTTGGTCGGCGTTAATGCTTTTGTTATACGCTTTTTTTATTTAACGTTATCTCTCCTGCTTTCTCAAGTGCAAATTTAGAAATGACAGGTCCAATAATTTCATGGATAATCGTCGCACCAATGATGACATTTAGAATAATATCTGAAATTGAATCAAAAGCAGGATTTTGTTTAATAACCAATGCCAAACCAATCACTATACCACCCTGAGGTATTAATCCACCAACTGTAAATTTTTGTATGGATAAAGATGATTTTGATATTTTACCGCCCACAATCGTTCCAGTAAATTTACCGATTGAACGAAATACTATAAAAATAATTATAAATAGATAATTTGACACCATTACTGAAAAATTAAGATGCATCGCGCTTATTGTAAAAAAAAGAACAAAAATCAGTTCTTCAGTATATCTCTCAAGTATTTTGAATATTTTTTCTTTTTTTATGTTATAGTTTACGACAACAATACCCATCGTCATTGTAGATAAAAGTTCGTCCGCACCAAACATTCCTGCAAGGCCATAACATAATGATAACAGACTAATTATAAGAGTGATTAATACTCCTTCAGTTTCTTTTTTAATTATTTTTGTCAAAATATTCAGGAAAAAACCAAACAAACAGCCCCCAATAATAGAACCCAAAATCTTGATAAAAGGCTGAGCAATAGAATAAATCCCCAGGGATTGATGCAGAATACAAATGCCAGCTACAGAAACGGCGAGACTATAATTTAGTATGCCAAGAATGTCATCAAATGCTGCCACACCCATAATTGTCGACGTAACTTCACCTTTTGCTTTGTATTGGTGTTCAACCGCCAATGTAGCCGAAGGATCAGTCGGCGATGCAAGAGAAGCTAATAATAAAGCAATAGGGATAAAAAATGACACAAAAGTAAATTCAGGCAGAGAAACGACTAATGGTCCTAATAGGATAAAAAAAACGCCAACAAACAAAAACGCAAATTCAGCTTCAAAAAGGGTTATAAAAATAATTGGTTTTCCCAGTGAACGAATTTTTGAAAACAATAATGTTCCACCTACAGAGAATGTAATGAATGATAACGCTATATTTGTAACAACTGCTGTATGTCCAACAAATGATTCGGGAATAAAATGTGTCAACTTCGGATTGAGGATCAGACCTGCAAGAATATACCCAGTTACTTTGGGTAATCCAATACGAGTACATAGCTCGCCAGCAACAAAACCTGTAAATATAATGATTCCAAGTATAAGGATTGGTTCCATATCATTTCAACTCTCTTAAAAGGATTAGCGTATAACATAGATTAGACGGCCTAATAGCCGTAGTTAATTACGACTAATTGCCGCCGTAAAATCATAAAGTATAAACAATACACTGCATTAATATTAACATTATTTTATATTGAAGTGTGAAATACCGTTAAAATGCAGCCTATTT
>Ga0255398_1124_pt1 | contig 11987 bp, 9 predicted proteins | sample ANMaggSeSYBR01K3_FD_182119 | JGI IMG/M metagenome (GOLD analysis project Ga0255398, IMG submission 182119) | Sediment cell enrichment communities from methane seep in Santa Monica Basin, California, United Staets - ANME aggregate JGI... | ecosystem: Environmental > Aquatic > Marine > Cold seeps >...
AAGCCATCGAATGTACCCTTCCCCTCCTTCTCAAGCACACCGATCACCATTACTTTTCTTCCCAGCATTTCTATAAGCTTCCCTATTGGATCGGCACCCTGAAACAGATCTTTTGCAATTTCACTTCCAATGACCACTACATTCCTTCCCGCATTGCCTTCCAGGGGTGAAAAATACCTGCCTCTTTCCAATTCAAAGGATCGAACGTCCTGGAAACCCTCTGAGACACCAAAAATATAGGCTCCATCCACATTGTTGTTACCATATTCTATCCTTCGTCCCACAGCAGAAACGAAGCAAACTTCATCAGAGCTACGTCTCTTCTCCCTGAGGAATTCATACTCATCAAATGTAGGCAGGGGCCTGTTCATGTACTTCCACCATGCATACTCCCCTCCGTCCTCAGGCGCCCATGGCCATTTTCCCACATATACAACATCACTGCCCAGGCTGTTGACAGTCTCCCGGATATTTACCTCCAGGGAGTCAACAATGGTAAATACTGCGATGATGGCGAAAATACCGATGGTGATCCCAAGCAGGGACAGCATAGCCCGAAGCCGGTTTACAGTCACCGACTGAATGGCCATAACCAGGCTTTCCCATATAAGCCGAAGGATATTCATTCGTTTATTGAATAAATTGTTGCCTTTCCGTTTCGTTATGTCAGCGGAAACTGTTTCTTTTGCAAAGAAAGTTAAAAATAGCAAGATATATTAAGAAAAACCAATGGCCATTCAGAAACAGATTTCCAGTGCCCTCGTATCAGTTTTTTCTAAGGAAGGTCTTGACAGGATCGTAAAAAAGCTCCATGATCTGGGAGTCTCTATTTACTCCACAGGAGGAACCCGCGCTTTTATTGAAGAGCTTGGAATACCTGTAACGGCAGTGGAAGACCTTACATCATATCCTTCCATCCTGGGCGGCAGGGTAAAGACATTGCACCCAAAAGTATTCGGGGGAATCCTGGCACGCCGTGAATTAAAGGATGACATAGAGCAGCTGGCCAAATACGCGATTCCTGAAATCGACCTGGTTGTCGTTGATCTGTATCCCTTTGAAGATACTGTGAAATCGGGTGCAGCCGACCAGGAAATCATTGAAAAAATTGATATTGGAGGTATATCGCTTATCAGGGCTGCAGCCAAAAACCACAAAGATGTGCTTGTGGTGGCTTCCCGTGACCGTTATGAACCCTTGCTTACCCTGCTCGAATCGGATAAAGGTCAGACCACGCTGGAAACCAGAAGAGAATATGCTGCTGAGGCTTTCAATGTCTCTTCCCATTATGACTCAGAAATATTTAAATATTTTGATGGGGATAACAAAAGCTCCCTGAAAATCAGTGAACAAAAAGCAAAGAAACTTCGTTACGGTGAAAACCCACACCAGGAAGGCCTTTTCTATGGGGACCTGGATGCGCTATTCGAACAACTGCACGGAAAGGAGATATCATACAATAACCTGCTGGACATTGACGCTGCTGTGGGGTTGATCCATGAATTTAAGGAGACCACCTTTGCCGTCATGAAACACAACAATGCATGTGGTCTCGCCACCCGTGAACATCTGGTTGATGCATGGAATGCAGCCCTTGCCGGGGATCCTGTATCGGCATTCGGAGGAGTCCTGATCACCAACAGGGTTATCAACCTGGAAGCGGCGGAAGAGATGAATAAGATCTTTTTTGAAGTAGTGATTGCACCGGGTTATAACGAGAAAGCACTCAAGGTCTTGAAGCAGAAAAAGAACCGGATCATTCTGTTGCAGAAAGATACCGACCTTGCCGGCCAGGGTATACGCACCATCCTCAATGGTGTAATTCTGCAGGACCGGGATCAATCCACCGAATCAGAAGAGGAAATGAAAACAGTGACTTCTCAAAAGGCAACACCTGAACAGCTTGCAGACCTGGTCTTCGCCAATAAGATCGTGAAGCATACCAAATCCAATGCCATTGTCCTTGCAAAAAACAAGCAACTGGTTGCCTCTGGAGTCGGACAGACCTCACGCGTGGACGCACTGAAACAGAGCATTGAAAAGGCTTTGCATTTTAAATTCGACCTGAAGGGCGCAGTCATGGCATCCGATGCTTTTTTTCCATTTGCTGATAGTGTTGAAATCGCAGGGAACGCAGGTATCAATGCAGTGGTACAACCAGGCGGATCGGTCCGTGATCAGGAATCCATCGATTACTGCGATTCCCATGACATAGCTATGGTATTCACCGGGATCAGACATTTTAAACATTGACAATTTAACAAACGAATCATATGGGATTGTTTTCATTCCAGCAGGAACTTGCCATTGACCTGGGTACTGCAAACACGATCATCATTCACAATGATAAAGTAGTGGTGAACGAACCATCCATTGTTGCCATTGAGCAGCATTCAGGAAAACTGATAGCCATTGGAGAAAAAGCCTGGCAGATGCACGGCAAGACCCACGAGGGTATTAAGACCATCAGGCCCCTCCGTGATGGAGTAATTGCCGATTTCCAGGCAGCTGAACTGATGATCAGGGGAATGATCAAGATGATTAATACGAAACGCAGGTTGTTCACTCCTTCGCTAAAAATGGTCGTTTGTATTCCTTCAGGCAGTACAGAGGTGGAACGCCGGGCAGTACGCGATTCTTCAGAGCATGCAGGAGGCAGGGATGTATATTTGATCTTTGAACCCATGGCAGCAGCCATCGGTATCGGTCTGGATGTGGAAGCACCCGAAGGATGTATGGTAGTGGATGTGGGGGGAGGAACCACGGAAATTGCTATCATTGCCCTGGGCGGAATTGTATGCAATCAGTCCATTCGCGTGGCAGGTGATGGTTTCACAAATGATATTCAGACATACATGCGTCACCAGCATAACATTAAGATTGGGGACCGGACTGCTGAAGATATTAAAATCCAGGTAGGTTCTGCACTTCCGGAATTGGATGATCCTCCACAGGATTTCTATGTGAGGGGACCCAACCTGATGACCGCTCTGCCCATTGAGATCCCCATCTCTTACCAGGAGATAGGACACTGCCTGGATAAATCAATCTCGAAGATTGAAACGGCCATCTTATCTGTGCTGGAACAGACTCCGCCCGAGTTGTACTCTGATATTGTGGCCAAAGGGATTTATCTTGCCGGAGGGGGCTCAATGCTCAGGGGGCTGGATCGAAGACTGGCGGAAAAGATTTGCATACCCTTCCACATTGCTGAAGATCCTCTCCAGACAGTGGCCCGTGGAACAGGAATTGCCCTCAGGAATGTGGATAAGTTCCCATTCCTTATGCGTTAAAGGGATCGTATATATATGTTATGAGGACGCTGCTCAGGTTTTTTCAGAACTATTCCGACCTCCTGTTGTTTCTCCTGCTTGAAACAATCGCCATTATTTTTATTGTCCAGGGCAGCAGCTACCAGAGATCCAGGATAATAGGTTTGAATCGTCAGGTTTCCGGGTATCTGTTCAGTAAAGTGGATGGAGCAAGGGAATACCTTTCCCTGAGGGGTGCAAACCAGCAACTTGTCAATGAAAACCTGGAATTGAGAAACAGGCTTGACCGGATTTCCGGACAGATGGACAGCGCCATTGTCATCAGCAAATTCACGGAGCCTTACCACTATTTCTATGTACCTTCCCGGATCGTTCACAACAGTGTATTCAAGCAATACAACTACATCACACTCGACAAGGGGAAGAAACAGGGTGTATTTAAGAATATGGGAGTCATCTCCGACCAGGGATTGGTGGGCATTGTGCTTGAGTCCTCTAACAACTTCTCCACGGTAATACCTGTAATTAACAGGGATTTCAGGCTAAGTGTCAAGATCAAAGCCAATAATTATGCCGGAATTCTTCAATGGGAAGGGGAATCCCCCCTTTATGCGATTCTCACCGAAATACCTTTTCATCTGGAGATTCTCCAGGGAGATACCATCCTGACAAGTGGATTCTCTTCCATTTTTCCGGAGGGAATCGAGGTGGGGACGATTGAATCATTTTCGCTTGATAAAGGCAATTTTTACGACATCCGGGTGATGCTTTCAACGGAATTCCAGCGTCTGTTTCACGTGAATGTGATACGAAATTACAGACAGGAGGAACAGCAAAACCTGGAGGCCCAAACCAGATAATGTATATTCTAGCCCGAAATATCGTTCGCTTCCTTGTGGTGATCCTGTTCCAGGTTCTGTTGATGGACAACGTGATGATCAACGGGTACATGGTACCCTATGTTTATCTCCTGTTTATCCTCCTGATGCCCTTCGAAACACCCCGATGGATACAACTGCTTTCCGGCTTTATGCTTGGCATAGGCATTGATCTTTTTGAGAATACCCTTGGTATGCATACTGCTGCTACGGTACTGATTGCATTTGTTCGGCCATACCTGCTGAACCTGCTGGCACCACGGGATGGATATGAACCTGAAACTTTTCCAAGGATCCATTATTACGGTTTCCTCTGGTTTCTGAAATACACCCTGATCATTGTGGTCATCCATCACCTCATGCTCTTTTACCTGGAAGTATTCCAGTTGAAAGAATTTTTCAGTACCTTGCTAAGGGTGATCCTGAGTTCAATCCTGTCCGCCTCAACCATCATACTGAGCCAATATTTTGTATTCCGGAAATAGATGAATCAGTTTACTGACAGAAGGTATGTTTTTATCGTTGTATTTATTCTGGTAGGCCTGGTTTTTATTGGCAGATTGTTCCAGATCCAGGTCCTTGACAAATCCTATGAACAGTATGCTCTTAGTAATGCTCAGAGCGTCACGGTTATTTACCCGGCCAGGGGATTGATCCATGACCGGAACGGAGAGATCATGGTATACAACCAGGCGGCTTACGATGTCATGGTAACTCCCCGTCTGCTCGAACCATTTGACACCACCGAACTGTGCCGAATCCTGCAGATCAGCAGGGAAAGCGTGAAAGAACGGCTGCAGTCAGCCAGGTCTTATTCATACCGTGTCCCGTCGGTCTTCATGAAACAGGTCAACTATGAAAATGCAGCCCTTCTCCAGGAAAAGTTGTTTCAATATCCCGGTTATTACGTGCAGACCCGTACCCTGCGAAAATATACCAGGCCAATTGCTTCACATGCTATGGGCTATGTGGGAGAGGTCGATCAGCAGATCCTTGACAATGATCCTTACTACCAGCTGGGTGATTATATAGGTGTTTCCGGCATCGAGAAGGCCTATGAATCTTTTCTTCGCGGACAAAAAGGCAAGAATGTCTTTCTGAAAGATGTGCATAATCAGACCATCGAGTCTTACCAGGGGGGACGACTGGATGTGCCAGTCAAAGTGGGCAAAAATCTGACAATCACCCTGGATGCCCAACTCCAGGAGTATGGTGAGAAGTTGATGGCGCCCTATGTGGGGAGTGTTGTAGCACTGGAACCTTCCACAGGAGAAGTGCTGGCACTTGTGAGTTTCCCTAGTTACTCGCCCGACCTGTTGGTGGGTAGAAACCTGAGAACCCGGTTTGGTGAGCTGGCTTCGGATACCTTGAATCCCCTGTTCAACCGTGCACTGATGGCACAATATCCTCCTGGATCGACCTTTAAAACGGTCATGGGGCTTATCGGTCTGCAGGAGAAGGTTATCTCAGTATCCACCGAACATAGTTGCTTTTATGGTTTCTATGTTGGTAACATTCACACCAGTTGCCACCTGCATGATACACCATTGAATCTTATAGAGGCAGTTCAGAATTCCTGCAATACATATTTTATCAACGTTTTTAAAAGCATTCTCCAGGATGTAAAATTTGACAATACAGCCAGCACATATGAAAACTGGCGAAACCACCTGCTCTCTTTTGGATTAACCCGTCCACTGGGAATCGAACTCACCAACGAACTCAACGGTAACATTCCGGAAGCTGGCTATTTTAACAGGATCTACGGTGAAGGACACTGGAATTATCTTACAGTCCGATCCCTGGCGATTGGACAGGGCGAGTTGCTCTTCACCCCCATCCAGATGGCCAATATAACAGCCATCATTGCCAACAGGGGATATTACATCATACCTCACCTGATCAAGCAGATTGAAGAAACTCCTGGCATTGATCCGGTATATACCGAAAAACACTTTACCACCATTGACTCGGCAAACTTTGTCCCCATCGTGGACGGGATGGACCTGGTGGTAAATGGTGGTGCCGGTTCTACTGCCCGGAATGCAAAGATCCGGGGAATACAGGTATGCGGAAAAACGGGAACTGCTGAAAATCCCCATGGCAATGACCATTCCATATTTATCGCCTTTGCACCCAAAGACGATCCGCAAATTGCAGTAGCAGTCTATGTGGAGAACCAGGGCTTCGGGACCACCTATGCGGCCCCTATTGCAAGCCTGATGATTGAAAAATACCTCACTGGAGAGATCAAACGAACCTGGTATGAAAACTGGGTTATGCAAATGGTCCGCCCCGTAGTGGAGTCTCAGAAAGTGGATAGCACCGATGGTACAGAGGAATAACATATATGCAAATATTGACTGGATCTCGATTTTGATCTGGCTGGTGGTGATGGCATTCGGCTGGATGAATATCTATTCAGCCAATATCATGGAAGCCGACACAGGTGTTTTCGACTTCTCACAACGATTCGGAAAACAAATCATCTGGATTGGTGCCGGTATCCTGTTTGCGGTGCTTCTGTTTATTCTTGATGCTAAATTTTATATCTATTTTTCCTATTTCTTTTACGCTATTCTTATCCTGGTGCTGATCGGGGTCCTGGTATTCGGGAAAGAGATTCATGGTGCAAAAAGCTGGTTCGTTATCGGGGGATTCCAGCTCCAGCCATCAGAGTTTGCCAAACCCGTTACAGCTCTTGCCCTGGCCAACCTGATGACCTCCCATAACTACAACATAAGGAAATTTACGCACCTGATACAAACCGGGCTGATCATCCTGTTTCCTCCCCTGCTGATCCTGCTCCAGCCGGATCTTGGATCTACAATTGTCTATTTTGCTTTGATTTTCGTTCTGTTCAGAGAGGGATTTTCAGCAAATATCATGTTGATGCTTGCTGCGCTTGGATTACTCTTCTTTGCTACCCTCTTACTGGACAAGGCCCTTATATTGCTCATCCTTGTCGTTGTGAGTCTTATGATATACCTGTTTGCGGTAAGATCACTTAAGAAGACCGTGATTAATGCTGCCTGGACAGCCGGAGTGTTCGGCATACTCTTTGGGATTAATTATTTTACTGAAACTAATTTCTCCCTGTTCAACCTGGGCCTGGCTGCGGTAATACCAATCTCCATCGTACTGGCTGTAAAAGGCTTTATCACAAGAGAATATGGTCACATGAAAATCCTGGCAGGTACGGTTATAGCCATTGTATTTATCATATCGGTAAATTATGTCATGAACGATATCCTGAAGCCTCACCAGCAACACCGGATCTATGTAACACTGGGAATCGAGGATGATCCGCAGGGTGTAGGATACAATGTTAACCAGTCAAAAATTGCCATTGGCTCCGGAGGCTTTTCGGGAAAAGGATACCTGAATGGTACCCAGACCAAATTGCATTTTGTACCCGAGCAAAGCACCGATTTTATCTTTTGTACCGTGGGTGAGGAGTGGGGGTTCCTGGGAACAACATTTATCATTCTGCTCTATCTGGGTCTCCTGTTAAGAATGATCATGCTGGCAGAACGACAGCGCTCTTCTTTCAGCAGAATATTTGGCTATGGGTTCATTTCCATCCTGTTTACCCATTTCCTGATCAACATTGGTATGACCATCGGTCTGCTGCCGGTGATCGGCATTCCATTGCCCTTTTTTAGCTATGGAGGATCTTCCCTCTGGGCCTTTACAATGTTTCTTTTTATCTTCCTCAGGCTGGATGCAAACCGCCTTGAATTACTCCGGTAATCTGCGCCTGTGCTATGCTGCATTATGTTCTCGGGCAGAAGCCAGACTTTTAATTTTCCTCGATTTTTCGTATCTTTGTAATATGCCGGAGAAAGCCATCAGCTCAAACCAGGAAGGAGTTCTTTATGAAGTATCAGGTATATGCACGACATAATATCAATAAAATACCCGCATATGGACGGTTAAGTCAGGCCGAGATCCAGGCCATTAAAATTATTTCTGAGGTACTTCCGTTCAAAACCAACAACTATGTAGTTAACGAATTGATTGATTGGGATAATTATAAGGATGACCCCATGTTCATCCTCAATTTTCCCCAGAAATCCATGTTGCGGCCTTCACAGTTCAGGACACTCTCTGAGATGGTCGAGAAGAATGTCAGCAAAACTGACCTGGCCGAGTATATCAACGAATTGAGACTGACCCTTAATCCTCACCCGGCCGGACAACTGGAACACAATGTACCTACCCTGAAGGGTGAGAAACTGACCGGGATCCAGCACAAGTACCGCGAAACCATGTTGTTTTTCCCCTCCCAGGGTCAGACCTGTCATGCATATTGCACCTTTTGCTTCAGGTGGCCCCAGTTTACAGGGTTGAATGAGCTTAAGTTTGCCATGAGGCAACCGGGCCTGGTGGTTTCCTACCTGAAGGACAATCCTTCCATTTCGGACATTCTTTTTACCGGTGGCGATCCAATGGTGATGAAAACCTCTGTGCTGGAAAAATATTTTGACGCTATTCTGGATGCTGATCTTCCCCAATTAAGAACCATCCGTATAGGAACCAAATCTCTTTCATTTTGGCCTTACCGGTTTCTTACTGACCCGGATTCGGATCATATGCTGGAATTGTTCCGCAGGGTATCTGACCGGGGCATTCACCTGGCCTTTATGGCACACTTTAACCATCACCGTGAGCTGGAGACGGATGCTGTTCGTGAAGCAGTAAGCAGAATACGAGGTACTGGCGCTCAGATCCGCACACAATCACCCCTGCTGAGGCACATCAATGATGATCCGCAGGTATGGTCCACCATGTGGCAAACACAGGTAGATATGGGAATGGTTCCATATTACATGTTTGTTGCCAGGGACACAGGTGCGCAATCATATTTTGGAGTTACCCTGGAGCAGTCACACCATATTTTCAATGAGGCCTATAAGCAGGTGAGTGGTATATGTCGCACCGTAAGGGGTCCGAGTATGTCAGCCGGTCCCGGGAAGGTTCGCATTGTCGGTATTACTGAGTTACAGGGCGAGAAAGTATTTATCCTTGAGTTTCTGCAGGGGAGAAATCCCGATTGGGTTGGACAACCATTTTTCGCAGCATTTGATCCTGAGGCACAATGGTTGGATGACCTTGTCCCTGCCTTTGGAGAATCCGAATTTTTCTTTGAAAAGGAATATAACAAACTGCTGAAGGTAGACAAGCTTCCCGGTCACATGCTAACAACAGACAATAAACAATACGCTTAGTGTACTAGCAGTTGGGGTATTCTGCTCTCTCCATGGTAATATCGATCCCATATTTTTCTTCCAGGAATTGAATAATCAACGGGAAGAACTCCAGGAAATCCTCCTGGAAACTGGGATAGCGATCCCTTAATACTTCCACCGCATACTCTGCGTGATTGGGCAGGGACGTGTTTGCTGCCATGCGTTCCAGGACCAGTTCAATTCCATCAACAGTCTGATATGCCATCATCCAGTTGTTCTCAAGAAATGTGGGGAACCATCTCTTAATGGCCTCCGGCAATACCTTATAATTCCTTTTCAGGAGATCATAGGTCCGGCTTACGAATTCATTGAGCGGCAGTGTGGAAAACCTATCCCAATGTGAAGCAAGAAAATGATCATAAAAAATATCGGTAACGATCCCCGCGTACTTGTGATATTTACCTGCAATTCGTTGTTTGCCTCTCCTGGTGATGGGATGCATATCCGTAAAGGTGTCAATATCCCGGTGTATGAGAATCCCCTTCTTCACCTGCTCCGGGAAAAGTACATAGTTCCTTCCTTTCACATAATCACCCATAAAGTTCCCCACAATGATTTCTTCATTGCATCCCGACAGATATGTATGTGCGAGAAAATTCACCCCTGGTTGATTTTTAGAATCTCTGCAAAATTATTCGAAAATACTAATATTAATATTACGTATAAGTGATCAAGATGTTTGAATTGATGCTCTTATTTAATATATCCATGATATTAGGTCTCCTGGCAAACTTCTAATTTTCTGATTTATAATATATTAAATAAATTCTTTCAAACAAAGCTATTATACAGCATATTCGGTATCCACATTCATTTATTCCTCTAAATTTGATGATCGTGAATTTAAAATAAAACAAGATATGACCAGAAAGAATGTAATCATCATTGGGGCTGCAGGCAGGGATTTCCACAATTTCAATACCTATTTCAGGGACAACCAGGAGTATACTGTTGTTGCCTTTACGGCAGCACAGATTCCCGATATCGATGGGCGGAAATACCCTGCTGAGCTAGCCGGGGCGTTGTACCCGGATGGGATTCCCATCTATGCAGAGGAGCATCTGCCCCGCCTGATCAAGGAGTTGAAGGTAAAATCATGCATTTTTTGTTACAGCGACCTCCCCTATCAGAAGGTTATGAATATTGGAGCCGTGGTCAATGCTGCCGGTGCCAGCTTTACCTTACTGGGAACCAATGATACAATGATCAAGAGTACAAAACCGGTCATTGCTGTCTGCGCAGTAAGAACAGGCTGCGGGAAAAGCCAGACCTCTCGAAGGGTAATCGAACAGCTCATGAACAGGGGCTTAAAAGTGGTTGCCATCAGGCATCCCATGCCATACGGTGACCTGGTCGCCCAGAAGGTACAGCGATTTGCTTCCATTGATGATCTAAACCTGCACCAGTGTACCATCGAAGAGATGGAGGAGTATGAACCACATGTGGTCAGAGGCAATGTAATCTATGCCGGAGTGGATTATGAAGCGATTTTGCGTGCTGCAGAAAATGATCCGGATGGCTGTGATGTAATCCTCTGGGATGGCGGTAACAATGATTTCCCCTTTTATAAATCCGATCTGACCATAGGAGTTGTGGATCCCCACAGGGCCGGACATGAACTAACGTATTACCCAGGGGAAGTCGTATTGAGAATTTCTGATATCGTGATCATAAATAAAATGGACACCGCCTCTCCGGAGGGAATACAAATCGTTCGCGAAAGCATCGAGAAGGTTAACCCTGATGCCGCAGTAATCGATGGAGCATCTCCCATCAGGGTAGACAACCCCGATGTTATCAAAGGGAAAAGGGTACTTGTGGTGGAAGACGGACCTACCCTTACCCATGGTGAAATGAAAATTGGTGCCGGCGTGATTGCGGCAAGAAAATTCGGAGCATCAGAGCTTGTGGATCCCAGATCATTCACGGTTGGAAAGTTGTCAGAAACATTCCAGCTCTACCCCGAAATCGGAACGCTTTTACCCGCCATGGGTTACGGAGATGAGCAATTAAAAGACCTGGAAGCCACCATCAATAATTCCGATTGCGATTCAGTGGTGATCGGAACACCCATTGATCTGAACCGTGTAATCAATATCAAGAAACCAAATACCAGGGTTTATTATGACCTGCAGGAAATTGGCGAACCCAACCTGGCCGGATTACTGGATGAGTTTATTAAGAAACATAAGGGCCTCATCATCCACATATAAAACCTTCGGTAAGCCCCTCCTTTCGAAAACCTAATTTCCCTTCATGTGTTCCTCTGAAGTAACAACCTGGTAGGATTTATCAACGATCAGGTCCGCCTTGGGTTTAAGGGAAACCACTGCCTGGTGTTCACGTTCCAGTATGCCCATGCGAAAATTGCTCAGGGCCTCTTTCATCCTGATGATCTGGTTGATTTTTGTCTCGTGGTAAGTAAGATCAATAAACACCCTTAGATCAATATCAGGTGTATTGATTGCATAGAGTCCGTCAATGATCAGGAGATCGATCTTGCTGAAATCTGTAATCAGCTTGTCCACCTGTTCAGGGATCAGGTCAATACAGGGGATCATACACTCCTGTTCCTCTTTGAAATC
>Ga0255398_1125_pt1 | contig 11866 bp, 10 predicted proteins | sample ANMaggSeSYBR01K3_FD_182119 | JGI IMG/M metagenome (GOLD analysis project Ga0255398, IMG submission 182119) | Sediment cell enrichment communities from methane seep in Santa Monica Basin, California, United Staets - ANME aggregate JGI... | ecosystem: Environmental > Aquatic > Marine > Cold seeps >...
TCCCACTTCCCGGAGCCATTTAGGTTTTCCTAATAACACAGACATACCATTTATCTTTGCCTCAACGCCAAGACCGCCCAAGGCTTTAAAATTTTCGGGTTCCAGTAGATTAATACCTCTTTTTTCAGCTTCATTTACTATAGCTTTTCCAAGCGGGTGTTCTGATCCTTTTTCAACAGAGGCTCCTATTTTTAGCAGGTTGTCAATGGTCTCGCAGCCAGGATGAAAGGGGACAATATCAACCACAGCAGGTTTCCCCATTGTAATAGTTCCAGTTTTGTCCAGCACAATAGTATTGAGTTTGGTTGCCATTTCCAGTGCTTCGCTATTTTTAAACAGAACTCCCCTTTCAGCACCTTTGCCTGTACCTGCCATTATTGCGGTTGGCGTTGCAAGCCCTATGGCGCATGGGCAGGCTATTACAAGGACAGCCACAAGCCTGATTATGGCGCTGACAAACTCTCCTGTAATTCCCCACCACAATATAAAGGTGAAGAATGCTATGGCTATTACCAACGGAACAAATATTGCCGCTATCCGGTCAGCAAGAGACTGTATGGGTGCCTTGCTGCCCTGTGCTTCTTGAACCAGTTTTATAATTTGGGCGAGAGCGGTTTCCTTGCCGACGCGGGTTGCCTTGAATTTTAATAGCCCTTCTTTATTGATTGATCCAGCTACGACTTGTTCACCTGCCTTCTTGTCAACAGGTAATGGTTCGCCGCTGAGCATTGATTCATCTACTGCTGATTTTCCTTGGATCACAATTCCATCAACCGGGATTTTTTCTCCAGGACGAATAATAACTGTGTCATCCTTTTTTACCTGGCTTAAGGATACCTCTTTTTCCACCCCTTTTTCTATGATTGTAGCTGTTTTTGGCTGGAGGCCGATTAATTTGCGGATAGCTCCGCCGGTTCTGCCCTTGGTTCGGGACTCGAGCATTTTGCCCAGTTTGATGAGGGTAATGATAACTGCGGATGTTTCAAAATATACATGACCGCCCAGCGAGTGAAAGATTAAAATTGCAAAAGAATAAAAATAGGCAATTGATGAGCCCATAGCAACAAGTACATCCATGTTTGCGCTTCGGTTTTTAAGACTTTTAAATGCTCCGGTATAAAAATCCCATCCAGTATAAAATTGTACAGGTGTGGCTAAAAACAGGAAGAGCCAGTTGACCCAGGCGTTATGGCTCCACATTCCAATTAGATTAAAATCCCTTCCCATGCTTAACATAAAGAGCGGCAAGGCAAACAAAACGCCAACAGCGAACTTTTGCGTCTGTTTCTTAATTTCGATTTTTCTGGCAGCTTGCTCTGCATCTTCTGCGTATATCAGGTCGTCCGGATGTATTGCGCCGTATCCGGCTTTATTTATGGCGGATATTATATCATTTATGCTTGCAATAGAAGGAACATATTCAATAAATGCCCGCTCAGATGCAAAATTTACTAAAGCATTAATGATTCCCGGGACATTTGCATTGATAACTCTTTTGATATTCATGGCGCAGTTTGTACATGTCATCCCTGTAACAGGTATTTCGACTTTTATTGTCGCAACCCTGTAACCTGAGCTTTGAATTTTTTTTACTATGTCTCTGCCGTTAAGCTGTTCCAGATCAAACGAAACTACTGCCTGTTCAGAAGCAAAATTGACGTTTGCATTTTTAACGCCTTGAAGTTTTTTTAAACCTCTTTCAATATTCATGGCGCAGTTGGCGCATGTCATCCCGCTGATCGGTATAGTGGTTTTTTGTTCGGCCATAAATACACCTCCTTTGATTGAGCCCTTAGGCTCTATCATGCTCGGTGGGCGGTTAGAAGTTTTTCCAGATTGTCTTTTGCAAAGTCTATCCCCGGATCTATGGATAGGGCGGTTTCGTAATATTGAATTGCCTCAACCGGCTTGCCCATCTCGCGATAATTTGAGGCAATGTTGGCATAGTCTATGGCTGAGCCGGGATTAATTCGGAGGACTTTTTTGAAACAATCTATAGCCCTTTCATGTTCCTTGAGTTTGAAATAACAAAATCCCATTGAATTATAAATATCAGTTCTTTCAGCATCAATCTCTTCGCCTTTCATAAGAACTGAAACAGCGTTGCGGTATTCTCCCATGTCTTTCAAGCAGACTCCCATATAAGAGTAAATGCTGGATATATCCTGGTCAGCAGGCTCAAGTTCGAGCGATTTTTTAAAGTAGGGTAGGGCGGTTTCCGGATCATTCATGGCAAGATGGCATGATCCAAGATAGAATTTGATATAGTACTTTTCAGGAAGCATATTTTCAATATCTTGAAGCTTAGATACAGCGATTTCCGGATCATATGTGTTGGCAATATGTTTGGCTGCGAACATGCACACGCTGTTACCAATGGCCCTTTCCCTGAAGTGTGCACCTGGAATGATTGTATAAAAGGCCGGAATTTCCAATTTCGGATTCATTGTGTTTATAACAATTACTTCCATGCCTTTTTCTTTAAGAGCTAAGATACAGCTTTCTATCTCGACTTTAATATTATTATCAGAAAGATCAGGAAGTTTTTTAATATCAATCTCATTTTTCGGATTAATTACAAATTCAGCCTCCTCTATTCCTTTGAACTTGGGAAGACCGCTTGCAACGTAATTTGAGCTGGTATTAAAATCACCTGCAAGCTGAGCAACTTCTGTAAGAGCGCGACTTAAAGATTTCTGAGGGTTAAGGGTTGTCCCTGCCGTCCAGACGATTTCACTGGTTTTTGGAAATGTCAACGGGTCGTATGCAAGCACACCTACAGTGGGGATTCCTGTATTGAGCGAAAAATCAGAAACATGTATTCTTATACCCGCATTCGTGTATTTTTGTATCAGTTCAACAACCATGGGATCTGTTGCCGAATTAGCTCTAATTGAAGGCACGTTCAATTTTTTATGACTTATTATTGATGATACATGCCTTTCAACAACTTCGCATATGCCCTGAGAAATTGCTTCTTCAACACCATTGCCGGCACATGCACCGTTAAACTCGTTAATCGTGAAAAACCAGTCAAATGGAACCAGTATTTCTTTGTTCTGTGTCAGATTGAAGGCTTTTGTCCATTTAAAAGAAAGATCTTCAAATATTTTTTCTGCAATTTCCAGATCATTGGAATCATCGTTGACGGATTCCGCAATCATCTCAAACGGAACTGCTTTATCTTTTATGTTGCGATACTTTTCAATTAAAAAATTTTTTGGATTATTGCGAAAGCTGAACAAACTGAATCTTTCCGCCAGCTCCATTATAGCACTCGCCTCGGCCTGATGGGTAGTTCCCCCTTTCCCCATCTGTTTTCTTGTTCCAGTTAAAGCATATGCATCATTACCGCAAATGCTGAAATAAACAGGGATATCAAGTCTTCCATTATCAATTCTTATAGTATCTTCCAGAATATCAAGATTGATTTTTTTAAGTTTTTCCTTGAACCTCTTAACAGTTTCTTCAGGCGGTAATATTTTATCCTGGTCAATATTATTATATTTAAAGGCATCAGTTAAAATAATTTTGTTATTCATAATTAATTATTAATTCCTTTTATTGTAATATGTTAGCGCTGTTAAATATTATTTTTTGGACAGGATTTACAAGATATTCAGGATTTAAATTATTGTAGCCGTTCACGGAACATTGATGGAAATTGGGAAGTACAAAAGCATGAGGGCCAAATTTCTAATTTCAATGTTCCGTGAACGCTTACAAATCTTGTTTATCCTGTTATCCTGTCAGATTTTTTTCAAAAGGCTAAATTGTTACCATTTTATTTAGATTGACCCGATTTATATGATTTGATATAAAAATCAAATCATTTTGTGGGGATGTAGCTCAGTTGGGAGAGCGCGGCGTTCGCAATGCCGAGGTCAGGGGTTCGACCCCCCTCATCTCCACTTATTCCTTTCCCAATTCTTTTATACAATTTTTTTTGGAAGCCGCTTTTTTTTTGGGGGGGGGGGGGGTGGGTTTAAAGGGGGGTCAAAAAAAATAATGGCGGGCCCAACGCCGGGTAAACACGCCACCCCAACATCAACAGAGATGTTCGCCTGCTTCATGATTTCTTTCACCAGCTCAGAGGATATCTCTTTTCCATGAGGATTTGAGATGATCTGCCTGTAAGCGTCCCGTTTCATATAGCTGTGCTTGCCTCCAGGGAGCGGACCTGCGAAGCCGAGTTTACGGAGCTTGCGTATTAATTCGCCTCTTGAGCAGGCAGGTATTTTAGGCATAAGCAGTGTTCCCTAGAGCAGCATCTTGCTCTACCTGCTTGACAGCAGTCACCAGCTTGACTTCATTGACTACGGGTATTTCTTGCCCTTCTCTTAATCCAACCGTAAGCCAAAGCTCAATAGCATCTATAAGGTTCTCTCGTGCCTCTTCAAAGTTGTTACCCTGGGTCATACATCCTGGCAACACAGAAGTGATCGCCACCACACAGCCAACTTCCTCATCTTTTTTATATTCTGCGGTTTTGAGGATTTCCTTTATATAGTCTTTGAAGCCTGCATATTTCATCGTTTTTTTTCACCTTATTAATAAATAATATGTCGCAATGTTATTGTCGGGCTACCTATCCTTCATATCGGAAAAAAGCATTTTCAAGCATCTGAGATCTGGCATCTAAAAAATACATATCGAGTAATTCTTCCGCTGTTTTTGGAGACCTTAATACCGGTTTTTTCAAATTATATGTCATAAAATAACTCCTCACTCAATGAACTCAATAACATGGCCATATATTGGAAGATTCTTTAATCTTTTGAGATCCTTTAAAAATATTTTGCGGTATTTTGTTTCCATTATGATTATTCCTTGAGAAATTTTAATGTTTCCTCACGACTCAGTAATGGACTTTTTTTTGCTTCATCTATTGCTTTATTCAGACAATACTCTTCCATATTTTCTGATAGCTCATTGATGGATGCATTTTCTGAAGGAACCATTTTTTTCCAAACATCAATAGGAATAACTACGGCCTTTGTTTTACCACTTTTATCAGTTAAGTGTTCAATATCAATCATAACAAATCCTTTTAAAATAAATAATAATAAAGGCTTAACCAAATGAACCAGGGTAACTTTACTGCTTTATGGACTTGATTACAAAGGGGGGGTGCAACACAAAAAAGTTGCAGTGATCAGGCGTAACCGTTTAGCCTCTTTACGCGCTGATTTAATATCGAATATCGAACAAGGAATGTCGAATTATGAAGTTTTAACTGCGACAAAAGTTGTGCTGTCCGAATAATTCATACAGCTAAGCTTAAACGCCTTTTAAAATCAAATTCGCTACATTCCTTCCTTCGACATTCATTATTCCTTGTTCGATATTCGATATTTTTTTTGTTTTGCAATTTTTTTGTTTTGCACCCTTACAAAAGTTACAGGAGTTCCCTATTGACAGGTTTGCGTATTCATTAACAGTCCCAGTGCTTGTTTTTTTATCTTTCTTTCATCCACCTTCCTGGCAAGCTCTGCCTCATTCAAAGCGTCTCCAAAGGCTTCAATAGATGCAAGCTTGAGAGATATTTGGTAACACTCTTCAACGGCGTCCTTCAGTTCTTCTCCGGTTAAATAGTATCCACCGGACTTTCTTCTTCTGTTTATTTTGTCAATTTGGTATGCTGCATTTTGAATTGAGACTTCCCAGGAACGAGTGGAATGGTTCTCAGCATGCTGTTTAATCAAATGGATAAGCAAGATTTCCAAAAAACTTTCGATCTTATTGATCTTGTCGTCTTTACTCATCTCCTCCATCTCTTCGACCAGAACCAGTGCATCCGAGTAATGACCTTTCTCAATACAAGTTCTCAACTCAAATAATTCTTCCATACCGTATCTCCTCTAAGATCATAACCGTACAGTCTTCGGACTTTACTGATCATAATTACACCCTCCTTCGAGGCGTGAGTTCAGAGTTCAAAAGTTACCATCCGCTATTATTTTGTCAAGCAAAAGTTGCTAAGAATCTGGTAAAAGCAAGCGGCACACATAGATTTTGTGGTGCACTGCACTGCATTATGTAATTTATTACATAAAAAATGTGTAAAAAGGAAGTTTATTTCACATTTTTTGGGCAAACATAAAAGCCAGCATTCGGCAGGTAAAATATAAATAGCATGAAATATCCAATGGTTATCAAAAAAATAATCTCATTGCAAAAAAATGGTATAATAATTGCGGCGTTTATATATGACTCTTGACTCTGTTGATTTACTAGCTTTTCAAAAAAGTTGGCACAATATGCAGTGTGCGTAAGGCAAACTATCCACAATATCTTGTGCCTTGATTTTTGAAATCGGAGTAAATCAACAGAGTCATATATTATATAATACTTAAAGCAGATTCAATATCACAATATCAATTATGAAAAAACCAAACCAGTTGTAAAGACTGGGACGGAAAACCGCGGGTCCTAAAAAAAGGATAGCCGGGTTGCCTTAAATGATATTAAAAGTCGGCCCGGCTTTTTTTTGGCGGAGAACTCGGAAAGGAGGTGATAATTGCTGGAACAAAATTTTTAGTTGTTTCTGTCTGTCGTCCAAAGCAGGCCTTTTTCACAGTTGAACACGAGTGTGACTTTGTAATGGATCCTCTGTCAAGCGGTTGATGAGGTTGCTTTTTTCAGTTTTTGACAACGGGCAGGTAGCAGGCAGGTTATTTAAAACTAATTCTCGGAAACCGGTAGGCTAAGAAAAGGAAGTATATGTGGGAAAGGGGGTATCAAGGCTGGACGACGCAAATGAACGTATCAGACCTTATATCAGGTATTCGCGTTGGTCCAGCAGAAACGGCAACTTTGACTGACCACAATTTCTTGTATGAATGGAATGAATAGTCAAAACTGAAAGAAGGAGAAAAATAAATTATGATTAAAAAAAATAGCAGTTTTTTGCAGGTTTTATTGGCTCTGGTGTTTGGATTTGCTTTCTTGATGGCCGGATCGCCTGCTTTAGCGGATGATTATCTTGTTTATAGCAGGTTCTATCCACCGGGTGGAGGTTATGTATGGGGTGCTGGAGGATATATAGAGGACTATGGTGTCCCAGGTACATGGGGTGATGAGATTCAGTACATTTATTTTATCCAATATGCTGGCGGAGTAAGGACAGCTTACAAGGTCAAGGTTTGGGTCACCAATCATGGGGGGGCGGGCGATCCAACACCCTACATCGACATCCGTCAGCACCCGGCTCATGATGATCCGGCTCATGTGGGGCCTATCGAACCTAGACATTTTGAGATAGTGTCTTCTATTGACGTGACTGCGTTAACTGATTGGGATTCCGATGAATTCCATGTAGATTCAACAGGTATATACCTCGGCGCATATCCGTCGGGCATCAACAAATGGGATCACGATTGGAATTACATTGGCCAAATCGCACCTCGCACGCCAGTATATACAGCATCACTGGCCTACGAACCGGCGAAGAATACCTGGTACGCGGGAAATCACACCCCACGTGATATATATCAGCTCAGCGACACCGACGGAGACGGCGATTATATGGATGAGACATGGCAATACATTTTTACTTATCCAACCTATGGTGGAGGCCATCATGATGGCATGGAATTTGTTGGCAACTTTCTCTGGATCTCGGATATGACCTCAGATGTTCTTGGAAAGTGGCAGTATGATAGTGATAGTGATACTTGGTTTGAGGTTAGGAGATACTTTTACACGGAGGCATCGGTTCTAGAAGGTATGGGTTACGGACCTAACGCCTCCTTCTGGATTGGTGGTTATAACTCTCACGATGTCTATGAACTCGGTGGCGAAATCTCACAATGTTACCCAGTTGCTGATGCGGGCGAAGATGTTCCGTCCTATCCTCCAACAATACCGGTAGAACTCGATGGCTCTGGATCATACTTCGAGGCAGGTCCAATATGTCCAGAGGGAGAGATTGTCCTGTATGAGTGGGATTGCGATGGTGACGGCGTTTATGACTATAGCGGCACTGATCCGGCCACCACCTGTACGTACCCTGCCGTATATACAATGGCATTCACTTAAGCTTTTCAGTGCAATTTCAAATAATTACGTAATATTTGACAAAATTAATAAAATATGCATTAGGATTAATCCTGCCTAATTTTCTAACAAAATACGCAATGCACAAAAATACGATTATGTCAAGTACAGGTAACTTGTTAAAATTAATACAAAAGCTTAAGTGAATGCCATTGGCCGTATATAACCCGGATGGCTCGATAGATTGGGGTGCGACCGCCCAAACATACACAGCTACCTTAAGTGTAACAGACAACACACCGGCCTCGGACGATGGGCCACAAACTTCTGTGGATACATGCGAGGTACACATCACTGCTCCTCCCTGGCAACCCATAGCGGACCCGAACGGGCCGTATGCTGTGAGAGTAAATGAGGAGGTTTGCCTGGACGGGTCAGGGTCATCCCACCCTGCAGCCGCTATGTATGAGCCAGGCCATCCCTGGTATGACAACTTAGTTTCCTGGGAGTGGGATCTCGATAATGATGGCGCGTTTGATGATGCAACAGGCGAGATAGTATGCATCCAGTGGTCAACTGCAGGCACTTATTTCGTATGTCTCCGTGTGACTGATGAAGCAGGGGAAACAGACGTGAAGTGTACTACTGTGATCGTTGCTGATGTCCACGATGTTGCTGTGGAAGATGTTACTCCCTCGAAAAGCACGGGAATTGACCCCGGTGACGTGGTGACAATAGACGTCGATGTATCAAATATAGGCGATTACACAGAGAGCTTTGATGTAACCCTCACTTATGACAGTGTAATTATAGGTGTGAAAAATGTAGCTGGACTTGTTAACGGCGGAAGCAACAGTGTTCAATTCTCCTGGGATACAACCGGTGTTCCGGAGGGTACTTACACAATAAAGGCTTGTGCTGATATCGTTCCAGGCGAAATCATTGTTGCCAACAATTGCCTGGAGACGACGGTCGAGGTGCGTTATAATGGGATCTGCGGCGACCTTGACCATGATGGCGATGTGGATGGCGATGACAGGAGCATCTTCAGGGGTGCTCTGCGCACATGTGAAGGCGATCCTGGCTTTATTCCCGAAGCCGATTATGACGAAGATGGCTGCATTACCTTTAGCGATTATCGCGAGTGGTATAAATGCTATAAGGCCTTTCTTAGCATGTAATATAAACGTAAGTTTTCTATAGGTTTATATTATCATCATTCCCGCGAACGCGGGAATCCAGCGGTTTTAGGAATATTATGGATTAAAAGTTTTCACGGGAATGACGTTTAGCACCCGAAGTTTTTGAAAAGTTACATATAATCTAATATAAATATAGGCATCCTTCATTCACCAGTTTACACTTTTTTCGAAAAGCGTGTATTATCGAATTGAATGCCGATGTTGAAACTGGAAACTGGAAACCGGAAATTTGAAATTAGGTAACGCATCTACATCTTTGTATTTTTTCCAATTTCACTGCCAAAATACAAGATCAACAAAGTGTAAACTACTTTTGACTTGTCGTGAAGGATGTCTAAATCTAATATAAAAAAAGGAATGAAAGGAAAGGAGATTAATTGAAATGAAAAAGAAACTTATTATGATTTTAGCGGCAGTGCTTTTTGTTAGCTGCATTAGCATCATGCCGGCAATGGCTACCAAATATGCAACCTTTGATGTGCTGGATACTTGCATCACAATAGGAGAAAGTTTTGATGTAAATGTATCAGTCTATGACGATGGTACCCTCGGGGATTTAACGGCATTTGGATTTGAAGTTGATCCTTTGTCGTCGTTGACACTTTTTTCCTATGACTACGCCACGTTGGATACTAATTTTGATAATGGTGGAACTGGTGGCAGTTATGTGGGAGGATTGTACAATGGCACAGGTAACGCAGGAACCGATGCGTTGCTGGCAACCCTTTCATTTACTGCCGACTCTACCGCAGGAACTGACACTCTGAACATAAAAGGAATGTTCGACGGTGACTTTTCTGGTTTGTTTTATGTATCTGGGGATGAGGATATAGTTGGCTCAATCGACATCGACGTCATTCCGCCGGGTGTCCCAGAGCCTGCCACAATGCTGCTTTTAGGTGCTGGCCTGGTCGGTCTTGCGGGATTCAGGAAAAAATTTAAGAGCTAAACTTCTCAACGATAGCAAACAATAGAAAAGGTAAGGTCAAATGACTTTACCTTTTTTTATTTATGTTCCCTTTACAAAAAGTGGAACACAAATCTCTTCCATTGACAATGTGGGATAAATATAATACATTGCAATTCAATGGGATGCAATAATTAGGAGGTTATATGAGTACCGTTCAAACTGTTCAAAAAAGCTTGAGAATACCCCGAGAAACTCTTGATGATATTGAGAAAATTGCCAGTGAAACCGGACGTGAATTTTCATCCATAGCCAACGCTCTCCTTGCAGAAGCCGTAAGAATGCGCCGCTGTCCAGGCATTGTGTTCGTAAATGGCGTGATTGGAAGAAAAGCCAAAATAGCAGGAACCGGCCTCGACGTTTGGGAAATTATAGCAACATATATAAGCGTTAATAATAATTTCCCTCGCCTTCGTAAAGCTTATCATTGGCTTTCCGATCAGCAAATACAAGCTGCAATCGGCTATTATACTGCTTATCGTGATGAGATTGACCGTCTGGTTGAACAAAATGAATCATGGAACAGAAAAACCGTTGTTGATCATTATCCTTTTCTTGATCCTTTTCTTGATCGGGGCGATATATGAAATATTATCTGGATGAAGATATAAGCCCAAAGATAGCTGAAATACTGCGAAAACAGAATGTCGACTGTATCAGTGTACATGAAGTCAGTATGATTCAGGCATCTGATTTGGAGCAGCTTATGATGGCTGCCAAAAAGAAGCGATGTTTTGTCACAAAAAACAGAGATGATTTTATTCGTTTGACTGTACAGTTTTTTAATGACCACATACCCCATTATGGGTTACTGATCATTCCTCATACAATTCCCGGAGATCAATTTGCCCGTATCGCCGATAAACTTGTTAACTACGCGCATAAGCACCCTGAAGGAATGATGCCTTATACTATTGATTTTCTGTCTTCATAGCAGCAATTCATAATAAACTGCGTATCCCGCATTCAAACCCCCTTGAAACTACGCCGAGGACGGCGAAAAAATCCTGCCCCATCTTGCCGCCTTTTGCACTTTTTGACAATGTCGGGAGCGATGTACCAGGTAGGAGAGATTTGATTACAGGCTAGCGGGACTGAAGTGAAGGATAGGCGCGCAGAACTATACTATCTGAGACAACCTTTTCACTTCATTCACATAGAATGCTTTGATTTCGAGCCAGTCGCAGGCGGCTATCATGTATTGAGTAAAGAAATCAAGGTCTATGGAGGTCCGGTGGCCCAGATGTAAGGCAAGAGCTGTCCCTCCTGCAAGATAATAAGGGCTCAACTATGCCTATCCGGATGTTGTCCAAAATATTTTATAAAAATAATATAACCTCTTGAAAATAATACGTTTTAGATGCCATAAACTCTAAATATATATTGGAGACAAAATATCTGCAATAATAATAAGTTAGAGTATTTTATGTGCGTTAACCGGATAGGCATTGGCTCAGCCATGGCCGGCCTTTGATTTTCTCGATCAGAGTATGGGTATCAAGTGAAAGCGTTTCTGAAAACAAGATGTTTCTCTTCTTGGAATGCTTAATAGAACTGCCCAGAGGTTTGCTGTGCGCGGGGAAAGCCTGCGACTTGATTTAACAACTTTTCTAATAGCTTCATCCCCAATGATTTGCCTCAAAAATCGGACATCTTTCCATTGTCCATATTCAAGTACGCGCTCAATGGTGTGGTCTGG
>Ga0255398_1126_pt1 | contig 11822 bp, 9 predicted proteins | sample ANMaggSeSYBR01K3_FD_182119 | JGI IMG/M metagenome (GOLD analysis project Ga0255398, IMG submission 182119) | Sediment cell enrichment communities from methane seep in Santa Monica Basin, California, United Staets - ANME aggregate JGI... | ecosystem: Environmental > Aquatic > Marine > Cold seeps >...
AAACATAAAATCCTGTCGATGATTTAATACACGCACTATTTTGATCACATCTTTATCCACATGATAGAATACATAATTTTTGCTTGTGACCAAGTACCTATAATCAGTTGGAACATCAATCAATTCTCCTAAATTAACTCCTGCGAATGGAAACTGGGCAATCCCTTTAATGTCCATTATTATTTTTTTCATAGTTTCTGTTGCAACATCATCATCCCAAAGATTTATAATGGCATGTTTGATTGCAATTAAGTCCTCAATTGCTTCTGGTGAATATACAAGTTTATACATATCATAACCCTAATATCTCATCAGCTTGCTCAGAAGAAATCCAACCATTTTCCCTGGCTGATTTTTCACCTTCTTCAAGTTTAGCCAACAGTTTTATTGTGGCTTTGAGTCGATCCAATTCTTTAATTTTTATGATTGCGAATTCACCCTTTCCGTTTCTAGTCAAATACACAGGATTGTTTTCGCGAACTTCATTAAGAACATCGGTATAATTCCGCAATTCAGATATAGGTTTAATATTGGGCATACAGATCACTCCTTGTTTTAATTTAATTATACAGAGTTTTGATGTAAAAAACAATGCATTTAAACGCGTTAATTTACAGCAGTTGTTGCAAAATATGCATCAACTGATCAGTTTGTGCCTATGATTTGCTAATGATTCACTCCTCGCTGTCATTCTTCGAATAAATCCTAGTTCTCAAAACTCCCTGTGCAATAAAGGTAACCATCAAAATGATTATTATGATCCACCATCCCACTGACTCGAAAATATCTTCAGGCACCATCAGAGTGTAGCCCAACAAGGTTGCTATTACTATATTTGATCCTTGATAAATTTGACTTTCAATTCTTCTTTAATATATTTTTTTTCGATATACATCCTATCATCAGCCGTTCTAATCAGCATTTCAAGTTCTGATTTTTCATAGTTGTCAAAGGCCACTATACCATGACTGACACTAATAATGTAACGTCTGTCTTCTGTTTTGTTGATTTGATCATAACGTTGATTAATGCGTTGCCAAGCGTTCTCTGCATGTTCCTCATCAATGCCTCTAAAGACAATCAGGAACTCATCGCCACCCATTCTTATAATAAAGTCTTCTTCACGAATCTCTTTCTTGATGGCCTCAACAGCATCCACAATAAGCTCATCTCCAAATTTGTGCCCAAGAAGATCATTGACCTCTTTCAGTCCGTTAATGTCTATAAAGCACATGCTCAGTTTCAAATGCCTGCCATTATCAAACTGAACCAAACGATTTAATTTTGACAATCCTGCTTTTCTATTGAAGGTATGTGTGAGTTGATCATACATCATTTCGTTGAAGTATTCGGTCATTTCGGAGATTTCATCCGTGTTGATGTTTCTGAGTTTGTTTGAAACGTCATCATCAAAAAGTGAAAGTGCTTTCAGCTCTTGAATCAGAATGTCCATTGGTTTTCTGATCCGTTGATTCGTTGTGATAAATGAATACATGGTGACCAAAATGATTACTGCGATCAAGCCTCCATTGACTACTATGGCTTTAGTGACTTTCCCTTTTGCATATAGTGAGAACAGGTTGACCATTTCGTCAATGTTGCTCACATAAGCATCGATTTTCTCATTGATTTTGTCACAATAATTTATGGCGAATTCATTATCCAACAAAACTAGATAGTTCGGTTTGAATATTTCAGCCCATTCTTTCGTAATCTTCTCAAGTTTCATTTGGCTTTGAGTATGATTGATGATTGCATCGGATTCACGGCTATTTGTAGTCAAAACATCCAAAATGCCTTCAAATTCTTCTATTCGATTGGTTAAACTCGCTTTTAATTCGAATATGTTGTCTGAATGTTTTGGTGAGACCATTCTATTCGACAATTGTGCCATATTGTAACTGAGCATTCTGAGTTTGCCAGCTTGATTGATGATATTCGCATCACTTTCCATACTCTTATAGGCCACAACATTGATGAACACAACGATAAGTGCCAGTACAACCAGTATTCCGTGAGTCAAAATTAACTGATGCTTTATTTTCACAGTTCCACCCCTTGTATTTAATCTGATGATATACTTTTTTATTATACAATGGAATGTGATATTTGTGTCAACTAAATTTACCAATTTACATTTTTTCAAGCCCCTCAATACCAAGTAACCAAAGACACTGACTCAGCACCTTTTCTGTCAACGATAGAAGCAAGTGATAACTGCTTTGCTTCATCAGATCCTTTCCAGATAAGATATGAACCTCATGATAGAATTGGTTGAATGTTTGGCTTAGATCAAACGCATAATCGCATATTTTCGATGGTTGATAGGCGGATGCCGCAAAATCGACCCATGCGCTGATAATTTCTGGAGCCACAGCCACAGCATCATATGTATCCGAATAATCTGCATTGATCAGATCTGCAACTTTCTGTGCGATCTCAATGGGTGAAACACTAAATCAATTTATTCTATTTGCAGAATATGGTATGATATATTATGCTTTGCAACTGGCAGTTGCGGAATTTCCAAGCACACTTGATAGTTTGCAACCACTGATACTGCTATGATTAACTCGTAAATAACAATTCAGTTGCTGAAAGGAGCACAAAATGAAATTAGCTGATAAAATCATCAAACTAAGAAAACAATTTGGTTGGTCGCAAGAAGAGCTTGCAGAAAAATTAAACGTGTCCAGACAATCCATATCCAAATGGGAAGGTGCACTTAGCATTCCCGATTTGAATCGAATTATCAAACTCGGAGAAATTTTCGGTGTTTCAACAGATTACTTACTAAAGGATGACATTGAAGATTTCGAAATTTCAGGTGAGGTACAAGATGAACGACTGAGCTTCTTATCTCTTGAAGAAGCAAATGATTATGTAGAGAATACCTATAAACGGTCAAAAGCTGTTGTAAAAGCAGTTGTTATTCTTTTATCCTCTGTAATTCCATTATTTTTGGCACTAGCGCTTAAGACTGGTGGCGTTATAGAAATATCTGATGCACTCATGTATAGTATTGGCTTTGTTGCAATGTTTATGATGATAGCAATTGGCGTTGTTTTGCTCATCAGCATGAATCAAAAATACAAGCTTAACAAAGTAGTTGAATCCGTATATTTTGAACTGGAATACGGTGCTGAAAGCATTCTGAAGGAAAAACTCGAATCATTTGGTACCCAATATTTAAGAAGCACATCCATTGGGATAACACTGATCTTGTCAAGTTCGCTTCCTTTAATACTAAGCGCTTTATTCAATGCTCCAGTGATGGTCATTTATTTCATGTTGGTCATATTGCTCATGTTGATTGGAGTTGCACTATCAATCATAATACCATCTTCCACAGTAAATGAAGCATATAAGAAACTCTTGCATCAAGATCAATATAGTTTTGATAAAATTGTAGAAAACAAAAGAGTTGTAGGCTTCAGTACTTTCTACTGGCCACTTGTAGTTGCTATTTATATCGGCTGGAGTTTATGGACTATGGCCTGGGGAATCACATGGATTATTTGGCCAGTTGCAGCCCTTATATTCGCTGCACTTGTAGGCTTAATCAATTTCATCAAGTCCAATAAATAAGAAAATGAGAGCATCTCTCCAAAATAATGGAGATGGCTCTCATTTTTTTTATACTAACTTACTATTTAGCTGCTCCATGATTTCCACTATATCCCCTTCAAGAAAAGTGACATTCCCCCTGAGTACGGGAGGAATTTCTTTATTGATTACCACAAGTGGAATATTTTCATCAGAATAATTGACAAGTCCTGAGAACGGATACACAGTAAGCGATGTGCCGAGAACGAGTATCAAATCCGCTTTGCTTAATTTATACTCAGCTTCTAGAAAATCCTCCTCATTCAGCATTTCACCAAAGAGTACGACACAAGGTCTAATAATATCGCCATCTTGTTTGTAGGCGATGGTTCCAGTCTCGTCTACCACTTCATTGGCCGGAAACACACCCTGCTTGTAAGGATTTAGATATTTGAAGGATCTTGCATGACCATGAAGCTCAAGAACATCATTTGATCCTGCTCTCGTATGAAGACTGTCAATGTTTTGGGTAACCACAGTGATGTTCTTTCCTCGTTTCGAAGCCCACTCTGCAATCAACAAGTGTGCCGCATTGGGTTTGGCCTGATTGATCCCGCTGAGCATTTTCTCAAAGTAATCGTAAAATTTTTCCGGATTAGACTTTAGCGTCCGAATTGACAATGTGTCAAACAAACCTGGATCTATAACATATACGCCATGTTCGCCTCTATAATCGGGAATTCCAGACGCGGTGGATATTCCAGCTCCTGTAATGACCACGATATTTTTGGCATCTTTTATTAGATTTGATACTTTCTCAAAAGTGTCCATAAACATCCTCCAATCACATTTCACTCACTACATACCTACCCTTATTATGGCGTTTTGCTTCATAAAGTGCCTCATCCGCAAAATGCAACAATTCTTCGTATGAAAAATCACGATGATCAATCCACATGATTCCAGATGATATACGTACTTGCTCTGGCTTGCCATCGGGAAAAATCACCAACTCAGACTCAAGCCTATTATAAAAAGAATTCATGACATCAAGAATATCGTCGTGGGACTCAAAGCCATGTAGTAAGAGTATAAATTCATCTCCAGAACGTCTTCCCAATATCATCTGCTTATCAGAACTCATATTTTCCAACCTCTCCACAGCAGAAACGATATAATGGTCACCCCATTTATGTCCATAACTATCATTGATCTGTTTCAACCTATCCAAATCGAACATAACCAATGCTGAGGACTTGGTGGACTTCTCTTCGCTCCATTTTTCAAAAGCCCATTGAAAGCCTTTTCTATTTAAAAGATTTGTCAATGGATCATGATCTCTCTCTTTTTTGATTTCTTTTTTCTCAAGCATTTCATTAGTAACATCGAGTACAACTCCAATCCACGTATCTTCTTGATCGGTTTGTTTGAATCGAACCCAACGTTCAGGCTCTTCACAGATCTTATAGATATCTGTTTCATCAACTTCTGGAGTTGATAACAACCTTTGAATGCTATCTAAAAATGAATCATATTCGTTCATATGAGTATTTTCATTACCCTCTAGTCCTATAATGGACCAATAGTTGTCTGTAGTAAAAACACGTTTTAAAGTATGATTGACTTCAAATGCACCGATTGGTAGTCCAAAAAGCTCTACAATCTTTGTCAGCCTTGATGCGGACTCCAGCATCAGATGGTTGGTTACTTCAATAGTCTTTGAAAGCTCATCAAGCTCATACAAACCGGTCGGTTTAAGCATTAGTTCTTGATCCAGGTCACTGTCCTTAACTTGCCTAGCAAGTGCGACAATTGGTTTTGTGATTCTAAAACTGATTAATATAGCGCCGATAGATCCGAGTCCAATGGCTGATAGCAAAGTAATCAGCAATATCTGTTTGATATTGTTGGAGTAGCTCAGCAGATAATCTTCTCTCATAAACCCGACCAGGTACCACTGTTCCTGCTCAAAAGGTGTATTGAAGGCATACAGCCCAATTTTTTCTATGGATGCGTATATTTTTTCTTTTGCAGAGTGGTTGACCAGATTATAAATTTTCAAATCTTCGTCAACGCTTTCCAGTACTAGAGGCTCATCTTCATCAATCATTCTCTTTTGAAGTGCGCCACCTGAAATAATGGGTTCTAGAGTCTCGCCATCATCTTCACTATATGCGATCAAGTAACCAAGCGAATCCTTTGGTTGAAGTTCTGTGGCCGGGAAATAATCTGCCAAGTAATTCAGTGTTATATCGATTCCAATTACACCTTTAAGTTCACCAATGCTATCAAACAGTGGCATTGAGTATGTGATGATTGAGACATCGTCACTTTGAAGTTTGAACGGTTTGCTCCAATATCCAAGCAGTGTGGCTTTACTGGTAATGGAGGCATGTTCATATGGTGTTCTAACAAAACTAGAATTTTCCTCAGTCAATTTGAGAGAATAACGCCATGTTTGATCCAGTGGAATCATCAATTTTTTCGCAAGCTCTGAAGGACCACTGACCATGTAGATATCGTCATCGCTATAAGCATTCATAATCGGGTCATAATCGCGAAGGTACAGTGATGCGATATTATCTTTTTCAGAAGTTTCATCGTATAAAATAATATATGCTCCTGTGGCTTGTGTCGTCCTGAGCATAGGGATGAGTTCTTCAATAGCGGTTTCAAAGAAGCTGTTCGGGTTGTCCTTCAAATCTGTTCGACTTAGAAGTTTTGAAATATTGGTCACATACGGATCGAAATTGATCCAATTGTTTTTCATTTCACGTTGAACATAATCTTTTCTATTGTTCACTTTATCATGGAACAACTGATAGGCATTGGAATTGGCTTGTTTTACAACACCACCTTGAATCAAGATGAAACCAAACAGAAATGTTTGAAGGATGATGATGCCCAAAATCAAACGTGTGAGCTTATATACAATTGAATACTTTTGATATTTGAGTTTTCTCATCTAAAACCCCTTCTAATTCCCATTTAAAATCAATGACGATTCATTGAGTAAATCTTGATACCACTCTTCAAAAGAATCACCGGAAGTCAGATTCGACAATATCTTGTCACGATCTTCCCCTGCTTCGATTTGTGTGTTTAAGTACTCCAAATCATTTTGGATCTTCGTAATCAAGTGTGTATCAAGTAAAGTTCTCATTTCATAGCTGCCTAAAAATGGTTTGCTGTTATAAAGAGTGTAATTGTTGAACATAATCTCGGTAGCTTTTATGGATTCCACAATCGCAGGTGATGTGACATTACCAGCATCAATCTGTTCTATCATTTGTGAGGCCTCAAGAACACTGTTCTTCACTGGAAAATACCCGGTGGATACTGCAAACTTCAAATTTTGTGCACTGTCTGTAAACCATTTGAGGAAAAGGGCTGATGCATATTCATGTGCTTCATCACTCTTTGTAACACACATGCCCGCACCTTGCTGAATCGCAATTTTCTCACCTGATTCAAAATATGGATATGGCAAAACAAGCGGTTCTATTTCAACGACTTCCTGTTCATTGAAAGAAACAGTTGATGGAAAATATGCGGCACCGGCTGTCGAACCTGTATAAGATATAACCGACCCTGTTTTTGCGTCATCCGAACTGAATCTGCCAGTTTTGACGAAATAGCCGTTGATATACGGAACATAAAAGTTGTCCCATATCTTTTTGGCGATTTCTACATTGAAGTTGACACTTACCGTCCCATCTTCATTGTAAACATAGAACTCCTGTCCGTGTTGCCTGTTAGCGACCAAGAGATAATTTGCGTTGGCATCCAAACTGAAAAAACCTTTTCCGGTTGCTTCATAGTAAACTTTTGCAACTTCATTGATGCTTTCCCAAGTGGATAGATCTGATTCTGTGTAACCATACTCAGTTGCGAACGGCTCCCAGTAATTTTTATTGATGTAAAGGTTCTCAGATGATTTTGCAATCGGCATGATATAGTATTTCTGATCAGTGATGAACTGACCTTCCTCTAAAAATTCTGAACGATACTCTTCTAGTTCATCGACTGTAAAGTACTGATCCAAGCTTACAAGATCAATGATTTGATGGACTCTAAAAGCATTGTCAGCATATGAGGCAAAAATATCAGGCATTGGAGCAGACCCTATGGACTCATTAGCCGCATCAAACACAGCAGTTGCAAGTTGCGTGACATCACCTTGACTCTTGGCATCAACAACTATCCCTCTTTCAATCCCCACTGTTTCATTGAATTCAGAAACAAGTGTATCAAATGCTTCTTTGGTGTTACCGTTATAATAGTGCCATATCGTTACTGTGATGGGCTTATCCGGATTGAGCGGATCTTTTGCTTCTTTTGATGAGCAGCCGAAAGTGACAATCAGAAGTGACATAATTATTAGGATCAAGGAAAATTTCTTCATTTATAGGACCTCCACAATGGTTTTATAAATTTTTAGGCTTATAAAACAAGTATACATTATTGGAGGTCCTGTTTCTATGATTATTAAAGAAGCCAAGATCAAATCATTTTAGACTTGATCTTGGCTCCATAATTGTGAATTCTTTATTTAAGAATTTTCTTTAATAAACGCTCATAATTTCCATGTGCAATCATAGCTATTTCTTTTTCAGTAAACCCTTCATTTCTTAGACCCTTTAGTAAATTTATACTTTCTGCGGTTTCATTGAGTCCGTCTGCCCCTGCGCTTAATTGATTTGAGTTTGTGAAGCCGCTAAGCGTATCCGATTCCAAATAATCACAATAATCAAATCCAAAAGCAATATGTTCACATCCTACCAGGTCTGACATGTAAGTGATGTGTCTAATGATTCCATCGATATTTTGTTTTGATTTGTCCTTGTGGACAAAGTCTCTAAAACTATTGATTCCTATCAGTCCACCACTGGATGCGATGACCTTGATTTGCTCGTCTGTAAGATTCCTTTTGTGATTGCATAGAGCCCTTGCATTGGAATGTGATGCAATAAACGGTCCACTGGCGTATGATGCCAAATCCCAAAATGACTTGGCATTCAAATGTGACACATCTAATAGCATTCCTAAAGATTCAAGTCTATCAACCGCCTGAAACCCCTCTTTTGTTAAACCTCGTGTTAATGTTCCATTAGAACCTGTTGCAAGTGCATTTTCTTCATTCCAAGTCAGTGAAGCATGTCTAACACCTTGATCATAGTAGTAATTAATTAAATCAATATCTCTACCAATATGTGAAAGACCCTCCATACCAAGCATAATTTGAATCCGTTGATCATCAGCTGGATTATAATCATGACTTGATTTTATCCATTTAAGTGCTTTCGATGATGTTGTAAGTTCATCAATTGCAACACTTAGCAATTGATCTATCCTTGGTTTTGGATTCTGATCGTTAGGTGGATCTGCCCAAAACACAAATATTCCACCATGTACTTGACCTTCCCTAAACGATGACATATGTGCCGATTCAAAAATGCGATCACCAGGTTTGGTCTTCCTGCTTGAAATGTCTATCCATAAGTCTGAGTGACCATCAAAAATCATAACTGCTCCTTACATTAATAAATTTCCCATGAGTAATCCAAAATAGTTACCCAATATATATCCAAGTGTACCAACCAACATAATTGGTGCAATCAGTTTGGTCCATCCTTTAGAAATTGCCATAGCTGCCGCAGTTGTCGGTCCACCGATACATGCGTTTGAAGCCAATATCATCTCTTCAAGATCGAATTTCAACAGTTTTCCAACAGAAAAAGTGACCAACATATTGATGACTACCATAATCGTTGTATAAACTAAAAGTAATGGTGATTTGGCAAGGATCAGAGGAATTGATGCTGGAACGCCAATAACAACAAAGAACAAGTAAATCAAGAAAGTTCCAATCTCTTGAGAACCTTTGATGTTTTCAAAGTAGTTTGACATGAACGTCGCCCCAAGCATAGTAACCGTTGTAATGATTAAGTATTTATTGGATAATAACATATTTGCCATACTTAAAAAACCATTACTTGTTGGAATAATATTGCCGATCAATTTTGAAAGTTCGCCTGAAATTGCAACAATGACAACAGCTGAAGCGATTCCCAGTGCAATATCTTTAAGTGATATTTCTTTTCTTCCCCAGTAAGATGCCGCAAGTGTTTCATTTTCCTTTGTTCCAATACGTTCCACTTCATCCAAATGGGGATGAGAAAACTTCTTTCTGAAGAAAGCAATTGAAGGCATTGAAATGAGAACAAAGAAATATAGTGCCATTAAAAGGTTGTCTGCAACAACCGCTGCTGATACCAAATCTCCTGGCACTTCAAATGAAGTTGCCATTGCAGCAAAATTGACTCCGCCACCAATATATGAACCTGACATCATAGCCGCTACTTTATTCAGATCAGGAATCATATTATTAAGTGCAAGATAACCAACAGCTGCTCCGATCATTGTACCAACTGAACTGATTAGAAAAATAACCAAAATACGTCCACTCTCTTTCCAAATCTTTTTAATGTTTGTTTTGAAAAGCAAGAGCGGAATTGCCAGTGGTACGACATATCCCCATACATGATCGTAGACTGGTGCATCGGTAGGAATGATGTTGAAATTCGCTAGAATCATTGCTCCCACCAGAGCAATGATAGCTCCTGATACTTTCGACGCCCATTTGTACTTTTGTTCCAGATAAATACTGACTGCAGCCCACCCCGTAACAATTGCCCACAGGACCCATGTGTTATCGGCACTAATAAAACTTGTTGTTTGCATTGTTTTACCCCTCCATATATAATATAAGTATAATGATGCTATATTCAGTATACTGAAAATATTCAGATAATTCAATATAATAAATTATTTTTCATTATATTTAATATTTTGGAGGTCACATGACAATTGATGTAGGTACTAAAATTCGTGCTTTAAGAAAAAAAATGGATTTAAATATTTCAAATTTAGCAGATTTATCAGGAATTAGTTCCAGTATGATCAGTCAAATAGAAAATGGTAAGGTGGTTCCCACAGTTGTTGTCATGTGGAAAATCGCAAAGGCACTTGATGTAAGTGTTGGTTATTTTTTCGATGAGGAGACCAATTATCAAAAGAATCCTGTAGTCAGAAAAGATGAGCGAAAGACCATTCTACTAGGAAAATCGACCAGACTTTATGAAATGTTGGTTCCCGATCAAAATAGAATCATTGAATTCCTGAAAATAACAATCAAAGAAGATGATATATCTTCTAGCGGACTTGTGACCCATGAAGGGGAAGAATGTGGCTATGTGCTGAAGGGGCGAATGAAAATTCAACTTGGCGAAGATGAATACATACTGGAAGAAGGCGACAGCATCTCATTTGACAGTACGATTCCCCACCGCTATGATAATGCAGGAAAAGGCGAATGTATTTCCATCTGGGCAATGACCCCGCCATCATTCTAATTAATAAAAAAAACGAGAGCTTCATAATTTAAATGAGGCACTCGTTTTTTTTTTTCAAGGATTACAGACTTGACAATATTCAGCAGGCACAAATCTCCCATGTGGGTAAAAATGTTCCTCTTTATGTCTGCACTTATGGCACTCATAAACAATTTTCTCCGTAAACTCGCTTGGAGTCCCACACCGGGAACAAGGCAATCCTTTAACTTCCTCTTTAGCTATAAACCCTGGAGCACTACACATTGGACAGAGTTTCATAAGTTTATCGACCAAATCCTGTGTAGCCTTTTCAATGTTGCACATGCGGGTCGGATTGGCATGAGCTCTCATATCAGTCTCAACATAGACCCTGCCAGCTTTGGAACGATTCATGCAGCGCTCAAAAGCAGCCTTCAATTTGATGGAATCATCGATATCCTTTATGATGAATTTATGCTTTTCATGATCTGGTCTCATGATCAATTGGTGTTCTGGAAATCCAACCTTGGTTGCAAATTCGACAATTTCTTTATAATCACTAGTGATGCGATGACTGAAATTTGTCAATGGGCCTTCATAGATTCCGAGGATTTCAAATTTATCTTTTTGATCATAAAAGAGCAACATTTCAACGTTCCATGGTACTAGAAGTTGTGGATGAAATCCGAAACTGCCTTCGCTGGCAATACCCAGATCAGCATTTGAGCGTTTCAATCCGACTTTAATTTTTTTTCTTGCAGTTTTAAGCTGTGTGCGTCTTCTTTTCCTTTCCCTGGAAAATGTTCCGAACTTGTCTGTATCAAACTCACGATTTACTATTACATGGCATCCAGTATGATCTTCAAACAATGGCTTTACTACTGATTCTTTACCATGTTTAGT
>Ga0255398_1080_pt1 | contig 11610 bp, 5 predicted proteins | sample ANMaggSeSYBR01K3_FD_182119 | JGI IMG/M metagenome (GOLD analysis project Ga0255398, IMG submission 182119) | Sediment cell enrichment communities from methane seep in Santa Monica Basin, California, United Staets - ANME aggregate JGI... | ecosystem: Environmental > Aquatic > Marine > Cold seeps >...
AAATTGTTGGTACCGAAAAACCAATGGAACTTACGTTTATTAATGGGATTCTTAGGTCTCAGTCATTTCCGCCAAATGATCCCTGGTTGTCTGGATATTCTATTTCATATTACTATTTCGGATATTTGATCATTGCTGCTATCACAAAGATAATTGGGACAAATCCTGGGATAGCGTTTAACCTAGCCCTTATATTTTGGTTTGCACTTATTTCAATAGGAGCATTTGGAATTGTTTTCAATCTAATAATAGGAAAAAATAATCAAGATAAGAAAAATATTTCTCAGAAGAAGATCAATTCTGCGCTATTCAATAGCATTTTAGCTCCCGTTTTTTTATTAATAGTGAGTAATGGTGAGGGTTTTCTCGAATTACTTCATTCTCTAGGGTTTTTCTGGAAAACTGATCAAAGCGGCGAAATGGTTTCTCACTTTTGGAGCTGGCTGGATATTAGAGAACTATCTAATCCGCCACCAATGCCTTTCGATTGGAATGTTGGAAGAATTGGAGGAACTTGGTGGTGGCGTGCCTCGCGTGTATTACAGGATTATACAATCCAAGGACAACCGCGGGAAATTATTGATGAATTTCCTTTCTTTTCATTTTATCTGGGAGATCTTCATCCGCATGTATTAGCCATGCCTTTTGTACTCCTTTGTATAATCTGTTCGTATACATATTTATTAGAGGAAAATGAAGATGAAAATTCCTTATTTAAAAATGTGGCTTCTTTTTGGAAGAAGGGATTTAATTGGTTTTTCGCATTGGCTATGGGGAGTTTAATATTTACTAATACATGGGATTTTCCAATTTATTTTAGTTTGGCAGGGATGGTATGTATTATTTCTATTTATCCAAAAAGAGAATCGATTGGAAAAATAATTAAAGAAAGTATCATGTTAATTTTTACTTCAGGTTTAATTTGTTTGATATTTTATTTACCCTTTTTGATAGGTTTTTCATCGCAGGCTGGTGGAATTTTGCCCAGTTTGATTTTTCAATCTAGAAGCGTTCATTTACTTGTGATGTTTCTTCCATTAGTAGCAATTTTATTGTCGGATGTATTATTACGGATTCTACCTGACCTACCCGGAACTATTATTAGAAGGAATTTCCTGATTTCTTTGGGGGGATATATTCTCAGTGTGCTAGTTTCACTGCTTTTTCCGTTTGTTATTGGAATAATTGCTGATGTTTATAGATATCTTCAAAATAGTTTAGGTGGAAATTATGAAAATTCTGTCCAGCTGAGCTCACAACGACTTAAAGCGTTTATTTCTATTTATGGTGCGAGCAGCACTCAAGAATTAATTTTAGGAACTATAGAAAGAATAATTTCAGATCCAATAGATATTTTTGTATTGATCATTATGGTTTCTGCAATGATCTCAATTATTATCCATTCAATAAAGCAAGCGGAGCTGACTGAGAACCGATTATTAATTAATCGACAGGATTCTTTCAACGGGTTGATGATTTTGCTAGGCGCAGGTCTAATATTATTCCCTGAAATATTTTATTTGCGTGATCAATTCGGTTGGCGAATGAACACCATTTTCAAATTTTATTTTCAATCATGGATCCTTTTTTCAATTAGTACAGCATATGCGGTAAGCCAAATAAGTAAAATCAAGAAATCACTTGGCAGAAAAGTGATTACTACCATAACATTATTGAGCATTATTTTAGGGTTTGTCTATCCTTTCTTCTCGACAAGAGAGAGAATAGAAGGTCTAGTTGGCAGGAAATTTACTTTAAACGGAAATCAATATTCACAAATATCAAACCAGGACGAATATGAAGCTGTGGAATATTTAAATCTTATGCCATTTGGTGTAATTTCTGAAGCTGTTGGTGGAAGTTACACCAACTATGGCAGAATCTCAAAATTTACTGGATTGCCAACTGTGCTGGGATGGCCAGGACATGAAATGCAGTGGCGGGGGGGAGTTATTGAAATTGGATCGCGTGAATCTGATATTAAAGAGATGTATAGTACAAAAAATTGGATTACCGCGAAGGATATTTTAGAAAAATATCATCTCCGATATATTTATATCGGAGATGTTGAAAGAAATACTTATCAAATTTCAGAAGAAAAATTCAAGCTAAATCTACCAGTGATATTCAAGAATTCTAGTGTAGTAATTTATCAGTATTAATCATTATTTATTATGAATAAAATGTTTAGAAACAACACAAAAAATAAAATAACAAATACCCATCTGGTTTATGTGATCTTATTTATTATGGCGTTCACAATTCGTTTTTTTGCATCTCAAAAATTACCGATAAATTCGTATGAAGCATCAATACTATTAAGGATTACTGATGAGATATCAATCTATCCTGAAGGCCTTTCGATTATTGAATTTATATTAATAAAAACGAGTTTCTTCTTTTTTGGCGACAATGATTTAGCCGCAAGAATATGGCCAGTTCTTGCAGGAAGCATTTTATCTCTATTACCTTTATATTTAAGAGATCAGCTCGAAAATAAAATTGGGGTGATGTTATCTCTATTTATCGTAGTTGACCCCTTTATGATTGTGAATTCTATTGAAATAGGAAGCAATATTTTTACGTTTCTTAGTTTTGTTTTTTTATTAGCTGCTATTTGGAAAAAGGATGTTTTTACGAGAACTGTGTTTTTGGTTTTGCTATTCATATCTGGTCGTGGAACAATGCTTGCGATGATATTAAGCATTGCTTTCCTGGTTTATCAGAAAATGCATCAAGCGGAATTTGTAAAGAATCTTATTGAAGAAACCAGGGAGTGGGGGAAGAAAAATAATGCTTTTCAATATAAAAAATATTTAATTACCGGGCTGTTTTTGGCGTTAATGATTGCCATATATAAATTTGATATTTCACTAATTCTTTCGGATGCAATAAGTAACCTGGAAAATCTCTCGAGTTATTACTCAGTTGGAGAATCGCCACTTACTTTTTTGGTGGTAATGTTTTCTTATTTGCCCTTTTATGTTTTCATATTTATATATCAACTGATAAGTACATTCAATAAAAGAAGGCAGCAAAAATATTTATTAATTATTTGGATTGCTATCACACTGCTATATATATTTTTTAATCCTTACCATAAATTTTATGATCTGATATGGGTAAGCGGTCTTTTACTTATATATACAACTCTTAATCCTCCGGCTGTTTTTAAGGGGAAAAATGACAATAATATTGGCGATCTAATAAAAACCATATATTTTCTGGTCTTGCTGATCGCTCTTATAATGAATTTTTCGAGGTACATATACCAAGGTTATTCGGGGCTTTCACAATTTCAAACTTCGATATCGATAATTACAATATTAATTATGGTCGCGGCATCTGTTATTTTTCTTACCTACCAGTTAAGTTTAAAAAATTCTTTGCTTTGTCTTATAAACGCTGCACTTATCTTGCTGTTTGTTGGGCAAACAGGGTTTTCATATAGGGCTAGTGGTTTATCGAATTCGCGATATTCAGAAGTGTTCTGGTCAGGGTTTATTTTTGATAAGCAAATAATTAAAGATCAGATAAAGAATACAAAAATAACAAAGGAATTCGCCAACGACAGCATAAAAATTTGCTTGCTTGATGTGCAGGAGCCAAGTATTTTATGGGAATTAAGGTCCTATGAAGTGAGTTTATTCAACAAAAACCTGAAACCGAATGAAAAATTTGATATTTTGATATCAAAGACAGAAGCTATTGGAGAAACTACAGGGAAATATTTTGGACAAGAATTTATAGTTGGTTCCTTTCCCAGGTGGTATATAGAACCTGTAAAAAGCGTTTTTTCTTATGATTATTGGTCGTGGCTGATATTCGGAAAATCAAAAATTCACAAATCATTAAACTATATTTGGGTTAATGGCGAATGAAAAACAAAATGGAGAAATCTACATTGAAATTGCCAAATGTAATAACGATTGACGGCCCGGTTGCTTCTGGGAAATCTAGTGTGGGATTGATGCTAGCAAAAGAACTGGGGTATTTATTTCTAGATACAGGTATTATGTATCGGGCGGTTGCATGGGCGGCGATTAATCAAAAAGTTGATGTCAATGATGAGGAAGAAGTAAGCATATTGGCTCAGCGGATTGATATTGAAATAAAACCGCCGACTAAATTTGATGGCAGGATTAATGATGTGCTTGTGGATAAAGTTGATGTCACATGGGAAATAAGGGAACCTGAAGTTAATGAAAATGTCAGTCAAATATCACGATACAAGTTTGTAAGGAAAGTTCTAACTGAACAACAGCAGGAACTTGGAAGGAGGGGGGGGATAGTTATGGCGGGTAGGGACATTGGGACGATCGTAATGCCTAACGCGGACTTGAAGATTTTCTTAGAAGCCTCGGTAAAAGAGAGAGCACTCAGGCGTTATAATGAGGAGGTAAAAAGAGGGAAACCAAGTACTCTGGAGGATGTAATAAAAAATGTAGAAATGCGCGATAAGATAGACTCAAGTCGAGAAATTGCTCCATTAATTCCAGCAAAAGATGCAGTTATTATTAAAACTGACAGGAAAGATGTTTCAAGAGTTATTGATGAAATTTTATCTATCATAAGGAATTATCAAAATCGTTAAAAAATAATTAACATAAGATGAAACAGCAATTAGATATTAAAAAAGAAAAAAATAATGAAGAGCAATATTTAATAAATAAGCTGCGTCGACCTGAGCTTTTAAAGTTAATAAGTAAATTAAACAATTCTCTGGAAGAAAAAACAGCTTTATTGATGAAGGAGAGGAAAAAGAACAGGTCTTTTGAGAGAGTATTAATAAACAAGAATTTCCGTGAATATTTTAGGGAATTTTCAAGAATAATTTCAATTAAAGAAACCAATAATGTAAGAATAATATTCTCAAAAAAGGATTTCTTCCTGCAGCGATTCTCGATTGGTTATGGATCATTAAGCAACGAATATGGTACTCTGGACGATCAAATTATTAACCAATTAGGCGGAAAAAGTCATTTGCTTATCCAAGATACATCTAAGGCCCATAACATAAAATTTATTCCGGGAAAAAGTTTCCCTCGTTCAATAGTTGCTTTTCCATTAATTTACAATGATCTTAAAGTGGGGTGTATTTGGGTTGGGGATGAAAATTACAGGGCTTTTTCTACCAAGGAAGTTGAGCAATTCACTTATTTTGTTGGTGAATACCAAAAAAACCTTATTGTGTTGTTTGATGCGTTTTATATTTCACAAGAAATTATTACTTTGCGACAGGTATTTGATTCTATTGAAGAGCCAATTCTGATTAGTAATGAGCAGCAAATCATAACACATGCTAATTTGTCAGCTATTAAGGAGTTTAACATTGTTCAAAATAAGGAAGGGTCTTTTTCCTCAGATAAGATTAAATTTTGCGAATTGTTAAATTCATCAGACCTTTCAGAAAAATTGCAAATCAATAATAATAAAAAAGAGTTTGAGGTTAGCAAGTTAGATGTAAATTCAGCAGTTACACAAGGGGTGATTAGTCATCGATTTATTAATAAAACAAAAGAAAAAGCATTAAATCACTACCTGTCAACGATAATTTCAACAGTTACACAGCATATACGAAGGCCCATGATAGAAATAAAAGGGTTGGTTGCTTTGATAGAATCATTGGGAGATCTTAGTGCAAAGCAAAAAGAATTTCTTTTTTCCATAGGCAGCACTATTGAAGAAGTTGAAAAAAACGTTAAAGAATTATTGTCGGTAAATCGTCTAAATAAAGATCGTTTTATAGAAATAAAAGAAGTTTCTGTCAACGATTGTTTAAACAATGCGATCCTCACTTTAGCACCATTGTTGGATCAAAAACAAATAACAATTGAACATGATTTTGATAAAAAAAGGGAAAAAATATTTAGTGATGCTGTTTTATTAAACCACGTATTCTTGAATATCCTTGATTATGCCATCAGGGAGACACATTTGGGGGGTGTAGTAGAAATTGATAGCTATAATGGGCAAAACTCATTTTTTGTTTCTATCAAGGATTCAGGCAAAGGAATTTCTAAACTTGATATTGCGAAAATGATGGAGGATAAAGGCCTTGATCAATACAAAGATGAAATAGAAATCATAAAGAATATAATGAAAATCTTGAATGGTAGTGTTCTGGTTGAAAGCAATCTGGGCGGGGGTACAAAAATTACTATAGAATTTCCCCGTGGTGTCGCACAATAAAAATAAGTATTCAATATATATGTTATAATTTTAGATTGTTTGATTTTATATTTATATTGTAATAATTAGCTGTTTGCCTTGATTATTTAGGAGGTCTTTTAGTGGAAACAAAAAGCTTGGTAGCTCTCCGAATTCGATTAGCCTCCCCAGAAACCATTCGTTCTTGGTCTTATGGAGAAGTTTTAAAGCCAGAAACAATCAATTATCGTAGGTTGCGACCGGAAAAAGACGGTTTATTTTGTGAGGCTATTTTTGGACCTACTCGAGATTACCAATGTTATTGTGGAAAGTATAAGAATCCTCGTTATAAAGGGATTGTTTGCGATAAGTGTGGTGTTGAAGTTACTCGATCGTCGGTAAGAAGAGAGAGGATGGGGCATATTGATTTAGCTTCACCTGTTGCTCATATCTGGTATACCAGGCGCGTTCCCTCCTATCTTGGATTACTGCTCAATATATCGCGTAGGAATTTAGACCGTGTATTATATTTTGCCCAATATATTATTACTTTCGTCGATGAAGATGCGAAAGAGAAGGCTGCCGGAAGAATAGAAGAAGAGGTTACTGATAAATACAAAGAAGTATTAAATGCCCTTGAAATCCGGATCGATGAAATAAACAATGAACGCGATGATAAAATCAGCCATTTTATAGAGAAGAACAAGGATCTTGAAAACACTATTGATGAGCTAATTGCACAGAAAGTGGAGCCTATAATTAAGGAAGGGCAGCAACTAGAGAGCAAAATAAAGAATAAAGAAGGATCTACAGTAAGAAAAGAGATTCGATTCAATTCTGCAGATATTACTCTCGTTTCCACGGGCGAAAAGGTTGAGGTAAAAGTATTATCCAAAATACAGGAAATTGTCAAATCCAAATTGGAAGAGATTGAACAATTGGTGCGATCAGAAATTTCTAAACAAATACAAGAAGTTGATATTTCAATAGCAAAAGTGCAAGCAGAAGCTGATAACAATCTGATCGATTTCAATGATCAATATGAGGATTTGAAAAATAAAATTAAAATCGAAATTACAAATGAAGAAGACAATTTAAAGGGCTTAGTTCCCTTTACTTTTTTAAGTGAAAACTATTACCGAGAGTTTAGATCAAAATATGGGCAGGTATTCAGAGCTGATATGGGGGCAGAAGCTTTTGTTGATATTCTCAGCAGAATTGATCTGGATAAATTGGCTGAAGATCTTTGGCATGAAGTGAAAACCACAAAGAGTAAACAAAAACGTAAGAAAGCAACTTCTCGGCTAAAGGTTGTTGAGGCTTTTCGACGTTCAAACAATAAACCGGAATGGATGATAGTATCCGTTCTTCCTGTAATTCCACCTGATTTAAGACCAATGGTACAGTTGGATGGTGGTAGATTTGCGACTTCAGATTTGAATGATCTGTATCGAAGGGTCATTAATCGAAACAATCGATTAAAAAGGTTGTTGGAACTTGGTGCTCCTGACGTTATTGTCCGAAACGAAAAACGCATGCTTCAAGAAGCGGTTGATTCGTTAGTTGACAATTCCCAACGAGGAAAAGCTCTTTCAAGGCGTGGGCGTCGGGAATTGAAGTCTCTCAGTGATATGCTGAAAGGGAAGAAAGGACGCTTCCGGCGGAACTTATTAGGAAAACGTGTGGATTACTCAGGCCGCTCAGTAATTGTTGTTGGTCCTAAACTTAAGCTATATCAATGTGGCTTACCAAAAACAATGGCCTTAGAATTATTCCGCCCATTTGTTATCGCAGGGTTAGTGAAAAAAGAATATGCGGCAAATGTGAAAGGTGCCAGAAAAATAATTGAACGAAATCGCCCGGAAGTTTGGGAGATTTTAGAAGAAGTTATCAAAGATCGGCCAGTAATGCTCAATCGTGCACCGACACTGCATCGTCTTGGGATACAGGCGTTTGAACCTGTTCTTGTTGAAGGGAGTGCGATTCAACTGCATCCACTCGTAACCACTGCGTTCAATGCAGACTTTGATGGAGACCAAATGGCGGTTCATGTTCCATTATCAGAAAAAGCAGTTTGGGAATCACGCAATTTGATGCTGTCCTCGAAAAATCTCTTAAAACCCGCAGACGGAGAACCGATTATTTCTCCTTCAAAAGATATGGTGCTCGGTGTTTACTATTTGACCATGAACATGAAGAAACCTTTCACTGGAAAAGAACAGGTTTTTTCAAATATGGATGAAGTTGAATTAGCGTATCAGCTTAATAAAGTTGATGAACGTACAATGATTCGCCTGAAAGTTAATACTTGGTATGATGATGAAGGAATTCGGTTTTCTGAAGCCGAGAGCAGAATAATCAACACAAGCGTTGGGCGTGTTTTATTTAACTGGATTCTTCCTCCTGAAATCCAATTTATCAATGAAGAATTGGAAAAAGGCGGTGTTAAAACATTAATTAAAACAATTTATGATCTTAGTGGTGAAAAAGTTACCTCTGAGGTAGCAGATCGAATAAAAGATATTGGTTTTAAGTATGCTATGTTATCAGGGACTACTCTTTCAGTTGGGGATATTACGATACCAGACGAGAAGAAATCGATTATCGAAGAGTCAGAACAACGTGTGGAAGAAGCTCAGCGGTCATTTAGACGTGGTCGTCTAACGGATCAGGAACGCAATGAACGAGTGATTGAAATCTGGCAGAATACGACAAAAAAAGTTGCAGAATCCGTGAAAAATAACATGGACCCATTGGGGAATTTGTCAATGATGGCAAATTCAGGGGCCACCAAAGGTGGATTTAATGCTATCGCACAACTTGCAGGTATGCGCGGACTTATGGCTGACCCAGCAGGGCGGATAATTCGGCTTCCGATCAGATCTAACTTCCGTGAAGGACTGTCTGTACTTGAGTATTTCATATCCACTCATGGGGCAAGAAAAGGGCTTGCTGATACTGCACTTCGCACGGCTGATGCTGGTTACTTGACAAGAAGATTAGTCGATGTTGCCCAGGATATGATTATCAATGATATTGATTGTGGAACAACATATGGTATCGTGATTCATCGAGGTGATGATATTGCGGGACAATCGATGGGTGAACGTCTGATCGGGAGGATAGCAGCTGAGAATATTGTCAACCCAAAGACGGGGGAGATAATAATTGAACGCAACGAAATGATAAGCCGTTCTAAAATCAAAAAAATAAATGATGCCAAGCTTGAGGATATAAAAATCAGATCACCTTTGACATGCGAGTTGGGGCATGGATTGTGTCAGAAATGCTATGGGTTAGATCTTGGACGGGGTAAATTGGTGGAAAAAGGCGCTGCTGTTGGTACTATTGCTGCCCAATCAATTGGCGAGCCTGGTACGCAGCTTACTCTACGGACATTTCATACAGGCGGTGTTGCTTCTACATCAGATATTACAACGGGCCTACCGCGAGTTGAAGAGTTATTTGAAGCGCGTAAAATGCCTAAGGGTGAAGCAGTTATGACACCAATAACAGGAACTGTGACGATTATTCCGGCAGATTCATCAAACGAACTTATTAGTGTGAAAATTGAACACAGCGAATTAATTTCAGATGAATACGCCATCCCTGAAGAATGGGATATTCTTGTCAAGGATGAGGATGAGGTTAAAGAAGGACATGTTTTAGCAAAGCTTGATGAAACAGAAATCAATGCGCAAAATGCTGGCAGAGTGCGCCTGGATGGGAATAAAGTAGTTGTCTCCTATGATCAGATAGAAATAGAGGAATTTGATATTCCAGGAAATTTACGTTTAATCGTTAAAAATGGTGACAAAGTAGAAGCAGGACAGGCACTCACTGAAGGCTCTCTAAACCCACACACAATATTAAGTATCAAAGGAAGAGAGACTTGCCAGCTATATCTCTTATCTGAGTTTCAAAATGTGTATAGAGCACAGGGACAAAACATCAATGATAAACACTTTGAAGTTATCGTTAGAAAAATGATGAGTAAAGTACAAATCATCAAACCTGGTGATTCGAAATATCTGCCAAATGATATGGTTGACAGAGTAAAGATTCGGAATTTGAATGAAAAGTTACTGGATGAAGGGAAACAACTTGCCCGATTTGTCGAGGTGTTATTAGGTGTTACCAAAGCATCGTTAACTACCGATTCATGGTTGTCTGCATCTTCATTCCAGCATACAATTAAAGTGCTTGCTCATGCTGCAGTTGCTGCAGATAAAGACCCATTATTCGGCTTAAAGGAAAACGTAATTATCGGAAAATTAATTCCTTCTGGTACAGGATTTTCTGACAACAGAATCAACGGAATAATCGCAGTAGCAGAAGGCAGTGTGAATAAAAAAGAAGATGTGAAATTGGTCAATGAAGATGAAGTGGTTCCTGAAGAAAAACCACTGGTCGAATAATTGTCATTTGTAAACGAAAAACTCCCGATGTGTTGAAACTCATCGGGTTTTATTTGTAATTGGCGAAAGATGAGTAATGATAAATTATTTTATCTGCTGATATCCCGATTGTATCTTCACCTCTCGCAATTTCGATGTTAGCTTTTGTCACCCTCCATGTAAAATGTCTCGTTTGGTCATTTCCCTTTAGTTCAATAATCTCGAATGACGCATCCTGAAAAATATTTTGAAGTAAGTCGTTATAAAATGATGTCAATGTAGATTGCCCCTGGATTGTACGATTGGCGTTTATGTGAACTGCATCATCTGTATAAAGAGCTAATATGGCAGAAACATTTCGAGAATTTAGAGAGTCAATGAATGTTTCAGTTAGATCCTTTTCTGGATTTGGTGAAGAAGGCCAATCAAAGGCTGCAATAGTTTCCCATAAATGCGGTAATTTCAAACGGCAATAATCCCAACTCCAAAAATTGACAGCAGACATTTTTAAAGATACTGCTTTGTTCATAAATTCGAGGATTTCGCTGGAGGACGAGCACCATCCTCCAGCACAATATGCGGCGCCAGTTGGTATTATTGGTCGGAATGGTTCAACTACTGTCTGGAATTCATTTTGACTGCGTTCTAATTGATAAGCAGGATTATGCGACTGTTCCCAATAGACCTGAGGCATATTGAAGTTGCAGTAAGTGAGGAAGTCCTTCCATGGTAGTTCCATATGGTATTTGGGATATCTGAAAGAACTTAAGGCAATGGGAAAATCTGGCAGGGCATTACGTAATTCTTTCATGAATATCCGGCAGGGTGTGTATTTTCCTTTATATTCAGATTCTGCGTCAATCGTATAGCCATCTAATGGAAGCCGACTTATTTGTCGAATGGCTGCTTTTGCTTCTTCAACAGGTAAATTGCCAAACACATAATGCCACCCCCAGACCTTGATATTTCTTTTATGGAGAGCATCGGCAACTGGTCCAATCAGATCCTCTTTAGTTGATGGTTCATAGTTGTAATCGTAAATTCCATTAGCTATCTTGATGAG
>Ga0255398_1128_pt2 | contig 11570 bp, 11 predicted proteins | sample ANMaggSeSYBR01K3_FD_182119 | JGI IMG/M metagenome (GOLD analysis project Ga0255398, IMG submission 182119) | Sediment cell enrichment communities from methane seep in Santa Monica Basin, California, United Staets - ANME aggregate JGI... | ecosystem: Environmental > Aquatic > Marine > Cold seeps >...
AAAAATGAATAAAGCAGAATTAGTAAAAACTATTGCCTTGGATGCCGGTATCACAAAAAATCAGGCAGCAAAATCATTGGATTCAATGACCGGTGCTATTAAAAAATCACTTACACAAGGTGAAAAAACAATTTTGATCGGTTTCGGAACTTTTTCGACCGTTGCACGTGGAGAACGAAAAGGAATTAATCCAAAAACTATGGAAAAAATTATTATTCCTGCAAAAAAAGTTATTAAGTTTAAACCGGGAAAAGATTTTTCAGAATCAGTAAAGTAAGGCAAAAAGAGATGATTTAAGCGTTGATAATTTAAAGATTACCAACGCTTTTTTTGTTATTTTCGAATGATTCAATAATGGAATTTATCTCAAGATTTTCTCCTTTTATAATCAAATTAGCCTGATTATAATATTTTTCACGTTCGGGAAGTTGTTTTTCGATGAACGATCTTAAATCAGCTTGAGAAACATCTTTTAATAAAGGCCGTGGTTTTTTGGAATTCATCAGCCGGTTTTCAATCGAATTAATATGCATTTTAATATATACCGAAAAACTGCTTTTGATTATCAAATCCATATTATCTAAAAAACAAGGAGTTCCTCCGCCTGTTGAAATAACTGCATTATCATTTAGTAAGGCTTCTTTTAAAATATTACGTTCAATTCTCCTGAAAACATCTTCTCCATATTTCTTAAAAAAATTAAAAACGCTGATTTTAAATTCTTCTTCAATTAAGAGGTCGGTATCAAGAAAAAAAAATCCGAGTTTTGATGCAAGTTTCTTTCCTGCCGTGGATTTACCGCTTCCCATATAACCGATCAATACAATTCGCATTATTTTCTGAAGATTACTTTTTCGACTGCTTTAACTACACTTGGTGTATCTAAACCATATTTTATCATAAGTTCTTCGGGTTTACCGCTTTCTCCAAATTTGTCGTCAACAGCAACCATTTCGAGGGGAGTCGGTAATTTTCGTGATAAAAGTTGGGCAATACTATCGCCTAAGCCTCCATTCATTTGATGTTCTTCGGCGGTTACAACGCATTTCGTTTTTATAAGCGATTCTAAGATAATTGCTTCATCAAGTGGTTTAATTGTGTGGATATTAATAATTTCAGCACTAATTCCTTTTGATTCGAGAATTATGCCTGCTTCAATCGAAGGCCAAACTAAGTGTCCAGTTGAAATTATTGTAACATCTGTTCCCTCGTTGAGAAGTATTCCTTTTCCGATTTCAAAAATTTGATTATCAGGAGTAAAGTTTGGCACTTTTGGTCTTCCAAAACGCAAATAAACAGGACCCATAAAATCTGCAATTGCTTTTGTAGCTGCTTTGGTTTGATTAAAATCACAGGTATTGATTACTATCATGTTCGGCAACATTTTCATTAAACCTATGTCTTCGAGACTTTGGTGGGTTGCACCGTCTTCGCCCAATGTAATTCCTGAATGTGAAGCGCAAATTTTTACATTTTTATCAGAATATGCTATCGACTGTCGTACTTGATCATAAACTCTTGCAGTCGCAAAGTTGGCAAAAGTACCTGTGAACGGAATCTTTCCACCGATTGTAAGTCCGGCAGCAATTGACATCATATTTGCTTCGGCAATCCCAACCTGAAAAAACCGCTCCGGAAATTCATTTGCGAAAGCATTCATTTTTAATGAACCAATCAAATCGGCACAAAGTGCAACAACGTTTGGATTTTGTTTCCCAAGCTCATACAAAGCCTCTCCAAACCCTGAACGTGTATCTTTTAACTCTGTAAAACTATATTTTTCTAATGATGATTTTTTAGTATTTGGCATCGTTTGCTGGTTTTTATTGTTTTCTGTAAATTTGGTTCTACTTTTTTTTAGGTGGAAATGATTGAATGCTAAAATGCTAAAATGATAGAATAATGAAGTGCATGAATATTTCCAATTCTCTCAATCTCTTAGTCTCTCATTTTTTCATTCACTCATACTTCTTATTCTCTCATTTACGCATTCATTCATTCACTAATTCTCCCATTCTCTCAGTCCCTTCGTCTCCCATCTTCTCATTATCTCATTCACTCATACTTCTTATTCTCTCATTTACGCATTTAATCATTCATTCATTCATTCATTCATTCTCCCATTCTCTCAGTCCCTTCGTCTCCCATCTTCTCATTATCTCATTCACTCATACTTCTTATTCTCTCATTTACGCATTTAATCATTCATTCATTGACTCAATAATCCCCAATTGTTTCCTGAAGTTGACTTAGAGCAATTTTTGCTTGTTCATCGTTAGGTGGATTTCCATGCCATTTATTCGTACCTTGCATAAAATCAACACCAAAACCCATTTCGGTTTTCATCAGGATCACAACAGGTTTTTTCTTACCGGTTTTTTCTCTCGCAATATTCAAGGTTTCAATTAATTTTGAAATATTGTTTCCATTAGTTTCAAGAACTATCCATCCAAAAGCTTCCCATTTTGCTTTCAGATCGCCAAGATCCAGAACGTTTTCAACAGTTCCGTCAATTTGTTGTCCATTATAATCAACAGTGGCGATGATGTTATCAACTTTTTTTGCAGCGGCAAACATTGCTGCTTCCCAAATCTGTCCTTCTTCAAGCTCGCCATCGCCATGGAGGCTATAAACTATATGATCGTCATTATTAAGTTTTTTAGAAAGGGCAGCACCTATTGCAACCGACAAACCCTGTCCGAGAGAACCTGATGCAATTCTTATTCCGGGCAATCCATCGTGAGTACACGGATGTCCTTGTAAACGTGAGTTAATTTTACGAAAACTTGCAAGTTCGGAAATTTCAAAAAAACCTGCACGAGCTAAAATGCTGTAAAATGCCGGTGAAATATGTCCGATTGATAAAAAGAATAAATCTTCGTTTTCACCATTCATCGAAAAATTCTTAGCATCATAATCCATGATGTTAAAATATAAAGCAGTTAAAAAGTCGGCGCAACCGAGAGACCCCCCCGGGTGACCTGATTTTGCTCCATTTACCATTCTTATTATGTCTCGTCGAACCTGTGTTGAAATATTTTGTAATTCTGATATCTTTAGCATGTTTTTTTTTCGGCAAAAATAATTTTTTTTTGTTTGGAAAATTGAAAATTTGAAATAAGATTGAAGACGGAAGACGGAAGACGGAAGACGGAAGATGGGAGATGGGAGACGGAAGTCGGAAGTTGGGAGTCGGAAGTCGGAGGCCAGGAGTAAGAAGTTGAATCTTCGGCTACCCACATAAAGTTGGACACAATCATCTTATATGGTTTAAATTTGTCCAACATTAAAGTGGTAGCCGAATCTTCTGACTTCGGTCTTCCGACTTCAGACCTGAAAAAAATTTGATGGAAAAACAAAATTTTACAGGATAAACAATATAATACTAAGTTCAGAAAATACTTATCTTTGTAAAACATTAATAATAATTTAAAACCAAATTTCAAATGAAACAAAAACTGATTGTATTATTTCTTGTCCTGATTTTTTCAATATCATTTTATTCTTGTTCAGGGCCTTATACGGCTGAAGATAACGGGCGAACAATTGAATTGGGTATTGATGATCCTTTTGAGATCGAACTTGATGGGAATCCAACAACCGGATATATTTGGCAGGTTCTTTCTTATGACTCTACAATCATAAAACAAATTGGCAAAGCGGATTATCAGCCACTTTCGGATGTAGTGGGAGCCGGAGGAAAATACACATTTCATTTTCAAACAATTGCTGCCGGCTCGACAACATTGCAATTGATTTATTATAGAAGTTTTGAAAAAAATGTCCTACCTGCCAAAACTTTTGAGATGGAAGTTATTTCGGGAACAATGGGACGGATAGAAGCGGAATAAAGTAATAATGATTGAATGCTAAAATGATTAAATGCTAAAATAAAAAAAAATCATGGAAGCAGTATAAAAAGTCATTTTCATATAATAACAAGAAATAATGGAAAAATGGAATAATGTGGTTTTCCAATATTCCCCCTATATCCATTATTCCCAATATTCCCCCTATTCCTTATATTTTTTGTAAATATTTAAAAACATTTATTCATTCTTCATCTTAATTATTTAATTTTACGACTTTTTAAAATTCATGTTGTTTAACATTATGGAAAGAACATTTCTTAAAATAATTCTTATATTTTTTTTACTAAATTTCTTAAATATAAAAACTTATGGTCGGAATGCCAATAATAAGAATTCCGATTCTTTATCAATTATCAAATATACCTGGGCCGATTCGGTTTTTAATTCTCTGACATTAGAAGAAAAAATTGCACAACTTTTGGTTGTCAGGGCAAATTACGATAAATCCTACGGCCGTAATGATTTAGTAACAGAATTGGTTGAAAAATACAATATCGGTGGCTTAACTTTTTTTGGTGGTGAACCGATTACACAGGCAAAACTTACTAATTATTGGCAGGGATTATCGAAGACTCCCTTGTTGATTTCAATTGATGCCGAATGGGGTTTAGGAATGCGTCTGAGCAATGCTATTTCATTTCCTTATCAAATGACTCTCGGTGCAATTCAGGATGATAGCCTGATATTTGAAATGGGTTGTGAGATTGCAAAACAATGCAAGCGTTTGGGAATTCAGGCAAACTTTGCTCCGGTGGTTGATATTAACAGCAATGTTGCGAATCCTGTGATCGGTTGCCGCTCGTTTGGTGAGGATAAAAACAATGTGGCACAAAAAGGAATTGTTTACATGACAGGTTTACAGCAAAATGGCGTTTTGGCAACAGCAAAGCATTTTCCGGGACATGGTGACACCGATTCCGATTCTCATCATACTTTGCCCATAGTTTCACATTCCAAAGAAAGAATGGATTCACTTGAACTTTATCCTTTTAAAAAATTGATTGATAATGGTCTTGGTGGAATTATGGTAGCTCATCTTTATTTCCCGGCTTATGAAAGAAAAAAGAAAACCGCTACAACACTTTCACATAATGTGGTTACAAAATTGCTAAAAGAAAAATTGAATTTTGAAGGAATTGTGGTTACCGACGCCCTTGATATGAAAGGCGTAACTAAATATCATAAACCCGGAAATATTGAGGTCAAAGCTTTTCAGGCGGGAAATGATATTTTATTGTTGCCTGTTGATGTGCCGAAAGCTATTACAAAAATTAAAAGAGCAGTTGCCAGAGGAAAAATTTCTATTCTTGATATTGATAAAAGATGTCGTAAAATATTGGAATATAAAGAAAAACTCGGATTAGACAAATATCAGGATGTTGTTATTGAGAATATTTACGATGATATTAATAATTCCGAAGCAAAGTATTTGAATCGGAAATTATATGAGGCGGCAATTACCCTTGTTAAAAACGAAAACTCAATAATTCCTTTGCAAAAACTTGATACATTGAAAATTGCTTCGGTTTCAATTGGAACTGATAAGATCAGTGATTTTCAGAAAATGATGAATAATTATGCCCGAATCGACAATTTCGCAATGCCGAAAGAACCTACCGGTGAAGAAATGTTTTCATTACTTTCTGAGCTTGCCGATTATAATTTGGTAATAGTCGGGATTCAAAACACAAGCATTTTTCCATCAAGAAAATTCGGGATCACCCAAAAAAAAATTGATTTTGTGAACTCTTTAAAAAGTCAAAACAAAATTATTCTTGATATTTTTGCAAGTGCTTATTCTCTTGCCTATTTCGATGACACTGAAAACATTGAGGCAATCATTGTTTCTTATCAGGAAAATAAAAACTCTATGGATGTTTCGGCTCAAATGATTTTTGGAGGAGTTGGAGCAAAGGGTAAATTGCCTGTTACGGCTTCCGATAATTTTCCATTAAATTCAGGAATTGAAACTATGCCAATTCGTTTGAAATATACTTCGCCTGAAGAATTTAATATTTCAAAAATTGCTATTGAAAAGATTGATTCTACAGCCAATTATGGAATTGAAATTGGAGCTTATCCGGGTTGTCAGATATTAGCTGCAAAAGATGGAAAAGTTTTTTACAATAAATCATTCGGATATTTTACTTATGATAAAAACAATGCTGTCGAAAATTCGGATGTTTATGATATTGCTTCAATTACAAAAATTGCTGCCACAACTATTGCGATGATGAAACTTGTTGAGGATAACATTGTTGATATCGATCAGAAGGTATCGAAATATGTTCCCTTTCTTTTAAATACAAATAAGGAAGATATTATTTTGCGTGAACTGTTGGCCCATCAGGCGAGATTTCAGGCGTGGATACCTTATTTTAAAAGCACAATTCTCGAAACCGGTCCCAATCCTGAAATTTATAATAAAAACATCACCGAAGAATTTCCGATAAGGGTAGCGGAAAATATTTATATAAAAAAATATTACATGTTTGATATTTTTGATACAATAATAACTTCTCCTTTACGTGATTGCGATGAATATAAATACAGCGATCTGGGTTTCTATCTTTTAATGTTGGTTTTGGAAAATACAACAAACAGGCCTTTTGAGCTTTATCTTCAAGAAAAATTTTATGAATCTCTTGGTTTATCTAATCTTGGTTTTTATCCACGTAAAAATTTTGAATTGACAGATATTGTTCCTACAGAAAACGACACGGTTTTCAGAATGCAGCTGTTGCAAGGCGATGTGCATGATCCCGGAGCAGCAATATTGGGGGGAGTTTGTGGCCATGCAGGGCTTTTTTCAAATGCTTCCGATCTTGCAATTATTATGCAAATGCTTATGCAAAATGGTAGCTATGCAGAAGTTAATTATATTGATTCGGCTTTGGTTTCGGAGTTTACAAAAATCCAATTCCCTTTAAATGATAATCGTCGTGGAATAGGTTTTGATAAACCTTTGCAAATTTATGATGAAGAAGGTCCTACATGTGAAGCAGTTTCAGACCAAAGTTTCGGTCATTCCGGATTTACCGGAACTTATATTTGGGCAGATCCCGAAAATAATTTAATTTATGTATTTTTGTCGAATAGAGTTTGTCCCGATGCTTCAAATATGAAAATTATTGATGAAAATATTCGTACAAATATTCATCAGCTTTTTTATGAAGCAATTGGGAAGTAAAAAGTAGAAAGTGAAAAGTTGAAAGTAGGTTACTACCGGGTTTTCATTATCAATTAATAATTATCAATTAACAATTATCAATGGCAGTATCTAAAACAAAATCAGTATGGTTATGGGTGTTTTCTTTCATATTTACTATTGCAATAGCATATTACCAAAGAACAACAGGACCCACCACTCCTGTTAGAGGGTCAGTAAATATAGAAGACACAAAAATAAAATTTCAATTATTAAGAACTTTTGAAGGCTCCGACGATGCTAATATTATTATTAAAGTGCCTAATGATGTATCGGGTTATATTCGCTATAAAAGATTTAAAAGTTATGACGATTGGACGGAAACTCAAATGTTTCGTAATGAAAACGAATTGCATGCATTTATTCCAAACCAACCAACAGCCGGAAAAGTGGAATACTTTATTGTTTTAAAAAACAAAAATCAGGAGTATGTTTTAACTGAAAGTCCTGTGATAATTCGCTTTAAAGGTTTTGTTTCACGTGGAGTACTCATTCCCCATATTATTTTTATTTTCCTCGCCATGGTCTTCTCAACACGAACCGGACTTGAGGCATTATTTAAGGGGAAAAGGACCTTTACCTATACTTATATTACAATTTTTCTTTTGTTTTTCGGAGGATTATTTTTTGGTCCTTTGGTGCAAAAAGCAGCGTTTGGTGAATACTGGACAGGTTGGCCCTTCGGTCATGACCTGACTGATAATAAAACCATTGTGGCATTTATTTTTTGGATCGTTGCTTTCTTTAGTTTGCTTAAAAAAAGGGAAAGACGCACATGGGTAATTGTTGCAGCTATTTTATTACTGATAGTTTATTTGGTGCCTCATAGTGTATTGGGATCCGAAATTGACCACACAAATCCTTAAAGATTTCCGGATTTAGGTTTGTCTATAAATATTAAAGAATTACAGTTCAATTTCAGAAAAACTGCAAAAAATAATACTTTATATATCAATAGATTTAGATATAACATGAGTAATAATAAACCGCAAAGACCGCAAAGAAACGCAAAATTTTTTGCGTATTTTAGCGTTCTTAGCGGTTAATATAACAAAAACTATAATATAATCAATAATGTTTTAAAAAATTACAGATCATATAATTACTTATATTTATAAATCAGTAAAATCATAATTATCATAATAAATCTGCGTCCTATTTTCTGTTTGCAGCGAAGCTGCGATATGGATTTCCAATTTCAAACCGTGAACGCTAACAAATAATTAAATAATCTCAGTCAAATGGTATTTATCATAATAATTCTTACAGCTATCGTTTCGATAGTTGCTTTAAATAATCCTCTAACGATGGATAAATTGCGTTTTAACGCATATTTTATCAAGCATAATAAAGAATGGTATAGATTTTTTTCATACTCATTGGTGCATGCCGATTATATTCATTTATTCATTAATATGTACGTCTTATATTCATTTGGCGGAATTGTTTTGACGTTTTTTAAATATTATTTCGGAGGAAAAGCAATTATCAATTTTTTATTATTATACATTGGTGGGATAATTTTCTCAGTACTTGTTGATTATAGTAAAAATAAAGATAATGTTTATTATAATGCAGTAGGTGCTTCGGGTGCAGTTTCTGCAATAGTTTTTTCAAGCATAATTCTTTATCCCGGTGGAAAGATTTTTCTTTTCTTTATTCCAATTGGTATTCCTTCGGCTATTTTCGGAATCTTATATTTGGTTTATTCTGCTTATATGGCCAGGCAAGCAAAGGATAATATCGGCCATAATGCACATTTCTGGGGAGCAATTTTCGGAGTGGTTTTTACTATTATTTTAAAACCGAAATTTGCATTAATGTTTTTAGAACAGCTTAAGACTATTTTTTAATATTCAGGCAAAGGCTTTAAGGTTCAGACTGTCATTAAATATTTCCAAACGCCATTTGCCACTTGTTGCCGGAGATGTTGTTTTAGTTTATCCTGGTGCAGACAAATAATTTAAGTAAAATTACCTTTCCTACTGTTTCACGATCTTCTCAATCTTTATTATTATCCCATTCTCATCTTTAATTTTTAAGATGTATGTACCCTGATCAAAACCATTAAAATTAATATTAATTCTATTTGATTTGTAATCTTGTGTATAAACCATTTTCCCTAAAATATCATAAATTTCAACATAAACCGTTTGATTCTTATCTGTTCCGGATATTATGATTTCATTATTAAAAGGATTGGGATAAACATCAATTATATGCGTATTTTCTTCTAATTGTGGAGAATGTGTGATAATCCATGTTCCGCTGGTAGTAGAATAATATAGAAATGCATCGGTTTCTATGCCCTGGGAGTCTAATCCCCCGAATATATATAACTCACCATTGCCTTCTGTATCCCCTACAAATGCAGCGGCTAATTTTGTTAATTCAGGACCATCTTCTAATTGATTCCATGTAAGATCATTTAAATTAATCATATAGCTTTTATTAAATACAGGCTAAATTATATTTTGAAAATTATCGCTACTTTGCACACTGATTTTTTCTGCAAACACTAAGTAGGTTTGCATATTATTAAGCATACGTTGTGTATCTTTGTTGATTAAATTATTAATTGAAATTAACTCTTTTAATGTGGTCCATTTGGAATCAAATACATTTGAAAAAATAAAGAATGGAGACGAAAAAGCATTTGATTATATCTTCGATACATACTACACAGTATTATGTATTTTTGCAAATAAATATGTCGAAGATATAGGCGTTGCAGAAGATATTGTACAAGAGCTTTTTATTAAAATTTGGATAAAAAGAGAACAAATAAATATTCGATAAATGGATTTTTTCAAACAATGAAAATAAAGCACATTTCAATGCTCTGAAAAAAAATATGGAATCAAACCGGAACATTAAGTGAATATGATTTAATTGACATTAAAGCAGCAAAAAAAAAGTAAAAAGAAAAATCAAAATACTTATAAAATGGCAATTTCAACAAGTAACAATAATATTTCAGCGCAAGCTATTAAAAATAAGAAAGTAAACTATAAACCGGCACTGGTATTGCTTACGTCTTTGTTTTTTATGTGGGGGTTTATCACTTGTCTTAACGACATCTTAATCCCGCATCTAAAAGCATTGTTCAACATGAACTACACTATGACGATGTTAATTCAGTTTACTTTTTTTGGTGCATATTTTGTTATGTCGTTGCCTGCCGGCTGGTTAGTTGGTAAAATCGGCTACAAAAAAGGAATAATTTTAGGACTTTGTATTACCGCCATAGGTGCTTTATTGTTTTTTCCGGCTTCTACTTTTATCAGTTACGGAATGTTTTTGGGTGGCTTTTTTGTTCTCGCTTCGGGAATTACTGTTTTGCAAGTTGCAGCAAACCCTTATGTTGCAATTCTCGGCTCACCGGAAACGGCTTCGAGCCGGTTAAATTTAACACAAGCATTTAATTCACTCGGAACTACAGTTGCACCAATTTTTGGTTCTATGCTTATTCTTGCCAATAATGTTGAAGATGCAACAGAAAAAGCTGCAACTGTTCAAATACCTTACTTTGCCATAGCTGCAACACTTTTTGTTATTGCTGCAATTTTTGTTTTTGCAAAACTACCAATAGTAAAAGCACAGCAAAAAAAGGACAATATTTCGGGTAGTGCGTGGCAGTACAGACATCTCATACTTGGTGCAATTGCAATTTTCGTGTATGTTGGCGCCGAAGTTTCTATTGGTAGTTTTATGATAAACTTTTTTAGCATGGATAATATTGCCGGTCTCAGCGAGACCGATGCTGCCAAATATGTAGCACTCTACTGGGGTGGTGCAATGTTAGGACGTTTTTTCGGTGCCGTTTCAATGTCTGATATTAACTCAAACAAGAAAAATATTTATACATTTCTAATTGCAATATTTTCATTTTTGCTTGCGTGGTATATAACTGCACAATTAAATTTAGCCGCAATATTTTTCATTTTTGTTATACTAAACATTGTTGCAGTAAAAATTGGTAAAAATAAAGCAAACAAAACTCTTGCAGTTTTTGCAATTGCAGCCCTAAGTTTAGTGATACTAACAGTTTTGTTAAAAGGCGAATTTGCAATGTGGACATTAGTTGCAGTAGGTTTATTTAATTCTATAATGTTTCCTACAATTTTTACTTTATCAATAGACGGACTTGGCAAACATACAAGTCAAGGCTCGGGAATATTGGTTATGGCAATAGTTGGCGGTGCATTAATTCCACTGATCATGGGAGGCTTAGCCGACACAATTGGCTTGCACTCCTCATTTTTAATAACCATTGTTTGTTATGCTTACATTGTTTATTTCGGGCTTAAAGGATATAAAAACAAGGTGCTACCATAAATTTAATTATTAAAAAAATTAAAAAATATTTATAATGAAAATAAAACTAAAATATTACTATTTACTACCGTTGATTTTATTAACACTTTGCTTTGTGGGATGCTCTGAATATGAAGAATCATCAAATACAATAATTTCATCACCATCAAAAA
>Ga0255398_1129_pt1 | contig 11516 bp, 9 predicted proteins | sample ANMaggSeSYBR01K3_FD_182119 | JGI IMG/M metagenome (GOLD analysis project Ga0255398, IMG submission 182119) | Sediment cell enrichment communities from methane seep in Santa Monica Basin, California, United Staets - ANME aggregate JGI... | ecosystem: Environmental > Aquatic > Marine > Cold seeps >...
TACCAGCGGCAATGGCGCCAACCAGGAAAGAACCTTCGTTGGATATTCAAAAAGTGCGGAAATGGCGGACATCATTCCCGCCGACCTGTACGCGGCAGTAGATGCGCTCGCTGACAAGATTAATGCCGGCGAAATTGTCGTTCCAGTGACCGTTGCTGAAGCCATTGTGTTTACTCTTGACTAAGCAGCTTATAGAAAAGTAAAACAGAAATAGAAGTAGTTGGGATAAGATCTCACCTACTTCTTTAAACAGGAACGGAGTTTTTATGGCCACAATTTTAGAAATGCGCGGGGTTATTAAAAGATTTGGCGATGTCCTGGCGAACGATCACGTGGAATTTAAAGTGGAAAAAGGCAGCATACATTCCATTGTGGGAGAGAATGGCGCCGGGAAAACCACATTGATGAATATCCTTTACGGCCTCTATCAAGCGGATGCCGGGGATATTCTGATAAATGGAGAAAAAGTCATTATCAAGGATCCTTCGGACGCTATTCGATTGGGCATTGGCAGTATTCACCAGCATTTCAAACTCATCCCTGCGATGACGGTCGCGGAAAACGTAATGCTGGGGAATGAACCTCGAAAAAACCCGTTCATGCTTGATTTAAAAGAATTAAATGACCAGACTCGCCGGCTATCAGATCAGTATGGATTAGCTGTTGACCCGGAAACTCTGGTTGAAGATATTTCGGTTGGCATCAGGCAGAGAGTTGAAATATTAAAAGCATTATATCGAAAAGCGAATTTATTGATCTTAGATGAACCCACAGCACTGCTGACTCCGCAGGAAACGGAGGATCTCTTCCGTATCATCAAGCGGCTGCGTGCAGATGGCAAGACTATTTTATTCATTTCTCATAAATTGAAGGAGATCATGGAGATCTCGGATAGAGTTACTGTGATGAGAGACGGGAAGGTTGTGGACACCGTCGAAAAGACGGATACCAGTGAAGTTAAACTGGCGCGGTTAATGGTGGGACGGGATGTTTTTCTAAAAACAGCCCATCCTTCAAAGAAGATCGGGGAAGTGATCTTGAAGGCAGATCATCTATCTGCTGTGAGCGAATTGCACCACAGACCTGTACTGAGCAACGTGTCATTTGAAGTCAGGGCGGGAGAGATATTAGGCATTGCTGGGATTGACGGCAATGGACAGACAGAATTGGTCCGCGCTCTGATTGGTCTGCAGAAATTGTCTGAAGGAAAGATTTACCTTAGCGGCCAGGAGATAACCCGTCTGCCAGTGAAAGAAATGCGAGATGTTGGCATTGGTGTGATACCGGAAGACCGGTTGGTAGAAGGTTTGGTTGTGGATTTTAATGTACAGGAGAATTTGTGTCTTGGTCAGCAGCGTAACGAGCCATTTTCGAAAAATGGGTTGTTCGATTGGAAAGCTGTTTCATCCAATGCGGAAAACCTGGTTGAAAAATTTGATATTCGCACGCCAAATATTGAACATTTAGCACGTTTACTATCTGGCGGTAATCAGCAGAAAGTGATCGTAGCACGGGAGATATTCCACGCACCCGACATGATGATCGCCGCGCAGCCCACACGCGGGTTGGATATAGCGGCGACGGATTTTGTACACGAGGAATTGATCAAACATCGCGATCGCGGAAAAGCAGTGTTATTACTCTCTCTTTCTTTGGAAGAGATCATGTTGTTGTCCACTCGTATAGCTGTCATCTATAAAGGAGAGATTATCTCTATTGTCAATAAAGAAGACACGACTGTGGAAGACCTGGGTTTGTTAATGTTAGGTGGATCGTACGAACATATTCCAGCGTGATAGAAAGGTACGGAACAATGGAAAAAGCACGGAAATTCTTGGAAAAAAATGAAGCAATAGCCACCTCGGTATTGGCAGTGATCCTCGCTTTCATAATGGTAGCCATATTATTGCTTTCTACTGGCCGAAATCCAATTCAGGCATTTGGCTATTTTATTCGCGGGGCATTTGGTACTGTTTATAATTTTGCCGATACCGTATCTCGCGTTATTCCTTTATTGATTGCGGCGATTGCTTTCATTATCGGAGCTAAATGTTCAGTTTTTAATGTGGGCATTGAAGGACAGCTGTTGTTAGGTGCCCTCACTTCGGCGGTTATTGGATTTGGTTTAGACCTTCCGAAAGCGATTCACCTCCCGTTGATGCTCTTAGCTGGTGCGCTTGCAGGCGGTTTGTATGCGTTGATCCCAGCATGGTTGAAAGTATATCGAAAGGTGAATGAGATACTGAGTACAATCATGCTCAATTACCCCGCCTTTTTCTTTACTCATTATATCGTTTTGAATGTTACACCTCTGGAAGGTGTCATTCCGGCCACTCCTTTTATTAAAGATACAGCAAAATTTGTAAACATATTTCCAGGCACCCGTTTGCATGCGGGCGTGATTGTAACAATACTGGTTGTCATTCTTGCAAATTTCCTATTAAAGAAAACCTCACTTGGATATGAAATGCGCGCAGTTGGATTAAATCAGGAAGCTGCCCGATTCCACGGCATCCCGGTTGAAAAAAGGATGATGCTGGCATTTTTCCTGAGCGGATGTTTAGCAGGATTGGCAGGCGCTGTGGAGGTGGCTGGTGTCCACTATCGCTACCTGGATCAATTCTCACCCGGTTATGGATACGACTCTATTACCGTAGCAATGGTGGGCCTAATGAACCCGTTTGGTGCAATATTCTCGGCAACTTTATTTGGAGCGTTGAAAACCGGTATCGTAGATATGGCAGTCTTTGCCGAAATACCCCGGCAGCTTATTACATTGATAAATGGTATTGTAGTTCTTTTTGTTTCCGCAAAAAGTTTGATCCGGTCCAGATTCCTGGAGGTAGTAAAAGGAAAGAAAACTGATGCGTTAGAAAAGGAGACAGCATAATGGATCTGTTAGAAATTATCAACAAAGTATTCACAGTTTCTCTCGCATACGCAACTGTCCGTATCTGCATCTCAATTGTTTTTGCCGGGATGGGAGAAATGATCACAGAACGTTCGGGTGTGTTTAATATGGGCGTTGAAGGGATCATGCTGATGGGCGCATTTTCAGCAGCAATTGGGACTCATTTTTCCGGCAACCCCTGGATAGGGTTGCTAACAGCAGCAGTTGTTGGTATGTTGATCGGATTACTATTTGCTTTTATCTCAATTAGTATAAAAAGCGATCAGGCTATCAGCGGGTTAGCTATTTATCTACTATGTGTTGGGTTGTCTGGCTACTTACTGCAGGTCCTTTTTAAACATGGCGGGAACAGCCCGAAAGTGGAAACACTCCCTATCATGCATTTTACTTTCCTGGAGAATATCCCGATAATCAATGATATCTTCAATGATCAGTCGATCTTGATGATCCCGGCTCTAATATTGCCGGTCATCCTGTATTTCGTGTTTTATAAAACTCCCTGGGGGACATGGCTGCGGGCGGCAGGTGAAAACCCAAAAGCTCTGGCAGTGGTAGGAAAAAACCCAATCGTTGTACGATATGTTGCGGTATTAGCTGGTTCTCTACTCGCGGGCATCGGCGGTGCTTATCTTTCAATTTCACAAACATCTATTTTCTCTGAGCGGATGGTTAATGGGCGCGGCTTTATTGCGCTGTCTGCAGTTATTTTTGGCAATGTAAAGCCCTTTGGAGTATTCGCGGCTTGCATGTTCTTTGGTTTTATGGATGCGCTGCAGTATTCACTACAAACGGTTATCCCTGACCAATATTTCCCGAGAGAGGTGTTTATGGCTTTGCCATATATTTTAACTCTGTTGATCCTGGGGGGATTCATCAAGCGCAGCAGCGGTCCGGCAGATATTGGCAATCCATATGAGAAAGAGTCAAGGTAGGCAGAATTTGTTTTATTATTAGAATAAGATTAATTAATTTAGACTGCAAAAGACCAGCCAATTAAACGGCTGGTCTTTTTTTGTCCAAGTTGTAAAAAACCCAAACAATTATTGTTTATTTGACAAAAAATATGCGGCGATGAAGAGACTGCCGATTAGGATTGGCGGGCCCGCTATTGTCAGATATGCCGACCAATGCATGTTATTGGCCCCAAAGATATAGAAAAAACCGGCGAAGATAAACAGGGTTCCGCCGACCCACTCCCATTTCCAGGCGATTAACAAAACGGCAATAACTATATAAGTGGGCAGGAGATGAATCAAAAACCCGATAACTGATTCTATGAATGGAATACCTTCGCCAAAGGCGTCCAGAGCAAAAATGCTGATAAAGAGCGCAAAAAGTATTCCCAGTATTCTGGGCAGCCAATGGATAAGTTTCTTGTTCATGAATTCCTCCTTAATGGCCATACACAAGGTTCACCATCTATAATAATATAAAAAGTCAAGGATATAATTTCTACATATGAAATCTTATTTTGTAAAAATGTTTACTTTATTTATGTTGATCGCTCTTTCTCTAACTACTGCGTGCAGCAGCGAACCTGTAGAAGTACCGCAGGGTGGGGATAACGAACTGGTTTCTTCAACCAATACACCACCCGCAGAAGAACTTTTAGGAGAGGAACCTTCACCTGTTGAACAGGCAGTCACCGAGTTATCGGACCAGCCCTACGCTTCTCCATTGAACTCGTTTCAAATAACTTTGCCGAAGGGCTGGAATTGCAGTGAGATTGGAGAGTTCCAGGTGAACTGCCACTCCCCTGACCAGTCAGCGGAACTGCAAGCGATGATCACTGCAACTGGATATGAATTGGTGCAGGAGGCGTTCTTATCTTTCACGCATGCCGAATTGGTTCATGCCTATACGGAGATCAAGGAGTATGTGGAAATTGAACAACTCGAGAGGGAAGGGTATCTGACTGTGGCAGCAAGCTGGCGGGAGGGAGATGTGCACTGGCAGGGAGACGATATTTTTATCAGAACGGGGGGAACAATATTTCACCTGCAGACAAGAGCTAAGCAAGAGGTAAATGATATATATAGTGACTTGTTTACCGAAGTTGCTGAGAGTGTGGATGTATTCCCATCCGAGATAATTGGGGCTCAACTGTATATTAATCGGAAGACTCATATTGCCCAGGACATCTTTTTTGAGGTTAATGTCCCTACTGCATGGAGTAAATATGTAGATACGGCGACCGTTGAAAAAACGATCATCGAGGGATTCCTCTCGCCTGATATGCGCGCGTCGGTGCAGATCGCCGTGTTTCGGCATGGGGTGCTGATCAAACAGTCATTAAAAGCGGAGAAAACTTTAGAGATAATGCGCGCATTGTATGGGTATGACCTGCGGGTATCTCACGATAAGGCGCTGACGGATGGGCGGGAGCGCCTGGAATGGTATGCGTCTAACAAGAATATAAACGGAATATCATATTTTGATTCTTACGCAAACTCTTTATATATATTTAGTATTATTTGGGAAGAATCTACATCGGAAATATATCTGCCGCTTCTGGAAGAAATCGCCGCATCTTTCAGCAGAGAATAAAGAAAATAATAGGAACCTATTTAACGACCTCTAATTTCGCAATTGAAGCAGCAAGGCGTTTCACCCCGACTGTTTCAAACATGACGGTAACGGTTTCATCATTTCCCATTGCTCGAGTCTCGATGACCGTGCCATCTCCCCAGGCCGGGTGGATTATGCGCATCCCGGCTTTATAAACCAGCTTTTTTGGTTCTTTGAGGATCGGTTTGTTATTCCCGCTGACAGAAACCGTGGGTGTCCAACGCGGCTGGCTGAGCGGCTTGACGCGGCGCACCCCAAGGCGGATGCCTTCCTGTTTAATAAGCTCTTCTGGAATATCATCTAGAAAACGAGAGGGTATTGTATATTCATAGCGTCCAAATTTATTACGCTGTCCAGCGCGTACAAGGATGAGGTTGTTTTTTGCACGAGTGATGCCAACATAAAACAAGCGGCGTTCTTCTGCCATTTCTTCGAGATCATCAAAAGAGCGATTGTGTGGGAGAAAGCCTTCATCAAGCCCGACGATATACACAGTTGAGAATTCCAGGCCTTTGGCAGCATGAAGTGTGAGGAGTGTGGGTGCGTTGAGTGAATCTGGTATGGTATCCTGATCGGATACAAGGGCGATTGTCTCCAGAAATTCGGTCATTCCTCGATTTTCAAACTCGTAGGCGAGCTGACGCAGTTCAAGGACATTTTCCCAGCGCCCTTCTCCAATATCTGTACCATCATCTATATATGCTTTGTAGTCAATGTTTTCGATGATTTGGTCTAGTAAATCGGGCAGGGAGTGGGCCTGGATAAATTTTCTCCAATTCGCCAACAGCTCGCCAAAGTTAGACAGGGCGGATGTGCCGCGTGTGTTGAAAGACGACCAAAAAGGAGAGCTCTGCCCTTTTTTGCCCAGAGAGAGCAATACATCGCAGGGAAATGCGGAGTTTTCTTGAGCAATTAAATTGAGTTGAGCAAGGGTCTTGCCGCCAATACCGCGTGGCGGGAGATTGATAGTACGGTTCAAACTGATGGTGTCGTATGGATTATGAATCAGCCGCAGGAAGGCAACCATATCCTTTACCTCGCGGCGGCCATAAAAGCGCTGGGCACCAACTAAGCGATAAGGCAGCCCAGATCGCAGAAATGCGTCTTCAAAAAGGCGTGACTGGGCATTGGTGCGGTACATGATGGCAAAATTGCCCCCACCCTCTCCAGCGGCAATGCGGTCTACGATATCTCCAACAACATACGCAGCTTCAGCATAATCATCTACCGCATCATTTAGGATGACACGGCTCCCGCTGCCGCGTTTAGAGAATAAACTCTTGGGTGTTCGGGACGTGTTCTGGTTAATAACCGCTTGAGCTGCATCAAGAATATTTTGTGTGGAGCGATAATTGCGCTCCAAAAGAATCTTGGATGTTTCAGGGTATTTTTTCTCAAGACGGATGACATTTCGATAATCTGCGCCGCGCCAACGGTAGATGGATTGATCTTCATCCCCGACGGAGAACAGAGAGTGGTGATAGGAGGCGAAGTGATTGATTAAATCATATTGCGCCTGGTTGGTATCTTGAAATTCGTCGATAAGCACGTGCTCAAATTTCTGGCTGTACCGTTTGCGGATATCGGGATGCTCTTCGAGCAATTTTACAGTCCAGAGGAGCAGATCATCAAAGTCTACAGCGTTACTACCCCTAAGCGTAGATTCGTAACGCTCGTAGATCCGCTTGGCTATCTCTTCACGATACGTGCGGGCAGAGAAATCGCTAACGGAGGTAAGCTGGTTCTTGGCGTTTGAGATGATGGCGTGCATGGCGTTGGGGGGATACAACTTATCATCCAGGTTAAGGTCTTTTAAGATACGTTTTACGATTGACTTTTGATCATCAGCATCCATGATGACATAATTGGAATCAAACGGGAGCACTTCCGCTTCGCGGCGCAGAATGCGGGCGCAAACAGAATGAAATGTTCCCAGCCACAGCGCGTCAACTCCTTTGCCGAGCATGCGCTCAAGCCGCCCACGCATTTCGCGTGCAGCTTTGTTGGTGAAAGTCACTGCTAAGATGTTTTTTGGATTGGCCTGCTGTTCATATATGAGGAATGCGATACGTTGAGTAAGTACACGTGTTTTTCCTGAACCGGGTCCTGCTAGAACGAGGATCTGGCGTGCGGATGAGGTAACAGCCTCATGCTGTTGAGGATTAAGATCTTTAAGAATATCCATGTTTTATGCGAAAGATGATTGTACCTTAATCATCATTAATTATTCGTATTAATGCTTGTCAATTGGATTCAATGTTGCAGATTATTGGATTATTCTAAAAAAAAAGACCTTCTTTTCAAAAGGGCATTTTGGTTCTACTTATTTACGTATAGGTCAATGATCTTAAGGATGACTGCGGTTGCTTTTTCCATAGACTCCAGGCAGGCGTATTCATAAGGGCCGTGGAAGTTATGCCCTCCAGCAAAGATGTTTGGTGTGGGTAACCCTCTGTAAGAAAGACGCGCGCCGTCAGTACCGCCGCGGATGGGTTTAGTGATCGGTTCAATATCCAGTGCGCGCATGGCTTCCTGGGCAGTTTCAACGATATGCATGACTGGTTTAATCACTTCACTCATATTACGATACTGCTCTACCATCTGCACTTCAATGGTTCCGTCCCCATACTTTTGATTGATAAACTTTGCACTGTCTAACATCAACTGCTTCTTAATGTTTAATTTATACAGATCATGGTCACGCAGGATGTAAATTCCCTCCACCTCCTCAATCGACCCAGGAGACATTTTCCATAAGTGATAGAAACCTTCTCTTCCTTCAGTGTGTTCAGGACGCTGTTCAGACGGAAGCATGGCATTGAATTCAAAGAAAATGAGCATGGCGTTTTTCATCACATTCTTGGCAGAACCAGGATGGACGGATTTTCCACGTACTTTGACAAAGGCTTTTTCAGCGTTGAAATTCTCATATTCGATCTCACCGATTTTCCCGCCATCCACAGTGTATGCGAAATCTGCGCCAAAAGCATCAACGTCAAAGTGGGTGATCCCCATCCCTGTTTCCTCATCTGGTGTGAAAGCAATCCTGATCGGACCGTGCTCGATGTTGGGATGAGTGATGAGTGTGTCCATGGCGGTCATGATCTCTGCGACACCAGCTTTATCATCTGCGCCCAATAATGTGGTTCCGTCAGTAGTGATCAGAGTCTGTCCTTTATAAGCGAGCATTCCCGGGAATTCCTGAGGAGATAAGCGCAGCCCTGTTTTTCCTTTAAGGAGGATATCCTTACCGTTATAGTTCTCAATGATCTGCGGGTTGATCCCTTCCCCGCTGAAATCTGTGCTTGTATCTATGTGCGCCAGAAAACCGATCGTAGGCAGTTTTTTACTGGAATTAGAGGGTAAGGCAGCAGTAAGAAAGCATTTTTCATTGAGGTGCACATTTTGCATCCCCATGTCTTTCAATTCTTGTTCTAATAAGCGAGCGAGGTCCCACTGAACTTCTGTGGTGGGAGTTCGGTCGGTAACTTCTTCGTCCGAGCGCGTATTGATATTCACATACCGTAAAAAACGATCTAACAAAACTGACATAATCTATAAAACTCCTGTATCAAATAATTGCACCGCAATCTTAACGGTAGATGAAGAAAACCGCAAGCAATTTGAAGGGAATGATTGCTAAAAGAGGAGCGTTGCGCTAAAATGGCAGTCATGGTTTGGCAGATCACAGGACATGGTTGGGCGGAGGAATTGCTGCGGCAGCAAATTGCAGGCGATAAATTGCGCCACGCATATCTATTCAGCGGTCCAACTGGTGTTGGGCGACGAACGCTGGCGCTGCGTTTTGCGCAGGCGGTCAACTGTACACAACCACCAGCACCTGGCGACGCATGCGGAAAATGCCAAACTTGCCAGCAAATTGAGCGGATGCAGCATGCTGACCTGACAGTTGTGCAGGCAGAAGAAGCAGGTGCGGTCTTGAAGGTTAAACCAATTCGGGAATTGCAGCATACGCTGGCTCTTTCTTCCTATATGGGTGGATATAGGATTGCACTCCTGCTGCGGTTTGAGGCAGCAAATGCCAACGCACAGAACGCACTTCTGAAAACATTAGAAGAGCCCAACCCCAAGGTGCTGCTGCTGCTGACGGCGGATGACCCGGAGAACTTGTTTCCGACAATTACCTCGCGATGTGAGCTGCTGCGGCTTCGCCCGATGGCCATAGAGGATCTTGCAGGTGTATTAGAATCGCAGGATAATCTCCCCAAAGATAAGGCACAGCTGCTTGCACATATTTCTGCTGGACGAGTAGGTTATGCGAAACGATTGGCTGGTGATGAAGAGGTGCTGGAAAGAAGAAAGCAGTGGATGAGTGATATGCTGGCACTGCTGCCTGCGAGTAAGATCGAGCGATTCCACTACTCAGAGAGAATATCACGGACTGGTAAGAAAGATCGCGCGGAAGCAAAGAGAGTTCTGCTAGAAGGGATGACTTATTGGCTTTCTTTCTGGCGTGATGTGCTGCTGGTTGGCACGGAGAGTGGTACACAAATTACAAATATTGACCTACGGGGATCAGTTAATCAAACAGCGGAAGTAGTTGTCCCACGGGATGCTGCATGTGCTGTGAGTGCCCTGGAACGCGCATTCAAGCGTATCCAAACAGCTAATTTTCAACTTATGCTGGATAATATTTTGCTTGACTGGCCCACGGTTCCAGCTGGTTAACTACGGTAATGTGTTGTTAGAAGAACCAAGAAAAAAACTAATACAAAAAAAGATTATCTAACTGATTGCGGCACGCAGTTGTTTGGCAAGGTCCTGAAAGTGTTTTGAATAACGCGTTTCTTCATGACGGGGGCGCGGCAGATCAACCACCAGATCCAGGCGCACACACGCGGGGCGCTGAGTGAGCACCAGAACACGGTCTGCTAACAGGAGCGCTTCGGAAATAGAATGAGTGACCATCACGACTGTTTTCCGGCGTGCCTGCCACACACGCAACAGTTCTGTCCCCATCTGCTCACGGGTGATGGCATCAAGCGAGCGGAACGGTTCATCCAGCAGAAGCAGGTCTGGATCCTGGATCAGGGCGCGGGCGATTGCGACGCGCTGTGCCATCCCGCCCGAGAGTGACCTTGGCCAAACATCTTTAAAATCCTGCAAGTCAACCATCTCTATCAGATTAAGTGCCTGTGCTTGAGCTTCTTTAAGGTTGGTCCCTTTTAGCTCGAGAGGCAGCAGGATATTTTCAAGCACTGTGCGCCACGGCATAAGATTGCTTTCCTGAAAGACAATCCCTATACGCGGAGAGTGTTTACCAGGGAAAATTACCTTGCCTTTATTTGCTTCATCGAGCCCTGCTAACACACGCAGGAGTGTGGTCTTCCCGCAGCCAGATGGACCCAACACACATAAGAATTCCTGTGGGCGGATATGCACGTTTATATCATCAAGAACGCGTAAATAGCCGTTCTGGTCATCGAACGTTAAACCGATGTGCTGGAGTTGAATGGTGTCGTGGGAAGGCATTCTAAATCTGTTCCTTAGGGTAGAAAATCGTTATTGAAAGCACCGTTTAAATCAATGGGAGAGATAAGCAGATCCATCTGCAGGAGAAGGTCCTGCATATTTTTCCAGGCATCGGGCTGCGAATAGCCAAGCGGGTCTGTTTGCCACAGCGTAATGGATGCGTCCAATACCTGGCGCTGGACTTCTTTTTCTGCGGGGGAGAGAGCGGCCAGGTTTTCCACATACTTTTCGCTAATGGTGAAGGCTTCCTTGGGATGATCAATGGTGAACTGGATTCCCTTAAGTGTTCCCTGTATCATTGCACTCACCAGGTCTGGTTGGTTTTCTATGACTGTTTCGCTGGTCACAAGCCCATTGGCAACAAGGGAAATGTAGTCTGCGGATGCCAGAGTATTCACCTGATATCCTTCAGCCGCGAGTTTGAAGGGTTCGTTGCTGACGTACACCACAACCGCGTCCACGATACCATTTGAGAGCGATTCTACCTGTGTAAAACCGATCGAGTCAAGAAAGACATCCTGCTCTTCCAGACCTCCGGCATTCA
>Ga0255398_1130_pt1 | contig 11506 bp, 9 predicted proteins | sample ANMaggSeSYBR01K3_FD_182119 | JGI IMG/M metagenome (GOLD analysis project Ga0255398, IMG submission 182119) | Sediment cell enrichment communities from methane seep in Santa Monica Basin, California, United Staets - ANME aggregate JGI... | ecosystem: Environmental > Aquatic > Marine > Cold seeps >...
CCTGGTAAGTGTAAACCCTCCAGCCCAGGCTGTAATATCTTTCCCGGAAGGGCTTCCAGTTCCGTGTATATCTTGCTTTCAGTGGAGTGTAAATGACCGGAGTGGCTTCAAAGAGTGTGCCTGCATTCTTCGACCTGTTTTTTGAACACGAAGATGCCAGTTCAGAATAGATTTTATAGAAACTTATATTTGTAAGGTTGAAAGATTTTTATAACATAGAAAAGATTGATGCTCATGTTCACATCAATTCTATGGATACGGCATTGCTTGAGCAGGCGCTGACAGACAATTTTAAAATCCTCACAATCAATACCGATTATCCTGATTTTTCATCGATTGAAGAGCAAAATAGAGTTTCAATCAGGCATTTACAGGCATATCCAAACCATTTTGCTTATGCTTCGACCTTTCGAATGCAAGGATGGGATGACCCGGATTGGCAGGAAAAAATAATCCGCCACCTGGATGAAACATTCAGAAATGGTGCTGTTGCAGTCAAAGTTTGGAAAGATATCGGAATGGAGGTTCGTAACAAACGGAATGAGTTTGTGATGATCGATGATTCCGGATTTGATGATATATTTTCTCATTTAGTAAAGAAGGATATTCCATTAGTCTGTCATACGGGTGAACCAAAAGATTGCTGGCTGCCCCTTGAAGATATAGCCTTAAAATTTATACGGGAATATTTCAAAACGCATCCGCAATACCATGCGAGATTAAATCCGGAGATACCAACTTATGAAGAACAGGTTGCAGCCAGAGATCAAATGCTGGCAAAGAATGAGCAACTTCAATTTATAGGGGCACACTTTGCAAGTTTGGAATGGAGTATTGATGAGATTGGTCGTTTTTTAGACTGTTTTCCCAGGGCAGTCGTTGATGTGGCAGAGCGAATGATGTATTTGCAATATCATACAAGTCGTGACTACAGAAAGGTGCGTAATTTTATAATTAAATATCAGGATCGAATACTGTATGGCACTGATTTAGTTCAAGACCCTGAAATTGATTCCGAAAAGTTTAAAGAGGAAGTTCACCTTCGATGGCTTAATGAATGGAAATTCCTTGTTACCGATGAAACTATGCACTCTTCAGAATTTGACGGGGCTTTTAAGGGTTTGTCTTTACCCCTGGAAGTTGTAAAAAAAATCTATTGCTTTAATGCACTTAGAGCGTATCCAGATGCCTGGCGCTAAAACTTCTCATCATCACGTTAATAAAGGGCACCTCATAAAATATGCAACTAATTATTCTGGAAGGTTCGTTTTGATTGGTATATTCACGTAAATTCGCAGGTAAAACAAAAACACAGCCAGAATGAACTTTGATCTTTTAGTTATTGGAAGCGGCCCCGGAGGTTATGTAGCAGCTATTCGTGCATCTCAGCTTGGATTGAAAACCGCAGTTGTGGAGCGGGAATCCCTTGGTGGGATCTGTCTTAACTGGGGATGCATTCCCACTAAATCACTACTGAAAAGCGCGCAGGTTTATGAATATTTCCTTCACGCTGCCGATTATGGAATTGAAATAGATGGGTCGGTAAAAGCCGATTTTGGTAAGGTGGTTGGTCGCAGCCGATCGGTTGCAGAAGGAATGAGCAACGGGATCCGGTTTCTTTTCAAGAAAAATAAGATTGAGGTGATCAACGGCACCGGGAAGCTCAAATCTCCCGGCGTTGTTGCAGTGACCGATGCCGAAGGAAAAGTGGCCGAGGTCAATGCTGACCATATCATTTTTGCCACCGGTGCCCGTTCAAGGGAACTTCCCAACCTGAAACAGGACGGCAAGAAGATCATCGGATACCGGGAGGCCATGACCCTTCCGAAACTTCCCAAATCAATGGTGGTTGTGGGTTCCGGTGCTATCGGCAGCGAGTTTGCCAACTTTTATAATACCATGGGAACGGAAGTAACACTGGTAGAGTTTCTGCCCAACGTTGTACCACTGGAAGATGAAGAGGTATCCAAACAGCTTGAGCGTTCTTTCAAGAAGTCGAAAATGAAGGTGATGACATCTTCATCGGTAGAGTCGGTGGATACTTCAGGAGGTGTTTGTAAAGTGAAGATCAAAACACCCAAGGGTGAGAAAGAGGTGGAGGCCGAGATTGTTCTTTCGGCCGTTGGAATTGCTCCCAACCTGGAGAATATCGGCCTGGAGGAACTGGGCATTGAGGTAGAAGCAGGAAAGGTGAAAGTGGATCCCTTTTACAGGACCAATGTGAAGGGTATCTATGCCATCGGGGATATTGTGGGCGGTCCAGCTCTGGCCCATGTGGCATCTGCAGAGGGGATTACCTGTGTGGAGAAGATCGCCGGACATGATCCACAGCCGGTTGATTATGGCAATATTCCGGGATGTACCTATACAAATCCTGAGGTAGCTTCTGTGGGAATGACCGAAAAGGCAGCCAGGGAAGCAGGCTATGAACTAAAGGTGGGCAAGTTTCCTTTTACTGCCTCAGGAAAGGCCTCTGCAGCAGGAGCGAAGGATGGATTTGTCAAGCTGGTGTTTGATGCCAAATATGGTGAATTACTGGGTGCCCATCTGATCGGGGCCAATGTGACCGAGATGATCGCCGAACTGGTGGTGGCAAGGAAATTGGAAACCACAGGCGAAGAGATCATCAAAGCCATTCATCCCCATCCCACCATGTCAGAGGCAGTTATGGAGGCTGCAGCAGCGGCGTATGGTGAGGTAATTCATCTTTAGCCTCACAATTCTATTTATTCATCCAATTCAATCTTGCTATATAGACACCTTTTTTGTCCCATCCTGTATTGGAAATATACCACTCATCCTCACTTATTCTTACTATCTCAGAAGCATGAGTTGGCAATTCACACACAAGATTCTCCTTTGGAAAATTCATAGGGTCTTCAGACCAATAAACATATGTCTGATTGTAATCTGTCATTGCACGACAAATGAAAAGATAGAATATACCATTTCTCTTTACCACAAAAGGGCTTTCCGCATCGCCGCCCCAGTCAACCTCAAGGGGCTCAATATGTACGATTTTCGGGCCACTCCAGTGATACAAATCTGTACCGGTACGAACGGCAACACAGGAACGCAAATCGACTTCACTGAAAGTACGCGTGTAATAGTAATAGTAAGTACCATTATCTTTCATGACGTATGAATCACGCGCATGTCCGGGATCACTGAATATGGGGTTATGCGGGTGGCGTTTCCAATTAAACATATCCTCTGATTCAGCTACACATAACTGCCCCCAACTTGCATAATTAGGAGCATCTTCCTGCAAATTCCCGATATTGTAGAACATATAGCTTTTACCACCTTCCTGATAAACATGAGGAGCCCATAATACTCGTTCAACTCCCGGAATAATCTTTAGTGCATAGCCATGGTCTTTCATTTTCTTTTGATGAAAGGTTTTTGCTGAAATATGAAATAATTTATTCTCTCCTGTCCATGGATTAATGGGTTTATGTCCAATGATTCCATAAGCATGCCAATCACCATTGGGCCCTTTAGCAAAACAGTGGTCATTGGTGTACCAGGTGGTATCAATATCTGAACGGGTATCATTCGGATTAAAAATATGCTGCCATTCACCCACAATTGTTGGTATCTCATATTGTTTTTGTGCAAAGACCTCAAATCCTGCAAAAAGAATCAATATCACATAAATCATTTTTTTCATAGTTGCTTTTCTATTTTATAAACTTATCCATAATCTTATCATACCGACTATCCAAACAAACACTAATGTCAGTTGTAACAAATTTGCCATTATAATACAGGCTAAAAACTGTTGCCGGAGTTGGAGCTGATTGAGCTTGGCCCATAGTCTCCAATTTGATAATTTTTAAAGGAATCTTTCTTTTTTGCACAGTTTCCATCAATGAAGTTTTCACATGGTATTCAGAATAAGGACAACGATTTGAGAAATAAACTACCAAGCCATTTTTATCAGGGCATTCTCCGCTAATTACAGATTCTTTGAAACCAGGGTTTTCTGCTTTGGGGTTAATTTTTTTCACTAAAAGACTAAATCCTGATGGCAAACTTTCGCAAATCTCAAATCCTTGTCGCAAAAGCCATTTGGTATCACTCATAAAATGAAACTTCTTCGTACCAACCACTGTTACCAAACCATCTTTTCCTTGAGATTTAGCATCATCAATAGCAAGTTGCAATAGTGCTTTTCCGTAGCCATGGCCTTTATATTTCCCGGAGACCCAGAAACAATTAACCAAAAAATAATTAGGGGCATCAATCGGAACCCATCCATTTTCAGATGGACCATACTCGATGAATACTTTTGCACGAGCATCAGTTCTGAGAAAAACATATCCATTATCAAATTCTTTTCTCAGCCAGACTTTCTTTAACTCATAGCTCTCTTTACATTTCTTGTCGGAAATAGCACAGCAAATATGTTCATCAGCTATGTTGCTATTATCAAGTTTAATTATTTCATCCATTGTCTTTTTTTTTTGTTAGCGGCTGGAACTTTTTAGTCTTATCAGTTTTTTACTTCTCAATATTTCTTGCTTTAGTTTATCATTTTCAACAAGTCCATATTCCTTATTTAAAAACTTTTCACTTTCTGTAAATGCACTCATTGAACGAATAGTCTTCCATTTTATCAATTCGTTTTCCGAATTACTTTCGTAGCAATCTATTAAACGATGCATTACTTTTTCTTGTTTGTCATAATAGCAAATATGTCCAATTGCATCAATTGGTTCACTCACTGTTGAAATGTCTTTTGATTTCAGATTTTCAATTAGTAATGGCAAAGCGTCTCTGCCAATTCGAATAATTGTTCGGGCAGCGATATCTCTCGGCAGTGGATAATTATTTTTTTTAAACTCTCTTTCTGGAATATGTTTGTGTTGACTATCTCCTATTTTACCTAATCGTTTCACTAATTCAGGAACACTCTCTTTTCCATATGAAACAAGCGAATTACAAATTTCAATTTTAGTATACAATTTCTTCTCTTTCTCTAATGCTAAACACAAGAATGGAATTGATTTTGAATTCTTTATTTGTGCAATCAATCTGGAACTAACTGTTCTTTCAACAGCAGATTTACTGTTCAACAGTTCAATAAGCTCATTAAAGGATTTTTCTGCAAATTCACTTTCAATTTTACATGAAAAATATCCCCGGTTTTCTAATTGTTTTTCAGTGCTTTTCATATATTCTTAACGGAATTTTCAGATTTACACTGATATTCCTGCCAATATTATAGTAGCCCATTCCTTTCAATGTTGATAAATGGTCTATATAGGTTTCATTCAGCAAGTTATTTGCCTGAACAGACAAGTAAACCATCTGATTTGCCCATTTTATATCTGTCCCTATTCCGGCATTTAATAAATAATAGCTGTCGGTTTCCGTTTCAAACATTGCAGGATTGTTTTGCTTTGCAGCAATAAGTCCTCCAACTTTAAAAAAGGTATTCTTCAAGAAAGCTAATTTTTGCTTTTGAAATTTAAGTTCAAACCGCAGTTTATTTTGAGGAATAAATGGCAGATTGCTTCCGTCATCTTGTTTGCCAATCAGGTAAGCATAGCTTGTTTTTATATTTAACCAGTTAAACGGCAAAACATCAATAGCAAGTTCACTACCATAGACTTTAGAATTGGTTTGTGAGTACCGGTAAATTTTATCACCACTCGCAATTGTATCGTCGGTTGGGGCAATAAATATATAGTCGTGAATGCTATGATAAAAACCCGAAATATCAACCATCACATATTCTGAATGAAAATGAGTACTTAAATCAGCTTCGTAACTACGTTGTGTTTTTAATTCGGGGGTTCCCTGCTCGTATCTTGCACCATGCATACCGTTTTGCGTTAATTCAGCAATGTTGGGGGTTCTGTGTGCAGAAGCAAAATTCGTGCGCAACAAGACATTTTTGTTTACTGCATAGGTTGCACCGAGGGAAGCACTTACATTTCCATAATCAGCATTAACTGCCTCTTTGTTTATTTCTGCCTCTGTTGATATGGAACGGAAATCATATCTTATACCGGCTTGGGCTATCAGCTTTTCAAAAAAAGTATATTGAGCTAATCCAAAAACAGAGAAATCATTCACATCGGCATCGGGCAAAACATGATTTGGGGCTTCACTATTCCTGTTGGTTTTATTTGCTCCCTGCAATCCTACGATGTATTCCGAATCTGCTGTTGATGGCAGATAAGTATTTACTTCATAGGAAAATGTGTTCAGGTCCATATTAACCATTTCAAAAGACGGCTTATTCTCATCGGTCTGCAATCGCCTGTTATTCATTTGGTAAGCAGCATTCAAATCAATTTTAAATTTTCCAAAAAACAGGGCATTTCTGGTAGAAATGATATGATTGGTTAAATCCTGATACCAAAGTTTGTTTTTCCTTCCGTTTTCGGTTGTTAATGGAACGGCATCGCCTACACACATTCCAAGTTTAGGTTGGTTGTAATCATAATACAACCGGAACAGTCCAAAGGATTTGTTTATACCTGCATTGACCTTAAAACTGTATTCATTGAAACGTGTATTGGGGACATAATCTCCATTTCCATCTCTATAATCAGTATGGTTTTTTACCCCGCCACGTAAGCCCCAAAAATAATTTTCGGAACTTCCTTTTACGCCAAGATTACTTACAACTCCTTGTGTGTTTGAATGATATTGCATATTGTAATCACCGAGGATTTTTCCTGTTAGAGCAGGTTTTTCTTTCAACACATTGATAACGCCACCAACGGCATCAGAACCATAAAGCAAAGAAGCCGGACCTTTTATTATTTCAATACGGTCAATGCCAAATTCATCAATAATGAAGGGATGATTTTCCGAAAATTGAAAGCTTTCCATTTTCACACCATTGTTGAGCATCAATATGTTGGTCATGGATAAACCTCGAATAACCGGTTTAGCAACACCTGTGCCTTTGGCAATCATATCAACACCGGGTATATTGGCAAGAGCTTCGATAAAAGTAGGTGTGCCAATAGAAGCAATGTCTTTACTTATAATCAGATCAATTTTAATGGCATTTTCGTGTTGAGTTGAATACGTCCCACCCGAAATCACAACCTCTTCGGCTTGTAATATGGCTGGTTCCATTTCAATATTTAATATGGTTTCCCTATTCTTGGCAAAAATGGTTCTGATTATGGTTTTATATCCCACATACGAAAACTGTATTTTCAATTCTCCTTTGGGTAAATTGGTCAATACAAATTCGCCATTTTTTTCAGCTATTGTGCCTTTGTTTTGTTCAGGAAGATAAACACTGGCAAAAGGCAGAGCCTTATTATTTGTTTTATCGGTTATTCTGCCTTTGACACTATTCTGGGCAAAACCGATTTGGTTCAGCATTGCAAATAGCACAATGACGTACCATGAAAATTTTATTTTCATGCAAGTCTAAATTTTTAAAGTTGGCCAACCCTCCATAATTTCTTGACTTGTTTTGCAATTTTTCCCTTTATTTTCTTGTAGGAAGGAGGCGGTCCTGTTCGTACCTCTTTATCATCAATATATAATGCATCACTAATTCCCCATTCCAGCAGGACTTCTCTGTCAAATGTATTTATCTCTCTGAATATTGCTTTATCTCCAAATTCTAATACAGCTCTTTTTGCTCTTTCAAAGACAATATTTTGAGCAGGACACCATCCGTTTATAAATCCTGTTACAGTAACCTTGTCAGGGATCTTCTCCGGTTTTTTCTTTCGTTCGATCCAATTTGGCTGAATTGAATCATCTGAGAACGGTTTCCATAAAAGGACAGGTCCTAAAAACCCTGATTTATCCACCTTAGTGTATCCTTGCTTTTTAAACCATGCTGCCTTCATCCAGAATGGCAGAGGAACTCCCCAGGCCACTATGCCCTTTGCTCCCCTGTCCTTTACATCATTCTCAGCTGCCTGGAGCAATGCCTTCCCCATCCCTTTTTTCTGAAAGTTCCCTCGTCCCTTTTTATATCCGTGAACCCAAATACAATTGATAAAAAACAGATCTTTTCCATCTACAGAAGAGTGCTTAATTGGGATATACTGAATCATACCGCCAACTTCTCCATTATCATCAAGAGCTAATTTTACTCCAAGCCCTTTGTCTTTCATCTTATTATACCAGCATTCCTTATGATTTCCTGCCTCTTTCATTTCATCAGACCAGTCCTCAAGGCATACATAGTACAACTTCTTATGTTCCTCCGTTAAATCAATTATTCTCATTTTAGGTTCAGGTTTTTATGTGAGCAATTGTTGTATCCGACTCTATTCTTAAAATCATCTAAATATTTATTAAATTCTATTCCAAAAATGTCCTGAAATAGTTTCTTATCGTTTTTTTCTTTCAAAAGCTCAGTCATGTATCCAATAAATTTCTCTTCTCCATAGTTTTCAATTAGATCGTCTACTAAACATGCAAACTCGGAATAGATAAACCAATACTTGTTTGTAAGTGGGAAATTCTTTACACTTTCTTTCTGGGATTTCAATATTGTTCCCCAATCATCTGGATTTAGAAAATATCCATTTTCTATTTTATCAAATGTTTCTTCTTTTGTAAAATACCCATCTACTCCCATTTGATTCGCGTTATATACAGCAATTCCCTCCATTAGCCATCCTGGATAATACAACGATTGATAAAGCCCCATGTTCTGATATAATAATGAATGTGATAACTCATGTTTTAAATAAACATCCAAATGAATTTTATCTGCTTGATACTCTTTTTTTGCTTTTCCTGATATAAAAATGCGCCCATATAAAGGGTGAGTATTAAAACGGGTACTACAACCTGTTAGTCGGGCGATTTCTTTATTGGAGTCACAAATAAATATTTTTATTTTCCTTTTATATTTCAGTTGGTGAGAATTTTCCACTTCAGTAACAAGTTCATCAACTATATTAAATTTTGTAATATTTGTTCCTTTATGATAATAGATTATTGCTTTATTTAATTCTTTCTGCTCGAAACTTATAATAATCGGAGAAAAAGGAAAAGATCGCCCCCATAAAAAAGAATAGATTATTGCTGCTATTAATAATAAAACCGCTCCGGCTATAAATTTCTTCTTGTGTTTATTGAATAGCATAATTTTGTTACTTATAAATAGCCTGTGAAGCGGTGGATTATTCCAGCACTACTTTTTTTACTGATATTCCTTTTTCAGTATTAATTTTCACAAAATACAAACCTTTTGGCTGATCACTTAAATCAATTGATAATTGATAATCTTGTCTGCTGGCAGACGGGCTGTCAATTGATAATTGTTTAATAATTTGTCCGTTAATATTTGTAATTTCAACCGATTGGATATTTTCTCCTTGAATTGCAAAAGTTCCTGTTGTAGGATTTGGTAGAATAGTCATCACTGCTCTGTAGAAATATTCATTTAATACTGAAGCTGAACTTTCCAGGGCTTCCTGGATTGCATAATATGCTGGTTTTGCTGAATAATAAGTATCAAAAAGTGAAGGATACCATTCTGTATGCCAACCATGACCATCATCTATATGCCAAATATTACAAGCAACTTTTCCTGCGGGGTGTTTTTCAAGTAAAACCTCAATAATTGCTCTATACGTGGCTGCTTGTTCTTCAAGAATTGTTTGCGAATAGCCATTTTTCAGCCATACGCTTGCTTCCGTAATATGAAATTCAAGATTATTGTTATGCGCCCAATCAATCATGGTTCTTAAACCGTTTAAATTATCCGTGGTTGCCCAGCCATTATCAACATGTGCCTGCCAACCTATGCCATCTACCCTAAGACCACCTTCCCTCAGGTATTCTATTGTTTCTTTAATTAATTCCCATGAAGCATTGTTGGCTTCGTGGTGGTTTAAAATGAATTTCAAATCCGGTGCATACTGTTGAGCAATTTCAAATGCAATTTTTATATAGAGTGGGGTTTTATTTGTATCATTATCTAATCCAATTCTATACCATGGGCATTCCCAATTTGTTCCTGGTTTATCTGTATGCCAAGCTCCTTTTATAACAGTTTCATTAACCACATCCATATATTCAATACCTTGTGTCCCATTGTATCGTTCACAGACTGCTATAAGAAATTCCCGCAAATTGCTTTCAAGTTCTGCAGCAGTTCTGCCATCGTCTTTTGCCCATTCAGAACATTGTGGACCAATAGGACAATGCATTCTTAAAATTTGATTATTGTCGATAATGTGTTGAGTCCATGCATCGGGCCGAGTCCAATTCCATGTTGTTGGATCCGGATGGATAATCATTTGTTTAAAATCATTCTCCGGAGTTACATAACTGAACTCGCGATCCATAATCAGACCTGTATTGGTGCCAAAAGCCCAAGAACCTGTTGTAGCACCGATAATTATACTGCTATCAGAATACTTATCCTCCACAATTGTTCGCAATCTACGTCCTGATGGTTCAGGTAATTGAGCAAATAATACACTTGTGTTTAGGATTGCAGTTACTAGCAATAGTGTATTAATTTTCTTCATATTTTTCAGTAAAAATAATTTATGTTTGTGACAACCCTATGTCAGTAGTCTCTCTTTTTATGGGACATAATAGGGCGCTAAACGAAAATCCCGTTCTAAGGGTGAAGGCTACCGAGTTTGCTAGGACAGAATGTAAAGCCCACAAGGGTGGATCTAAATTGCGCGTGTTACCTGCTTTTTTCTTTGTATTTACTCAATATTTTTACGCTAATCCAATAAATATCCTTATTGCTAGTGTAAAAGAAATATTTGCCATCCACTGCTCCTCTCAAGCTATAACCTCCAGCAATTATATTTGAAGTATCTATTTTTAATTTATCTATGCTGCTATTTAGTTAACAATAATTTTATTGCCTACAACAATATCTACATAAGAATTTTGAAAAGCTTTTCTAAATGCCTCAATGCTGGTATCACAGCTATCATGACCTGATATACCTACAAGTTTGACTCCATATCGCTTCAATAAGTCAATGTTGTATTCAATGTCCTCCATTGTTAAGGACTGCCAGGGTAGTTTTCCCGTTACAAAGTATTTATATACCCTGCTTAATCTTTCTTCACTTAATGGAAGGTGAAATCCACCTAAAACGCCATAGATTGGCTCATCAAATAATAGTTGTGTACGCTGGACTAATTTCTCGATAGTCTGATGCCCGCAGCCCGAAACAACAATTATGCCTTTATCCTTGACATTAAATACAAGTGCTTGTTCTCCGATATCTGAAAAAAACATCGGGCCAGGTATCACGCCAGTTGTAGCGACACCTTTAGCGATTTTTACTGGTTTTGGTGTACATATTGGATCTAAACCAGGATAAGTCATTGGTATTGGGGTATAAACTGTTTTTTGCCCAAGGTCAATTTGATGATTAGTTAATGAAAAGGTGTTTTTTGCTGACCATTGATTTCCACCTACATGATCCAGATGATTATGTGAAATGACTATCATATCAATATCATCAATATTGATTCCTAATTCATTCATATTACTCAATAATGGAGAAGGATCTTTGTTTTGG
>Ga0255398_1131_pt1 | contig 11501 bp, 10 predicted proteins | sample ANMaggSeSYBR01K3_FD_182119 | JGI IMG/M metagenome (GOLD analysis project Ga0255398, IMG submission 182119) | Sediment cell enrichment communities from methane seep in Santa Monica Basin, California, United Staets - ANME aggregate JGI... | ecosystem: Environmental > Aquatic > Marine > Cold seeps >...
CTGTTGATGGTGGCGATCATTTTGCCTTTGTATGTACGATAAGTCTGCTCGCGATTGAAGATCGGAGTCTTCGTCGCAAGGACTTTGAGCAGAGTACTTTCCTCCTCTTTGAGGGACGGATAGATCTCTGTTATGTGTTTTCCTATGGAGTCGGAAATGTTGATGTCATCCAGCATGGCGGAGTTTCTGTTGCAATAGATAAGGTTCCCTTTTTCATCGACGATTTGTACGCCGTCACTGATGTATTCCAGCATGAATTTTACGTGTTCAAGTGTTAAAAAAGGATGCATATCAGTTTCCCTCCTCCGCGCCTAATTTTGGGCGTGTGCCGAATTTCAGGCGCTAAAGTACGACACCTTTTCCATAATCTTTTGCGAGTTTCAATTTTTCATAAGCCAAAAGCAGCAATTTTTCTTCAGATAGCCAGCGGTCAATCGGAACGATGACAAATCTGCATGTGACTCGTTCTTCAATTTGAAATGGTATCTCTTCCACTTTCTTTTTTAGTTTTGAGGCAAAGTCATAGGCGTAATTTTTATCCTTGCCTGAAAATATGACAGCAAAAGTATCGCCCTTGATTCGTGCAAGCTGATCGCCTTTTTCAATCATCAGCTTCGTGAGCAAAATCAGTTCTATGATCACCTGGTCCCCGACATCATAACCGTACTTGTTGTTGATGTGCCCAAGATCGTCCACATCAAAAAAAAGTATGGAAGAATCATTCATTTCCTTTGAGCTGCGTTCGATTTCAAGGGAAAGGATGCTTTTGAGTTTCTCCTCTGTGTTGATCAGAACGAGTTCGCCATTGATCAGATTTTCCTTTTTGACTAGCGACTTAAGTTGTCTTGCTGTTTTTTTGGTGAAATTGCGATAATAATGATAGCCTATGCTCATGATTGTCATCGTATAAATGACGCTCACAATATAAAAGGCCATATAATCATCACGCTCCAAGAGTAACATGGTCACCACAGGCATCACGCTGATGATCAGACTCAAAAACACAAGTCTGTAAAGCAGAAACCTGTTGTCGTTTTTCATGTTCAATTTTTTATCTCCTCAATTTCAATGGAAACTTCAGTTTGAGTGCCATCACCTTCTATGATGAGTTGGTACCTCATCTTTATATGGAGGCCATCTTCATCATTCCAGTGAATCTGTTTTCCGATGGTATGCATCAAGAAAATCCCATATTGAGTCCTATAAATGTTCTCGACACTTTCATCCATGATGATGCCTAAATTGCTGTTCACGTTGCCATAACGCTTGATATTGACTTTTTCGCCATCGTAGATGAGCAAGGTTTTAGTGCCTTCAAGTCCGCTGAGCTCGCTTTCGTCATACATCAAAAATGACTTTTGAGATTTGCTTTGGTATGTCGCCTCAGTAAAGAGCGTCATTTCATTCACTTCACCCTCAGAGTCCGTAATTTTGGATATGATCTTTACATTCATTCCGAGATCCACTTGTTGACGAGTTCACGAATGCTCTCCACGTGATTTTCAGCTTCTTCTTTGGCTCTGGTAGCATCGCATTTTAAAATGGCATCGAAGATTCTTCCATGTGATTCCTGAATCTCTTTGAAATTATTGAACTCGCTGAAGTAGATCAATCTGAAACGTTGGAATTGATCATGAAGGTCATAGATGATATTGATGAGTCTTTGGTTTTTGGTGGCTTTGAAGATCAAAGAGTGAAATTCATTGTCACTTTCAATCATACTTTTCTTGTCCATCTTGGCGAGGGATAAGTTGAATGATTCGACGACATTGCTCATCGCTTCTTTTTCTTCATCAGTCATTCTTTCTGCTGCGAGTGCGGCAGCAAAGCCTTCCAGTTCCTTTCGGATTTCAAGGACTTCCAGAATATCATTTTTCGTAAGATCGGCAACATATGCGCCTTTTCTAGGAATCATGATGACGAAACTTTCTTTCTCCAGTTTTCTGATTGCTTCTCTTACAGGCGTTCTACTGACCCCGAGTTGATCGGCGATAGTGACTTCCATCAGTCTTTCTCCCGGTTTGAGTTCACCACTCAAAATGGCATTTCTCAAATATTCAAATACTACTTCTCCAAGTGGCTTGTAATTTCTAATTTCCAATTTGTCAAAATTTACGCTCATGAGACCTCCTATTTTCGTGTTTATTATAAGTCGTTACGACATAACTCTGTGAATAATGTTTCTTGATTTTTTTCTGGGCGTTCTTTGCGCGCTCATAACTTTTATAAAATCCGAAAACTGTTGGACCGCTCCCACTCATTAAAACGCCTTCAGCACCATGACCAGCGAGGAATCGCTTGGCCTCAACTACTCCCGGATAGAGTTTAAGTGTCACTTCTTCGAGTACGTTGTAGACCCTGTCCAAAATATCGTGCCTCTTTTGGCTTTCAAGTGCACTCAGCATCCCCTGAGTATCTGGATGCCCTTTCAGCGTTTCATACTTAAGTGCGGTATAGACCTCTTTTGTCGAAACTCCAAAATTCGGTTTTACAAGAACCATCCATGCATGCTCAAAACCTCTGATCGGGGTCAGTTTCTCACCTAGACCTTCAGCCAGAGCACAGCCCTCCATGATACAAAACGGTACATCTGCCCCGAGTTCAAATCCTATCGCCATCATGGTTTTCTCAGACAATCCTAGGCCACAAAGCCTGTTGATGCCTTTGATTACTGCAGCGGCATCTGTGCTGCCTCCTGCAAGTCCAGCGGACACAGGTATGTTCTTTTCTATGTGGATCTCAAAGCCGTTTTGAATATCATATTTCTTACGCATATTCTCAGCGGCTCTATAGGCAATGTTCTTATCGTCTACGGGTAGGAAATCATCTGAACAGGTCAGTCTGACTTCACTTTCCGGAATGCATCTTAGTGTCACCAAATCATAAAGGTCCACTTGTTGCATGATCATTTTCACATCGTGATAGCCATTTTCTCTTCTTCCGATCACATCGAGCGTCAAATTGACTTTTGCTCTCGCCTTGATTGTGATCTTATTATCCTTCGTCATAAGGCCCTCATTTCATGAATACAAAATACATAATAAATACATTCTAATTATATGATATTTCAAATAAATAATCCAGTATAAAGGTAAAATATCTCACAGCCTATTCTTCTCTGGCTGTGAGATATGTGTTTTTGTCGATTTTCATTTTTATGAATCGGGTATATAGGGTGCCTTCGATCATATCGAACTGATCGGGAAACCGGTCCATGACAAGATCTTTATATCCTTGTTCCTCAAAGGGTTCATAGGATTCAGCGAATTCAACGAATCCCACCTTGCTGTAGCTTTTTTGTGCCCTCGTATTGAAATGTGATACTTTTAGGCACATCACTTCAATGGGATAATGCTCAAAAACATAATCTAGGTACATCCTGAGCATTTTGGTGCCATACCCCTTGTTCAATTGACTTGGATCCACGGCAATGCCAAGTTCCGCAGTTTTTTTGATATAATTGATATGCTTGAGAGTAATGAATCCAACGGGTTGTTCATCCAGAAAAAGGCCATAGACTTTTCTGAAAATCCATCGCTGTTTTGAATAGTACCAAGCATCATACTCCATCTGGGAATCGTATCCAAAATTATACTGAAAAAATCTTGGATCCTCATGTTTTCCCCATTTCTTAAAATGCTGCATGTCTTCTTTTTTTATTTTTCTGAATGTCACTTCCAATTCGATCACCTCATTTGAGAAGTGTTTGCAAATTTAGTGTATTTACCGAGCCAAGCGAGATAAACCTTGCCTGTTTCGCCATTTCTTTGCTTTGCGATAATAACTTCTCCGATGCCTTTGAGTTTCTCATCCACAGTATCAGGATTGTAATACTCATCTCTGTAGAGGAACATAACGATATCGGCATCCTGCTCGATGGCCCCGGACTCTCTAAGGTCGGAAAGGATCGGTCTGTGGTCTGCTCTAAGTTCAGATGCACGGGAAAGCTGTGAAAGTGCAATCACTGGACAGTTCATCTCTCTGGCGATTTCTTTGAGGGATCTGGAAATCGTGGAGATTTCCTGTTGACGGTTTTCAGACTTGCCACCACCCGACATCAATTGGATGTAGTCGATCATGATGAAATCAAGTCCATGATTCATCTTGAGTCGTCTGCATTTTGAACGCACCTCGGCCACTGTAATACCAGGTGTGTCGTCAATGAATATCTTGGATTCAGCGAGCTGTGAACTGCTTCTGGCCAGTTTGATCCAATCATCGTCTTCAATATTGCCCGTACGGATGTCACCGATGGAAACGAGAGATTGGGCGGCGAGAAGTCTTTGTGCGAGCTGGTCTGCAGCCATCTCAAGACTGAAAATGGCAACACTTCTTTTTTCTTTGACCGCAGCAAATTGGCAAAGGTTGAGTGCGAAAGCTGTCTTACCCATGGAAGGACGAGCAGCGATAAGTACCAGATCGGACCTTTGAAGTCCGTTGGTCTTTTCATCAAGTGCATCAAATCCAGTGGATATACCAGTGAGTGCTGCAGGGTCATCGTGGAGCATGACAATTTTATCGTATGTGACCTGAAGGACATCAGAAATTTGCTGGAATCCTTTTTTGTTTCTGTTCTGAGATATTTCAAAAATGCTGGATTCCGCTGTTTCGATGAGCTCTTCAGCATCGACAGATTCATAGCCTTTTTCCACGATTTCCGTGGAGGCTCTGATCAATCTTCTGAGCATGTATTTCTCGTGAATAATTTTCGCGTGGTTGCTGACATTTGAAATGAGGGTACCCACATCGGATAGTTCCGTAAGGTATTCAAACCCACCAACTGCTTCCAGCAACTGATTTTTTGTTAGGTCATCTGAAACCGTGATCAAGTCCACTGTTTTACCATCGCCGAAAAGTCGCTTGATGGTCCTGTAGATTTCACGGTGCGCTTCGTTATAGAATTCTTCTTCATGATGAATGACGTCCATGACATCGCCGATCAAATCGCTGTCGAGTAGTAATGAGCCGAGGACGTTCTGTTCGGCATTGATGTCATGGGGCATGGTCTTTATGTTCATAAACTTTCCCTTCCTACTGCAATTTCTATTATTATAACATGAAATCCTTGAATTTAGTCTATGAGGCGAACAATCTTTATGGTTCTCATATGCCAATATTTCATACGTCCTTTGCGCTGTTTGAAATACTGAATTTCCGGCTTCAGATGTTTTTCAGCTGCTTCAATGCTTCTGATGATCAAGGCTTCAGTCACATTCTCCTTGCGATCATAAAGAATTCTCATCCAGTCATCGATCTCGATTTGAGGCAATCCCGCACCGGTGAAAAGTGCACTTAGATTCTTCTCAGTATGAGGATGGGTTTGCTCGATCATATAGGCGAGCACATAGATGATTCTTACCGCAAAGGCGTGGGTATTTCTCCTTTTGAGGAACATAAATGGTTTTCTGAGCAGTATCACGATTACGATCAGTAAAGCCATACCTCCGATAATCCAAATGACTCTCAATCTGCCATTTTGAACTTCACCACTTGCAGGCGTGAAATCTTCAAAGAATTCTCCTCTGCCACCGTCACGTTCCATCAGATAATCATTCAGATTGATGTTTGGATCTGTTACGCCGTCACCTGTGGATGTTTCGTCATCTTCCGGGTCTTCATCCACAATTTCCTCTACAGTCGGTGTATAATCATCACCGAGTGCCACACTATACGGTGGTGTGCTCTCAAAAATTACCCAACCTAGATCTTCAAAGTACACTTCCGTCCATGCGTGGGCATCGGCTTCAGTAACTTTTGCGACGCCATCTCTAGTATCAAAAGCTTTGATATCCACCCTGAACCCCTCCACATAACGTGAAGGAATATCATTGATTCTGGTCATGACGGCCAGTGATGAGGCGAAGTAGGTACAATACCCTGTCTGCGTCTCAAATAAGAATGTGGAGACAAATTCTTGATTGTACCTAAGTGTTGGAACAGAAAGATTGTAATCATAGTTTTGAACAAGAAACTTCGTTAAGGCGACGACTTTCTCATAGTCTGTCTCTCCAAGTTCTCCTAGTCTAAGTGCCAGGTCATAGGTACGCTCTTCAATCCTGTCTGAAAGTTGGAGATAGTCCGCGTCTTCTGGATAATTGAAATCTTTTTGAGTCGCTGAGAATTTGTAGTTTCTGAGGAATCTGACGAACATGCCTGCTTTGTAAAAGGCCTCATTCTCAGAGGACACATATACGCGTTCATGGTCGAGATCCGTATCATAAAATCCCATTGGAGCAAATAAGGTCACTGTCTTTAACGCTTCCAAACGTATTTCTCCACTGATTTTTTTAAAATTACCGGATTCGAGCATTTCCATATTTCGATCATTGCTCATGTAATCTCTAAATGAATTACTGAATAGCTGAGTGGGATTTGACCATCTCTTACCATCATAATGATCTTTGATGTTGGTTTTAAGGTAAATCGGTCCGCGAACGTCCTGGTCGATGTCCACATAAAAGAGAGCATCTTCACTGTTAAGCGGACCTACAGGCCCTCCAAGGTTTTGAGGGTCATTCTGATAAGGGGTTTCCCTAAGTGAGTAAATGCGCAGATTATCAGTGGAATACCCTGTTCTGGCTCCCCATATATTCGGAATCACCGCATCCACCAAAGTGTTGATGGTATTGAACGGTATAATCACAAATGCGAGATTGGTAAAAATGATCAAAACCGCACTGAGAATTATGCCCCAGAAAAATACACCCCGCGAAGAATAATTGGCCTGATTGTGCAAAGCATATTTTTGCTTGAAGGTTTCGTGACGGTCGAGGATCAATAGTGCAAAAACTCCAGCAAAATATAGAAGGTAAATCGGCCACTGAAAATCCACGTACCTGTACCACATCCATACGAAAAATATCAGTGGAGCAACCATCAATGGTTTGAGCCATCTCACTGAAAATATCGGCTGGATCAGTAAAGTCAGCAAAAGTGCATTCATCATAGCAAAAATGACTTCATAATCTCTATTCGTATCAATTTCAAGACCATAGATCCACTGGTCCATCACTTTTTCACTGACGATCCATTTGAAATAAGGAATGGTTTTTTTTAGGTCCACACCATCGCGCATGTTATGAATAAAATCCACTCCGTGACGTCTTCCAGCAGCCTCTACGGATGAGGCACTGTCTATGCCGTCTTCCATCATCACTTCCTGGTTTCCAAAGTTTGAAACCGCTTCCAGCACAAAATCCACAGAATAAATGAGTACCATGCCCAGTAGCAGTATAACAAATACCTTTGTAAACAGTTTACGGAAATGTATCACCACAACTGCAGTCATATAAGTTGAAATTCCTATCAGAATAAAATTAGGCAGAGGGACATCGTAGTTTAAAAATTGCCTGATCATCAAAAATAGAGACAGGAAAATCAAACAACCCGGGAGCCATTTATACATCTTAAGCTTGTTCACTGGACACCCCCATTATCTGGTCAATAAATTGACCTGTTATTCTTCGGGGTTTCAGTGCCGAATCAGAAAAAGTGAACACTGAAACGCCAGATCCTGTATAGTCCACTCTATCCAGCAGATCCTGAGTCAACTTCGGAGTAATGAGCACATAACTCTCATCCCTGTTCTCACTCTGAAGATGATTTCTAATGAAGTGATCAAACGGCATTTCACTGGAGGACTCAAATTTTGTGAGCGCATCCATGCATCCACCAAAGTCAGCAGCATTACTGGCTTCAATGACGGTACCTTCAGTATCGTTCAAAATGAGTTTGATCTGCATGCTCTCATCCATTGCCATCTTCACAAGTGACGCCACAAAGGATACAAGGTACTCTTCACGATCGAGTGTATATCCATTTTCAAAATGTTCTTTGTAGCCATCGACAAAAATAAGCAGTTTCGAACTGACCGTCTGCTCAAATTCCTTGGTTAAAAGCTCATCTCGTTTGGCGCTGAGTTTCCAGTGGATATTCTTCAGTTGATCGCCTTTCTCGTAACGGCGAATGTTGACTATATTGGTTCTATCTTCAAGCGTCTTTTGATTGGATTTTAGAGTTCCGTACAAATCTTTTGGATGAAATTTTAGATTTGCAAGCTTTACAAGCCTTGGATACACGGTAATATCAATCTCCTTGTCGAAAAAAACTGTACGTTTTTCGATCAAGAGCGGATCGAAAACATCCACGGTCACTTGTCCGATACTGTAATAGCCTCTATAGCGACAAATAATCTCCTTTGAGAAATTAATGCGCTGTTGACTGGCAAAATACGCCATCTCTTTTAGTTTAGTGGATGCATTCATCTTATTGTCGAGTTTAAACTCGATCAAGGCGTGAGTAATCGGCATAATACTCGTATTGGATACTTTATACTCAACTTCGATGGCATCCCCGGTATGCACGGTATTGTCACTGGCATAATAAAGGACATAAATATTCTTTTGATGATGTCTGACCATCAACACAGCACCAATTCTCACGGTGAGCAGCACGATGAGAAAGTAGTAGAGTGTCGTTCCGCCCGATAAAATTGCAGCAAGAAGAATCACCCCTAGAAGGATGTTGAAAGTCCTTTTAAAACTCAGAGTCATTGTGAACCTGCCTTCATCTTTTGACTTTTGGGACTTCAACCATCTGAACGATTTCATGAAGGATTCCTTTCGTACCTATGCCTCTGAATTGGGCTTCACCTTTTAGGATGAGTCGATGCGCAACGATAGGCTCAAATAATGAGGAGACATCTTCAGCGATCACGTAATCTCGATCGCTTAAAAGGGCCTTTGCCTTAGCTCCGTTGAAAAGATGGACGGATGCCCTTGGACTGGCTCCGAGCTTAATGCTGGCGTGTTCTCTGGTAGCCTTGCAAAGCTTGACTATGTATTCTTTGATGGCCGGGTCGACATAAACATCATTCATCTTTCTTCTGGCTTCCATGAGTACTTCCTGTGGAATAACAGTCTGAACTTCCTCATTAGTTTCTTTGAGTGTCAAAATTGACATTTCTTCGTCAAGAGTTGGATAACCTAAAGTCACGCGCATCATAAATCTGTCCAGTTGAGCCTCGGGTAATGGAAATGTGCCTTGAAGCTCGATAGGGTTCTCAGTGGCGATGACCAAAAATGGCGCTTCCAGGACATATGTGGTGCCATCAATGGTGATCTGGTTCTCTTCCATGGCCTCAAGCAAACTGGATTGAGTCTTTGGAGAAGTCCTGTTGATCTCATCCGCAAGCAGTATATTCGTGAAGAGCGGACCCCTTTGGAATACGAACTTCTGCGATGATTTGTCGTAGATTGAGACTCCAATCAAATCGGAAGGCATAAGGTCTGGTGTGAACTGGATTCGACTGAAAGTGCAATTCATGGCTTTGGAAAAGGCTTTGGCCAGTGTTGTCTTTCCAAGACCAGGTAAGTCCTCGATCAGAATATGTCCCCCGGAGAGCAGAGCAATCATAATGCCCTCGATGGCGCTTTCTTTTCCGACCAATGTTTTTTTGATTTCACTTTTAATTTGATTTAGCATAATTTACCCCTTATTCTGATTTTTCTGACAACTTAAGTTCATAAAAAAGGCGCAAAGCGCCTCTCAGGCTGTAGACAAACGCCCAAATCCATCGTTACTGGATAAAATCCAGTTCAGTTACGACGCAAAAGGTCGTGCCTTCACTGCATTTTATCCATGCCTTGACTTTGAACGTTAACTACAGCCTGCATTTGTACTATTCTTCTATGACGTGTACACTGATTGTTGATGAGATCTTTGGATATACCTTGATTTGAACTTTGGTAGTTCCAAGGTTTCTAATCGGTTGATCCAGTGAAATCTTCTTTTTGTCAATGTCGAGATTGTGCTTCTTCTTCAGCTCTTCAGCCACGTCTTTATTGGTGATTGATCCGAATAATCTTCCGCCCTCACCCGCTTTGGTCTTGAAGGTGATCTCAATCTTGTCGATTTCTGTAGCAAGTGCTTTGGCTTCATCAAATCTCTCTTGCTCCTTCTTTTGCTTGGAAGCGGCTTGGTGCTCAAGTTCTTTTACACTACCGTCTGTCGCTTCCTTGGCAAGTCCTCTTGGAATCAGGAAGTTTCTTGCATGCCCATCACTTGCGTTGATTATGTCGCCTTTTTTTCCTGTGCCTTTTACATCTTTTAACAATATGACTTTCATTTTATGTCTCCTTCCATATAATATTCATCAATGGACTTAATAAGTCTCTCTTTGACCTGTTCAATGTCCGTATCCACAAATTGAGCTCCAGCAACCTCCAGATGGCCCCCACCACCAAGTGATTCCAGAATGACCTGTACGTTGACATCCCCGAGGGAACGCCCTGATATGATGACAATACCATCATTTTTCTTCGCTATTACAAAGGAGGCGTTGATGCCTCTGATATTGAGTAAGTCGTCAGCCGCTTGCGCCGCAATCAGCTGGATGCTGTCACTTGCGACATCGGATGTCGATATGGCGATAGACTCCTTATAACGAATTGCTGTTCCAACAATAGTGGCCTTCTCGATAAAGGTCTCCAGATCATCTTGGAAAAGCTGTCTGACTCTTATGGTGTCCGCACCTTGTCTTCTCAGATAAGCTGCCGCATCAAAAGTTCTAACGCCTGTCTTGAGTGTGAAGTTCTTGGTGTCTACCGTGATTCCTGCCAGCAATGCATCCGCTTCCTCTTTTTCAATCTTAGGTTTGTTTTCCATATATTGAAACAATTCAGCTATGAGCTCTGATGTGCTCGATGCGTAGGGCTCCAGGTATTTGAGTACTGCTTTTTCAATAAATTCGGTACTGCGCCTGTGATGATCGATCATAACGATGTTGTCCGCTCTTTCAATAAGTTCCGGGCATTCCGTCAAGCTCGGTTTATGGGTATCGACTACCACCACCAAGGTGTTATCATCGAGTAGCTCCAGCGCTCTTTTGGAATCCACGAATTGATAGAGTGGTTTACCACTGAAATTCTCATAGACGTTGACTATGGCATCGGTTACCTCATTGAGTACGATATGAGCTTCTTTGCCCCTATTGATGACGCTTCGATAAACGCCCACTGCCGCACCAAAGGAATCCATGTCAGGCGAATGGTGACCCATGACAATGACTTTGCTGCTCTCGTCAATCAGTGCCCTGAAACCATGGGCAATTACTCTTGCTTTGACCCTGTTACGTTTTTCCACCGCTTTTGTCTTGCCACCATAGAACTCGAATGTATTTTTCTTTCTGATGACAGCCTGGTCTCCACCTCTACCAAGTGCCAGTTCAAGTGATGCGTAAGCATCTTCCTCGAGGGCAGCAGGCGTGTTGCCGTTGATGCCTATACCGATACTGAGTGTCACCGGAATTTTGTTGCCCGCGTCGATCTCGCGCACTTCATCGATAATGGAGAATCGCTTGGCTTCAAGATGTTCCAAATATTTCGATTCGAAAATGACCATATATTTATCGTTTTGATAACGTTTGATCATCCCGTTCATTCGGGTAGCCCAAAGATTGATTTTCTTTTCAATCTCCGAGGTGACAAACGGAATCTTGTCTT
>Ga0255398_1132_pt1 | contig 11446 bp, 12 predicted proteins | sample ANMaggSeSYBR01K3_FD_182119 | JGI IMG/M metagenome (GOLD analysis project Ga0255398, IMG submission 182119) | Sediment cell enrichment communities from methane seep in Santa Monica Basin, California, United Staets - ANME aggregate JGI... | ecosystem: Environmental > Aquatic > Marine > Cold seeps >...
ATAAACTATGATCAAATTGGGGCCGAATGCCATAGGCATTCCTTTAACATCAATCAATTTTTCTAGAATAGAGGTTCAATTCATGGTGGCTATTATGATCACTATAATCGCATTTTTCGGAGTGGCTATAATCAACGTGTTCACATATATTGGAGTGGATCTGGGTTCTATCTTTCCGGTCTTGAATGTATCCTTTGTGATCGTATTTGTTATGACGTTCATTCTGTTTTTTAAAGTGGTGAGACGCAGTGGAAGCTTCAGAAATCGCATTGATTTATCAGCGGCATATAGCAAACTCTCAAATCCGGAGCGCCTGATTGTAAGCGCGGGTGCCGTATATATGGCGATCTGTTTTTTCATCAACATGTTCTATATGAGTGACGGTGGTACAGGGATCTATGAAGGCAAATATGCGATCTTGGATAAAGGGTCATTTCAGAGATTCATCACTGAGGAGATGTATCATAAATATCAGCTGATTGAGATTCGAACAGTCACTTCAGCGTTCATGTTAATGGGGCTGATTGCAATTGTCGGGTACTATCATACGAATTTTGTCACGAATCTTGAGGATGAGAAGACAGTACAGCAGGATTAGTGAAAAATGCGGTGGTTTTCATTGGATTGCAACCTATAGTTGCGAAAGTTCTACCTGTGATTGGTGGATGTATTTTATGAATGGATTATGATGGTTTTATACTAACGAAGTTGGAGGTGCCATTATGACGTTTGGTGAAAAGATACAATTGTTGAGAAAAGAGAAATCCATATCACAAGAGCAATTTGCAGAGGTTATGAATGTGTCGAGACAAGCTGTGTCAAAGTGGGAGTTGAATCAATCCTATCCTGAAGTCGATAAGATTATTGAGTTGTCGAATTATTTTGGAGTCTCACTAGATGATCTGATGAATGATGAGAAGGCGAGTCCGAATGCAGTGGATCAGGATTTAGAGGTGCAGAGTCTTAAAAAGAATTCGAGCAGTAATTTTGCCGAGATCTATAAGGTGATCATTTTGACGGCACTTGCTATTGCATTGACATCCATTCGATTTTTCATATTGGGAGATTTCAAAGTCGGTGTTATATTGATTGCAGTATCATGTGTCTTTATGGTGGGATTCTTTTTGACAAGATTTGCTGGAGGTACAAACGATGAGAAAAATAATCGTACTTGAACACATCACCCTCGATGGTGTCATTCAAGCTCCAGGTGGACCAGATGAGGATATCAGCGGTGGATTTGCTCATGGTGGGTGGATTGCACCCTATTCAGATGAGGCTGTAGGAAAGCTTCTGAGAGGGCAAATGAGCAAGTCGTTTGATTTGCTGCTCGGGCGAAAAACATATGAGATTTGGGCACCATATTGGCCATTACATAGTGAGGCATGGCCGCAGGTCAATAAAGCAACCAAATATGTCGCTTCGAATACCATGATATCAGGTGAGTGGGAGTCGACAGTAATTTTAAGTGGAGATGTTGCCGAGCAGATCAAACAGATCAAGCAGCAAGAAGGACCGGATATTCACATATGGGGAAGTGGAGATCTCATTCAAACACTACTCAGGCATGATTTGATTGATGCATTTTGGCTGATGATTTACCCGATAACGTTGGGAAGTGGAAAACGTTTGTTCGCTGAAGGTACAATTCCTGCGGCATTCAAGGTGACGGAGAACTTTGTTGCTCCTAATGGTTTGATTGTTGCGAATTATGAACGGAATGTGACGGCATGTTAGGCGATGATCAAGTGGATGAATGGGGAAGTCAATTATCATGAGGCAAGGAACCTCAGTCTACAGATCAGTAGGATTGCTCGAGATGAGAAAGAAAAACGCATATTGAACTAATGAACCGCATAGTTTTTTCAGAAATAAATACATTATGATGCTGCTTAAATTACAAAACACCTAACATCGGACACGTGGTCTGACATTAGGTGTTTTTCACATTACATTACTCTAAGCCCAGCTTAATCGCTTCAAAACTCAGTCCGCTTTGGAATAGCGTGAATGAGGTTGGGTTGGTTTCATCATTGTATTGAATGGCGATGCCATAGGTCTTGTTCTCAAAATTCACAGTACTGGTCGGTGTCAATTCTACTGACGGTTGTCCTTCGCCTTGAAACATCAACTTGCCATCAAGAACGAACATTTTGATTTTGAGGACTTCAGGAATTTCAAAATCACCGACAAATTTCTCGAGTGCTTCCAGAGGGAGATCAATTGATTTAGTCACTTCCATTGACACTTCGCCGCCAGTTAAAAGGGTGTAAATATTGTTTTTGATTCCATTCAGATTCACATAGCCACGATTGGTTGAACACTCTCACCACTTAAAGCATAGCTTTTGAAGTGGGAGATTCCTGTTTCATAGTCTTGTGCCTCATTAGGTTTCGAGGTCTTATTTAGGACTCCGCAGGCTTAATATCGGGTAGCTCCAGTACCTTACTTATCGGCAATAGTCTTAAACGCTACTCTTAGACCCTCTGCCTTGATATTTTTGGCTGCATTTTCATCCCTGTGATGAAATTCACCACAGATGGGACATTCCCATGTCCTGATGTGCAGCTTCTTCATGTTTTTGTTTTGATAACCACAGCCGGAACATAGCTGACTGCTCGGGAAAAAGGTATTGATTTTTATATATTTTCTATCATGCCAAAGGGACTTGTACTCAAGCATATCGAGGAATATACCCCAGGATGCATCTGCTATGGATTTGGATAACCTTTTGTTCTTGATCATGTTTCCTGGTTTAAGTCCTTCTACAACAATAGTTTGGTTTTCAGCTACTATTGCAGTGGACAGCTTATGGAGAAAATCCCTTCTGGTATGGGCGATCTTCTCATGCAGAAGTGCTACCTTCAGTTTTTCTTTGTTGTAGTTATTGGAACCTTTCTTCTTATTGGAAAGCCTTCTTTGTGCTTTGCCAAGTTGTTTCTCGTATTTCCTGAAGTACTTAGGGTTGGGGACTGGAAAGCCGCCTGAGGTTACTAGGTAATCCTTCAGTCCCAAGTCAATGCCGATTTCCCCTGTGGCTCTTGGCATCATCTCAATCTCTGTGTCAACACAGATAGAGATGTAGTATTTGTATGTACCTGTTCTTGAGATTGTGACATTCAGGATTTTGCCTTTCACTTCTCGGGACTTTGCGAACTTTACAAAACCCAGCTTTGGCAGCTTGATAAGATTATCCCTGATCTGGATATTGCCATTCACCATTTGGGAGCGGTAGCTCTGTTTAGGGCATCTTTTGTCTTTGAAATTTGGAAATGTAGCCAGCTTCTTGAAGAATCTGGAATAAGCGCTGTCCAGATCCCTTAAAGTTTGCTGAAGGGAAGTTGATTCCACTTCCTTCAGGAAAGGGTATGCTTTCTTTAGGATTGTGAGTCTTTTGGCATACTCATTGTAGCCAAGGTATTTATCGCTTTTTGACAGGGCCAAAAAATGGTTGTAGATGAATCTGCTACAGCCGATGTTTTTATTGATCAGTTCAGCTTGATTAATTGTTGGATATATTCTATATTTGTAGGCTCTGTGCATATGAATCAACCCCTTGCAAATAGTATATCACAACACACAGCATCGAACAAGTGTTCTTTTGAAAAATCAGGCAATTCAACCGCAATTCATCTCCCACCTAAGAGGAAGAAGTATTCTTGCTAGTGATGATAAAAAATGCTCCCCGGTTGGGGAGCATCAAATTTTGCTATACTCGTTCTACAATATACTCGATCTCAAAATAGTCAAAATCAATTTCTTCAATAAAGTGTTGAGCTCTAAATCGTGTCTTATTGATTTGATCCATTTCAAGTGTGTTGTCGCTCATCCACATCGGATTTGCAATATCAAAAAGGTTACATAAGTCCTCAATGCCTTTAGAGATCATTTCTTCGACGGTCAAATCTTCTTGAAACATTTCAAGAACATGACTTTGGACAAGATTATTTTTTTTTACTATTTTTCCCCAGAGTTTAAACAATAGAATCTCCTATTTTGTAATTTATTGTGACTCTATTAGTTTAACAGGAAGTGGGTCGTTTGTGTACCAAAATATTATTAATCGCGATTGGAAAAATGATATAATTAATAAAAAGGATCAGGAGGCAATAATGATCAAGAATCAGTGGTACGCTATCATGGAAAGCAAAGAAGTTAAATCAAGACCGGTTGGCGTCACTCGTTTAAATGAAAAGCTGGTTTTATGGCGAGATTCAAACGGCGTATTGTCATGCATTTTTGATCAGTGTTGTCATAGAGGAGCAAGTCTTTCTCTTGGATGTATTAAAGGGGACGAAATTGAATGTCCTTTTCATGGGTTTACATATGATGGTCTTGGTAAAGTAAAAACCATTCCTGCCAATGGAAGGGCAGCGGTGGTTCCTGATAGATTTAAGGTCAATGCCTATAGTGTTAAGGAAGCCTATGGTTTGATTTGGTTGTGGTATGGTGAGACCAACGAGAAACCACTCCCAGAGATTCCTTTTTTTGAAGATTTAAAAGAAGGTTTTATGTATGGGACATTTGCTGAAGTTTGGAATGTGCATTACACTAGGGCAATTGAAAACCAACTGGATGTCGTACACCTTCCATTTGTGCATGACACCACTATCGGGAAGGGCAATAGGACAATTGTCCATGGGCCTGTCGTGGAGTGGGATGGAGATTTGATGACTTTTTATGTGGACAACTCAGTCGATGATGGTAAAACTGTCCCATTAAAACCTAATGAAATCAAAGACTATAAACAACTTTTCAGTTTGCAATATCATGTCCCAAACTTGTGGCAAAACAGAATTTCCTCCAAAGTAAGAGTTTTTGCTGCATTTGCACCAATTGATGAGACCCACACAAAGATTTATTTGAGATTCTATCAAAAGTTTATACCGCTCCCAATGGTTGGACCGCTTATTGTAAGAATTAGCAATATTTTCAATCGCATAATTTTGCATCAGGATCGAAGGGTGGTACTGACACAATTGCCAAGGAAGTCAGAACTTGTAATGGGTGAAAATTTGATTCAAGGGGATTTGCCTATTATTGAATTTCGTAAAAAAAGGGCATCGCTAAAAGGTGAGCGACCGATTGAATAGGAGGGCGTATGAGTAAGGTTATTGTATCAAATTGTGATTCATATGAACTGGAGACTTTAAAAGCGTCTATTCAAGACGCAGTTGATGCCGCCGGAGGATGGGAGAAATTCATCCAGAAAGATCAAAAAGTCCTTTTAAAGGTCAATCTTATTGGTCCTAAAAAAGCAGAAAAAGCTGCAACCACAAATCCGGAATTTGTTCGCGCCGTTGGACAACTGGTTAAGGCACAAGGTGCGAAAGTATATGTAGGGGATAGTTCTGGAGGTGCGATTGCCGGTATGGCACCCACCAAAAAAAGCTTTACAGTATCCGGGATCGAGAAAGTAGCTGATGAGGAAGGATTTACAATTGTCAATTTTGATGAGGTCGGTCCAGTATTGGTCGAATTGAATGATAATTATAATAAGGATTTGTATATCACTAAGATATTTTCAGAGATGGATGTGGTCATCAATCTGCCAAAGATGAAAACCCATTCCATGGGAATCTATACTGGAGCAATCAAGAATTTATTTGGCGCTATTCCAGGACTTAGGAAAGCACTTTATCATAAGAATGCTCCAAACCCTACAGAGTTTGGAGAGGTTCTGGCGGACATACACTGCGCCATTGAAAATATGCCCCTTCACATTATGGATGGAGTCATCTCGATGCAAGGAGAAGGGCCTACAGCTGGAACGCCTTATCATGCAGGTAAGATTCTCGTTTCAGAAGATCCTCTTGCTATGGACAGAATTGCGATTGGAATGATGGGAATCGATCCAGATAGGGTTTCCATTCTAAGTGCGAGCGTTCGGCGCAAAATCGGCGAATGGGATATTGACAAGATTGAAGTTGTTGGAGACGCTTCTGTGCTAGAGAAATATCAACTTCCAAAAGGCTATACTCAAAATATTGTAAAAGATCACAGCAAAGTAAAAAACGTCATAGATTTTTTCAAAGTCGTTCCAGTGGTCAATCAAAAGAAATGCATCGGATGTAATTCCTGTGTGGACAGTTGTCCGGTAGAGGCAATTGATCGAGAAACCAAGCTGATCAATTATGATTTATGTATTGATTGTTTGTGCTGCCATGAATTATGTATGAGTGAAGCGGTGGATCTGAAATCAAATAATAAAATGGTGGGTGTGGTTAGGGCTATTTCAAGTTTGTTCTATAAGTAAGTGAATTTAAGGGGAATATATATGAAAAATGTTTTGATTGAATACATGAAAATGTTTGTTGATTTGCCTGAAGAAGAACTGCATGAAATTGCACGGAACGTGCCTATGCAGGCATTTGAAAAAGGGACAGTTTTGCAGGAACAGGGTGAACCTGTGAATCGGTGTTACTTTGTTTTAAAAGGCCTCATAAGACAATATCATTTTGATGAGGACGGATACGAAATAACATCGAATTTTTATATGGAAGCTGAAAGTGTCACGATATTTTCAGCAAAAAACGGGGAAGCTTTGTCCCCATTTTTTCTTGAGTGCATAGAAGATTGTAATCTGGTTGTCGGCGACTTATCAACGGAAGGACTAGCCTATGAGTCAAATCCCACTCTGCGGGAAATGACTCGTATGATGATAGAAAGCGATCTTGGTAAACTCCAAGAAGCTTATACCCACTTCATTTCTTCATCTCCAGAAGAGCGCTATCGAGCTTTGCTTGAAGAGAAGCCGCTGCTAATAGAACGCGTTGCACAGCATCAGCTTGCCAGTTATCTTGGAATTACACCGGAATCATTAAGTCGCATTAAAAAAAGAGTATCAAGTCATCTGCGTTTGGCTAAATAATCAGGAGCTAATTTTTTGCCTCGAATTAAAAGCCATACCGCAAGCGACAGTTCCGAAAGCATCATCGGAATGCTTAAAATAGATTCAATAAGTGCCGTTGATGAGTTCAATTGTGGAAAAAATACGTATAAACCGTGAATCAGCGTATAACCGATTCCCCCAAATATCAGTAAAATACTGAGCCATAGGGGGAATCCTTTTGATTTGAACAACACAAGTCCTGTGACCACCAAATGTAGTCCAAAAACAATCAATCCCAAAAACCATATGTTTTTAAAAAGACTTGTTTGTTCGAGAACTTTTAGAGCCTCAGAAGGACCATTTCCAATTTGACCAAGAATCATGGCAAGTTGCCAAACAGCATACCCTAAAATAATGGTGTAGATGAACCTAAGCAGTCCTGAGAACATAGCCCCATTTACATTGACTGCTCTCAGATAAATATAAATCCCGTAAGATACTGCAAGATCTGCCAGAATGATGATTCCCCATGCTATCAGTTCAAAAATGAACAGACTTTGTTTAGTTGTCAGATTCATAAGGGTCTGCTCCGCATTGTCAGCTATGACCAGTTGTGAATGAGCGAACCCATATGCAAAAAATGCAGCGACAGTCATGATCAATAATGAGATTGAAATGAGATAAGCCGCTTGTTTTGTAGATATTTTCATAATATCACCTCCATACATCTAGGATATATGGAATGTTGAGTTGGTGCATTGACTTAAGTCAATTGTTCTTCTTTTTATCTTTACCTTTTCCTGGACTGTCTTTCTTATCCGGTTTAGGGTCATCTTTATAGCCTTTCGGTTTCTCAAATGACGAAACAGGTATATTTTCGAGTGATAACGTCATGATGGACTGAAAGATACTAGCAGGATGACTTCCACCACTGGATTGCATGATCAAGCTCGGGTCGAGGGAGTCATAACCCACCCAAACAGCAGTTACCAGCTCAGGTGTGTAGCCAACAAACCATGCATCTCTTGATCCCGATAGACCTTCAAAGGTGTCAATGGCGGGTAGCTCGGTTGTACCTGTTTTCCCAGCGACAGGCCTATCTAGAGCGGCGCCTTTGCCAGTGCCTTCATTGATGACGCCCATGAGCATATCCGTCATGGCGTATGCCACTTCGGGTGTGGTGACAATAACTGATTCAGTGATTCCTTCAGCCAAGAGGTTTCCGTCGTTTGTAGTGATTTTTCTGATTGAGTGAGCGGTGTTCATGACGCCTCCATTTGGGAAAATGCTGTAAGCCTGAGCCATTTCAAGTGGAGACACTCCATTAGTCATACCACCAAGCGCTAAACTTAAATTGTGATCATCTTCATGGACTGGAATCCCTACGGATTCTAGAAATGCTATTCCCTTGTCAATCCCAATATCATTAAGAACTGCTACAGCAGGGATGTTATATGAATTGATCAGTGCTTGGTACAGTGTGACTTTTCCATGGAAAGTTCTGTCATAATTGTTTGGCACGTAGCCATTGAAATCTGTTTCTTCATCCATAATTTCTGAATTTTTATTGTAACCATTTTCCAGAGCTGGTCCATAGACTGCAAGGGGCTTGATTGATGATCCCGGTTGGCGGATCAGTTCAGTGGCTCTGTTGTATCCGCGATAATAATACTGCCCACGGTATCCGATCAAACCACGAATAGCTCCAGTTGATGGATCGAGAACAATAGCACCACTTTGAATGAGCTCATCAGCACTGCTTTCAGGAAATAGAGCATCGTTTGCATAAGTCGCCTCAATGGCATTTTGAACCACAGGATCAAGTGTCGTGTATATATTGAGACCGCCAATAAGGACCTGTTCTTCACTCAATCCTAGTGTATTGATTGCCTCATCGATGACATGATCTACATAACTTGGGTATGATCCGCTAGCTTCAACGAGATCCTTTGTCCGGAGCACAATATCTGTCGCGATTGCCCGGTCGTGTTTATCCTGATCAATTGTACCCTCTTCGAAAAGCAATCCCAAAATTAGATCTCTACGTTCTTTTGCTTTATCATAGTTTGTATAGGGTGAATATATGGTCGGAGCTTTAGGCAGCGCGGCTAGGAGTGCGGCTTCTTCAAGTGTTACCGCCTCAATGTCTTTTCCAAAATACATTTGTGCGGCATTTTGTATGCCCCAGACGCCCTCACCAAAATAGATTTGATTGAGATAGAGTTCCAAAATCTCATCTTTTGAGTATTTGCCTTCTATACGTAAAGCGGTAATGGCTTCTTTGAATTTTCGGCTATAGGTCTGTTCTGTTGTAAGGAACAGATTTTTGGACAATTGTTGTGTGATGGTACTACCACCTTCAACAATTCCGCCGGCTTTGGTATTTCTCCAAAGTGACCTTATGATTCCACGAATGTCCACACCGGAATGATCGTAAAAGCGCTTGTCTTCAACACTTGTGATCGCATCAATGAATACTTCTGGAATGGTCTCAATGGGCACCGCTGTAAATTTGACAGTAGAACGCTCCGAGATTACCACGTCATTTTTGTCATAAACAATGAGTGGTTTTGGCAGTGGATTTTCAAGAACACTGATGTCGAGGCTAAACGCACTTACTGTAAATACCAGTAAGACAATCAACACTATTCCAGCGAGTACACCACCTGTGATGAGTACACTTTTAATGATTTGTTCTTTTCCTTGTGGTAGCTTCATATGAAGCACCAACCTTTCATTCATAATGTACATGATTTTTTTTAAAAATAATAAACAACCATTCTTCCTCCAGTAATGGTGGAAAAAATGGTTGTTCGATATCAGCTTTATCAATTAATGATATACATTTTCAGTATCGTTGTTGAATTTCAATTATTATGTTAACTATTAATTATACCACAGATTTCAGGATATACCTAAAGTGTGATGCTTCGGTAAATTAAGGCGTATAGACTTTCTTAACAGAACTTTAATGTATTAAAGTTATAATATAATCCAGATAGGGTATCAGAAGGTGATTCAACAGGCTAACGAATCATCAGCGTTTTTTTATTTTATAAGTTGGATAGATTTCATGCTTGAAAGGGGTTTTAATATGAATGATAAACAAAAGGGCGGATGGTCAATCATTTTTATGGCAGCAACCTTTTTTATGATGGTCACAACAAAATACTCACACGCTTTGGGTGATTATGTATTAGAATTTATTGGGTTGAGGTCATGGACTGGTGATTACAGTGGAACACATTTAACAGTGATTTATTTTGGAATATTATTTATTATAAGTTTATTTCTAGTACGTAAATATGCAGTCAATCAATTGAGGATTGGGAGAATAAGTGTATTGCTCATTTTTATATTACTTATGACTATTTTTACATCAATGACGGGTTTGGTAGCTCGAAATATCAAAAGTAATTCAGAAGGATTGTTGGCTATAGGGTATAATACGGATGACAGCAATATGAAATTCCAATCTCGGGACAATAAATTTGTCGAATTTTCTGCTGAATTTGAACTAACTAATTATAGCAGTGAAAAAAAGACTTTTCATCTAAGTATAGACAGTCCATATTATCGAGAAGAAGGGGTTGAAGAAATTGAATTTTATACTTTAGATGGAAAACTAGCATTTTTTGAAATAGGCGGAAATGAAACCAAACTCTTTCAATTGGATTTAGATGAATATAACATTACAGGTGGGAGACAATTCCAAAATGGATCTGGTGGTGGAATCATTCAAGAAATTCTTTTGTTTGATGATAAAGGTGATACGATTAGACTGGATGTCCAAAACTTTCAGGGAATAGAACTAAATAGGTAACCTCGTAATCTTGTTTAGTCACGAAATGATAATCAAAGTATAGGAGCAAATCTATGAATAATAAAAAGATCATAATTTACTTAGTCGCATTGGTTGCTGTCATTCTTTTAAGCGCTTGTTCAATATCTTCAGACATCGCGACGGAGGAATATTTCGAGTTCAATCCTGAAACGGGTGCAATCATAAAATATCACCCTAAAGGCATAGATGACAACCTGGAATCGATTTCAAATCTAATCGTTCCAAATGAGATCGATGGGATTAAGGTTAAAAGCATCAGTCCTAACGCATTCAATTATGAGAAAGAGCTTAAAAGCGTCGTATTATCAGATAACATAACATCAATTGATGACTATGCCTTTTACGGATGTAAAAATTTGAAAGAAGTAATCATGGGAAATCAAGTGATTGGAGTTGGGGACTTGGCATTTTATGGCTGTGAGTCACTGGAATCAGTGACTTTTGGAAACAGTGTTGAGTTTATTGGCAAGGATGCATTTAAAGGAGCAAGAGCACTGAAAGCCATAGACCTTCCAAATCAAGTGAAACAAGTCGGGGAGGGTGCGTTTTTCGGCCTAAGAAATGTTGAAGAAATCAACCTGGGAAATGGACTAGAATCCATCGAGAAATATGCATTTTATGGTGTCGGCAGTTATGAGGGCATCGAGCTGGTGATTCCTGAGAGCGTAAAGTATATTGGAGAATCAGCATTTGCGAATGTCAATATAACACATGTCTATTTTTATGCTGAAGATGTGGTTTTTCAAGAGGGTGATTCAAATTCTTCGGAG
>Ga0255398_1133_pt1 | contig 11393 bp, 7 predicted proteins | sample ANMaggSeSYBR01K3_FD_182119 | JGI IMG/M metagenome (GOLD analysis project Ga0255398, IMG submission 182119) | Sediment cell enrichment communities from methane seep in Santa Monica Basin, California, United Staets - ANME aggregate JGI... | ecosystem: Environmental > Aquatic > Marine > Cold seeps >...
TTCATTTCTTGTACCGAACTGGCAATGACTGTTTGAGCTTCAATGATAGGAATGTAATCCTTAACGATTCTTCCAATGAAATTGTAAGCAGTTGCAGTGATAAAAATAAGTGAAAGTATGATGACGATAAAACCTATGAATATTTTTTGCCTGATTTTCCAATTTCTAAATTCAAATTTCTTTCCTGACGAATCCTTCATGCGTTTGAAAGTTGTTTTTTTGAGATGAAACCTTTTTTTCTCTCTATTTTTTTTAGGTTTTCTCTCTCTTTTTCCCTTTTTTAATTTCAATCCCTTTCCCACACCTGTGCTGTCAATCTTTCTTTTGAATTTGAACATTGAATCCTCCCCAATATGCCAAATTTTCGGACACCTATAGAACATTATAACCAGTTGTCTCCATTTTATCTATCTCTAAATGCTCATGCCTTTTGATGTAACAAGCAAAAACATTGAAAAATCAATATTCATACCATATAACTTATTTTATTTGCTCCCAAACATAATGGCTTTCATTACTTCCAGATTTTCGAAAAAGACGTCCACGATAACCGGATCCAAATGATTGCCTCTAGAGTTTCTAATGATGTCCAGTGAGTCGTCCAGAGAAAATGCTTCCTTATAAACCCGTTTTGAAGTCAAGGCATCAAACACATCAGCTATTGCGACTATTCGTGCAGATAGAGGTATTTCAGTACCTTTAAGTCCATCCGGATAGCCAGTGCCGTCCCACTTTTCATGATGGTGGCGTGCGATTTCCTCAGCCATTTTATAGAAATCAGGATCAAATGCGGTGAGTCCCATTCTAAGATCTCTAAATATGTCCGCTCCAATGGCCGCATGAGTCTTCATAGTCACCCATTCATCCGGATTGAGTTTACCAGGCTTTTTCAGAACACTGTCAGGGATGCCTACTTTTCCGATATCGTGGGAAGAGGCATTTCGCTCTATTTCGAGTATGAACTTTCGGTCAATTTCATATCCAGGCATTTTTTTAAGTCTCAAACCTTTAGATATTGCAACGGAATATTTGACCATTCTGTTGATATGATCTCCGGTTTCATTGTCCTTCTGATCTACTAGTTCAGAAAAACTCGTTGTGATTTTCGAAAAAATGACCTTTGTGAAATAGGCACGATTTAGAAGCCCTTTTATCTCATATATCAATTTTTCTGCGAGCATCAAATGTTCCTGACCAAAAAAACGCTTTTCTTTGGAGCTGAGGAATACCATCCCAAAAACAGCATCCCCCATCGTCATCGGCAATACGAGATTGGATTTGATGCCTTCATTACTCAGCAGAGCAAGTGCAGGACTCTCTGGACGATTCATAAAATCAAGCTCAAGGTCGGAAGTCATAAACGGTTGTTTATCCACCAACATCTTGGACAGTCTGGACGAACCTATTTCCACCTCGAAACCTGGTCCCAGCAAAACTTCATCATAATTTGAGACGCCATATTCTGCAATCAGCAGGTTTCTGTCATAATCAACAAATGCGATTCCGATTCGATCGATCCCCATGACCTTTTCGAGACTTTCAAAAAGCGATTCGATGACATCGTCAACGATATAATGCTCCAGTAAAATTTCTCTGATCTCAGCAATGAATTTCCTTTCATCAAACAATTGTTTAATGTTGGTTTTCATCTCTTTTTCCTCTTTGAATATGGATTTGACTGTCGGCAGACTCTCAAATTCAAACCGGTTGCTTCCAAGGGCTCTGAAGCTATGGTGTATAAAAATATACTCTTTTGATATGAACCTGATCACTCCGATATTGTAACCGAGAAGCAGGATCAGCAATATGATCAACATGATATTGATGATAGCGTTCAAATCCCCGACAATAGCATCGTTGAGAATACGATGTTCATTTTTTAACCGCAAGCTGAGTTCGGTATTTGATTCCTTGATTGCCTCAAGCGAATCATATGGGATGTCCTCAATTGATGCCACGGACATTATCATAGACAGTTCTTCTGCTTTTGAATTCATCTCATCAAGCAAATTTGAGAGTTCCAGTATGGATTTTCCATGCCTGGTAAGACTCATGGTATTTAGTTTGTCCCAATTGAATTTCAGTCCATCTATTTCGCCCATGATCTCACTTGATTTAAGTTCGAGAATCCCCTTGTTCCTATTGAATGCTTCTTGTAATGCGTCACTTACATCAGGTGTTTCAGACTTCTGAAGTTGTTGATGAATATTGCCCATTACACGTATGGATAGTTCCATTTCGGAGCGTTTTTCAGTGATGGATTCCTCATACGACTGATTCTTTGCAGCATAAGTTCTGACTTCAGGCACAAAATAAAAATTAAGCCAGATCACGAACACAGAAAAGACGACAATTGTAAAAAGACTTAATCTCGTTATTTTTTTAATACTGATCATCTATGTTTACCTCATTTTATATAGTTATAATTTTATATTATAACATATCACGAAGAAAAGTATCTTGACAAATATGATATAATATATCGAGAATTTATCGATAAAGGGGATATACAATTGAAGAATAATTTAAGATTACAAGGACTGGTCTTAGGATTGGTTCTTTTGTTGGCATCCATGGGATTTCTTCTTATAAAATATAATAAATCCGCATCTGCTTGGTATGATGATACCATTTCAAACTTAATGGGCGATCAAGCCCCCAAGACACTAATCGTCGGAAGAACACTTGACTCCATTGGTCTTGATCCAGCTGTCGTCACCGATTCAGAATCCTTTCAGGTCACTACCAATATCTATGAAGGACTTGTTAAATTCGATACTACAGGATCCGAGGTTCTACCAAGTCTCGCTGAAAGTTGGAAGATGAGCGAGGATGGGAAAACATGGGTCTTCAAGATACGTGACAACATCAAATTCCACGACGGTTCCAAACTCAACGCCGAAGCAGTCTCATTCAATTTTCACCGTTGGATGGATATCGACAGCCCATATCATGCGGGGCATTTCAGTTATTGGAGCTACAGTTTTGGTGGTTTCCCAGGAATCGTGAAAAGCGTCACCGCACTTTCAGATTATTCGCTTGAGATTGTACTGAATGAACCTTATGCTCCATTTTTAAGCGTACTTTCAATGCCGTCTTTTGGAATTGCAAGTCCAGAAGCCATCATGAAATACAATGAGAATTTAAAACTCAGTCCTGTGGGTACTGGACCTTTCATGTTTGAATCCTGGGAAAAGAATATTCAAATCACTCTTGAAAAAAATAAGGATTATTGGGGTACGAAAGCCAAAGTCGATCAGGTTGTTTTCAAGAAAATCAGTTCACAAATCAGTAAAATTGACTTGCTTTTAGATGGCGAGGTGCATATCGTCGACGGCTTAAACCCATCTGAAGTCGACCAATCAAGAACAGACAAGCGTTTAAAACTTTATTATAGACCCTATTTCAATATCAGTTATATGGCACTCAACCACAACATAGAACCATTCGACAATCTGAAAGTCCGACAAGCCATAAGTCTTCTGATCGATAAAAACGAAATGATCAACGATGATCCCAATCCACTTACCAGACCTGCAAACACATTTTTGCCACCTGTTTTGCTCGGTTATCATGAATCCATCAAATCTCCCGAACCGGATGTCAATGCAGCCAAAAGACTTCTTTCAGAAGCTGGATATCCAGACGGGTTTACCACTTCGTTATGGGTGATGGACCAACCAAGGGGATATATATCAAATCCTGTTCAAGTAGCGAAGTTTTTACAATCCGAGCTTTCAAAAGCCAGTATCACTGTGGATCTTCACATTATCAAATGGGATACATTTATTGAAGCCATCAAAGAAGGCGATCACCCGATGGCAATTGTCGGATGGAACGGTGACATCGTGGATCCAGACAATTTCCTCTATACATTTTTCTCTTCGGAAAACACTAAGTCGGGACTAGCACTGAACTATTCATTTTATGAAAATCCCACTGTGGACCGACTATTGGAACAAGCGAGAAATGTAACGGACGTTGAATTCAGGAAAAGTCTTTACAGAGAAATACAGGAAATCATTGCCTCAGAGGTTGTATCCATACCTTTGACCCATACAATGACAGCCATTGGGTCATCCAATCTCGTCAAAGGATTCGAACCGCATATTACCGGAAAGGAAGTCCTGAATCAAATCGAGTTGATTGATGAAACGGACAAGGACGGAAAATGATTATAAGAATTAGGAATTTGTTGATTTTACCAGTTTTGGCAATAATTCTTTATCTGATTTCAACAAACAATCCACTCTCTACCAATCTGAACGCACACGTAATCCCTTCTCTGCCAAGACCAATAGCAGAAGAGACCATACTTGTCACATCGGCGGGACAAAGTACGGACACTTATATCATCAAGGATATTTCAAACAAGTTGATGATTCATAATTTTTTTATGCCACAAGCTGTGAATGATGACCTTGAAGAGATCAATACGATTGTTTTTGTCATTGGGTACAGCCCTCTCAGCGAGAAAGTTAACCAACTGAGCTATGAAAATGAGCTCAAAAGAATTGATAGTCTCTTGAACTATGCCTCCAATAATGAAGTCACTGTCATTTCCGTTTTTATTGGTGGCAAACAGCGCCGCGTGTCAGAAACCGATGAGATGCTTGGAAGCATTATTCCAAAATCCCATTATGTTATATCAACTTTCGAGGGTGATTTTGACCATTTCATTTCTGAAATGGCCAGACAAAACGATATCCCCTTGACTTTAGTTGAGAATATCACAGATGTATCAGAACCCTATGCATCTGCATTCAGGTAAGAGGTCTATATGATAGGAACTCAAAACAAAGACGAACTCAAATATGGTTTTGCGACGCTTTTTTTAGTGATGATGGCGGTCTTTTTTCCTGCGGTAACAGAAGAATCATGGTTCAACATGATTGTCAAAATCAGAGAAGCAATCACTACTGGAGATAGCGGACACTTAATTTTACCTGCCGCATCAAACAATTTTTTACATGCGGTTCAAAGCACGCTGATTTTTCTCAGCATCTCATGTGTTCTCGTGCTTACAGGCAGTCAAAAGAAGATCAACGATAACATTCGATATGCGATTCACTTTTCAGCTTTCATTGGGATGAATCTGTTGATCGGTTATTGGATGAAGCTGCCTTGGGAGCCACTTAACGGAATGGTATCCGCACTTGTAACCCTACTTTTGATCAAACCTTCAATAGGTGACAACTATCCATTATTTCGATCATCAGTGTTGTCCATTCAGATTTTTTTTGCGTTCTCCTGGCTTAACATCATGCCGGCATTGAACTCTTATCAATTTGGAGTCACTGATGTAGCCACCAGCATAAAAATCACATCAGTATATCTGCACAGTACATCCGTGATGAACTTTATGGGACTTGCATTTTTTCTTCCTATGTTTTTGTCTGCAATCATCACATCGATTCTTTTCATGTCACATGACAGGAATATCAGTATCGCAAAGGAGAACTTTCAGAAAGAAAAAGCACTTGTCGCCATTCAATCACAAGCGATGGAAAATAGAATTTATGAGGAGATCAACTCACTTACCCACGATCTCAAAACACCCCTTGTCACCATCAGAGGGCTCAATTCACTGCTGTCCATATCAAAAGATATCGGAAAAATAGGTGACTATACCGATCGCATTGAAAGTGCTGTCGGAAAAATGTCGGAGATGATTTCAAGTTTTCTGTACGATTCCTCAAGACAGCATCTGAATGTCGATGAAGTCGTTCAATATGTGCGGGCACAAATACCGGTTGAGGATGAACGACTAAATATTGAAATCCATGCGGAACCTGACTTACCTAGTATCTATGTCAACAAAATCCGCGTAGTCCGCGCACTGATCAACTTGATTGAGAACGCAATTGTAGTCCCCTATACTAATGATTTCAAAGAAATTAATATTGAAGTCACCAGAAACGGCGACGATATCCAAATCATTATTTCTGACAACGGCATAGGCATCTCAAAAGAAAAACTGGACAAAATTTGGATTGCTGGCTTCTCCACGAATCAAACTTCGGGTCTTGGTCTTTCCTTTGCCAAAAAAGTGATTGAAGACAACGAAGGCACTATAAATCTCAAAAGTGAAGTAGGCATTGGTACAGTCGTGACTGTTTCATTTCCCGGACACTCCTCTTAAGAAAGGTGGTCAACCATGCAATCAGAGCGTAAGAAAAAAATCCTCATTATTGACGATGAAGCGGATATAGTTTACACCATCAAAGAAATATGTCTCTATTCCGGTTATGAAGTTGTCACTGCAAGTACCGGAATCGAAGGAGTCAAAAAGTGTATCGATGAGAACCCAAACCTCGTGATTGTGGATTATCACATGCCGGGTTGGGATGGACTTACCACAGTAAAAAAAATCAAGGAACTGGATGAGGCGGTTGCAATCCTTGTCCTGACAGTTGATGAACGACAGGAAATCTCAGACAAATTTATCGAAGTCGGAGCGACAGACTTTGCAATCAAACCGATCAAGGCACCTGATTTGATCGCACGAATCAACGTCAATCTCAGAATCAACGCCATCCAGCTTCAATCCATGCGCTCCAGAGAAAAAATCTATGTGGAAAAAGGAATCAGTGCCGCTACTCTTTCATTGATCGTCGATTATTTGAAGGCGCAAACTGAAGGCGTTACCATTGACGATGTGGCACTCGGTGTGAGCCTTGCCTATCAAACTGTACATCGATACATCCATCATCTTCTGGATACAGGTGTTGTCGAAGTGATTCCAGTATATGGACAGGTCGGCAGACCTAAAAATATCTATAGATTATGTTAAATTCTCATTGCACATGTGAATGATTTGTAAATAAAATCAGAATAATCTCTCAGAGAAATATGTTAGAAAAATTTTCATTTGGTTTTCCTCCCTATATAATGATTTTAAGTTAAAAATAATCTCTAGGAGGAATACCATGAAATCAAAAGACACTGCTGTCAAGAACAAGGGTTTATTCACTCGTTTTCTTGACCTGGTGGAAAGAGGCGGAAACAAATTGCCTCATCCTGTAACTATTTTCGTCATCTTATCCCTTATTGTTATTATTATTTCAGAAATTGCGGCACGCACCAACTTGACTGTATCTTACTATGATGCAAGATCAAAAGCTGATGCGACTGTTTCAGCGGTATCACTTTTAAATGCTGAAGGCATCCGTTACATGTTCACTTCAGCTACAAAGAACTTCACAAGCTTCGCACCGCTCGGAACTGTGCTTGTAGCAATGCTTGGTGTAGGTGTAGCAGAAGGTACTGGACTTATCGGTGCCACACTTAAGAAAATCGTACTTGGAACTCCAAAGAAACTCATTACTGCTGTTGTAGTATTGATGGGTATCATGTCAAACGTCGCATCAGATGCGGGTTACGTTGTACTTGTTCCACTTGGTGCCATTGTATTTTTAAGTTTCGGTAGACATCCACTCGCTGGTCTTGCAGCTGCATTTGCCGGCGTTTCAGCAGGTTTCTCAGCAAACCTATTACTTGGTACACTTGATCCATTACTTCAAGGGATCACAAATGAAGCTATTAAAGTTGGCGGTTTTGACTTTGAAATTTTACCAACTGCAAACTACTACTTCATGTTCGTCTCGACTTTCCTTCTCACAATCCTTGGTACTTGGGTCACTGAAAGAATAGTCGAGCCTAGACTTGGTGAATACAAAGGTGAAAAACTCATTGAAACAATGGAAGTTTCTCCTGCTGAGAAAAAAGGTCTCAAAATGGCCGGACTCTCTATCCTTGCATTCTCAGCACTAATGTTATTCCTCACTGTTCCAAGCAATGGCCTACTAAGAGTGGATGGCGACCTCAATCCATTCATCGGAAACGGTCTTGTTCCAACAATCATGTTGTTCTTCTTGATTCCTGGTATCGCATTTGGTATGGCTGCCGGAACAATCAAGAGCGATAAAGATATTGTTCACTCAATGGGTAAAGCTATGGCTTCCATGGGTGGATACCTTGTTCTTGCATTCGTGGCGTCACAGTTCGTTGCATACTTCAGCCACACCAACCTTGGAATCATCCTTGCTGTAAGTGGAGCAAACTTCCTTCAAGCAATTGGATTCACTGGTTTACCATTAGTACTTGCATTTATTGTTGTTGCAGCATTCATCAACTTGTTCATTGGTTCAGCTTCTGCGAAGTGGGCGATTATGGCTCCAATATTCGTTCCGATGTTGATCCGTCTTGGAATCACGCCTGAGTTCACACAACTTGCATACAGAATTGGTGACTCTTCAACAAACATCATATCACCACTCATGTCTTACTTTGCAGTTATCATCACATTTGCACAAAAATATGATGAAGACACAGGTATCGGTACTTTGATCTCAATGATGCTTCCATACTCAATCATCTTCTTGTTGGGCTGGACAATCATGATGGCTCTCTGGTACTTCACTGGATTGCCAATCGGTCCTGATGCGTTCATGAGATAATCGTTAAAACACTAAGAGACATCTGCTATAATAAAGATGTCTCTTACTTTTTACTATTTTTTTGGAGGTAATGAATATGATCAACAAGGAAAGAATCGTTAACTCATTTATGGATTATGTAAAAATATCAAGCCCTACAAAACAAGAAGGAAAATTTGCCGAGTTCATTTCTAAAGAACTTGAAGCCCTCGGTATGGAAGTCACGATAGATGATGCTGGTCCCAAAGTGGGCAGTGATACTGGAAATGTCATAGCCAAACTGAAAGGTAACGCTCCTGGTGAAACCATATTGTTCAGTTGCCACATGGATACTGTATCTCCTGGCATCGACATTAAACCTGAAATTCGCGATGGCGTGATTTACAGTGACGGCACCACTGTTCTCGGTGGTGATGACAAAGCTGGAATCGCTGCTGTAGTGGAAGCCATAAGAGCAATCAAGGAAAACAATCTCCCTCACGCAGATATCGAAATCGCATTCAGTATATTTGAGGAAGGTGGCCTTCACGGCGCTAAGAATATCGATTATTCAACTCTTAATGCCAAAAGAGCATTTATCTTAGATAGTGGTGGAGAGCCTGGACAAATCATCGTCAAAGGTCCTGCCCAAGACAAGATTGATGTAAAAGTCCTTGGAAAATCCGCTCATGCGGGCGTCGCACCTGAAGAAGGCATCAGCGCCATCATGGTTGCCAGCGCAGCGATCAGCCGTATGAAACTGCTGAGAATCGATGAGGAGACTACTGCAAACATCGGAACCATAGAAGGCGGTAGCGTCACAAACATCGTTACTCCAGAAGTCATCATCAAAGCAGAAGCCAGAAGTCTTGACAACGACAAACTCAAAGCGCAATCAGACCATATGGTGGAATGTTTTGAGTCAGCGGCAAAAGAGTTCGGTGCAAAAGTTGAATGCGATGTCGTTCGTATGTATTCTGCGTTCTCTGTTGATGTTGAAGCACCGATCGTGAAAACAACCATAAAGGCATGCGAGAACATCGGTCTGAAGCCATTTACAGCCGCATCAGGCGGTGGTAGCGACACCAATGTGTACAACGCCAACGGAATCACTGCCATCAACCTAGGAATTGGCGAGAAAAAACCACACACGCTTGAAGAGCATCTCCACATTAAGGATCTTGTGGATTCATCAAGATTGGTGATGGAACTGATTAAGATACATTTATCATAGAATAAATGCCAAGAGTGCTCGCACTCTTGGCATTTCATTTTACCGTCTTACCCCCAATAAAACATTGTTTTTTGTGAAATCATCAATTTCTTCCTGGGTGTTTAGTTCCAAATCCGGAACATAAATGATATTTCTAAATCCCATATATTCCAGCCTGGTGTAATCTTCCATATTAGTCATCATTGGTGCAATCTGCCGTTTCAATTCTTGATCTATCACCTTAAGTTGATCGAAATCAAAAAATGCGGCTACAAACGCATCAGGATGGATTGTCAGCCATTCCATCACTTCCGAAACGGTTTTCTCTTCATGAAGTTGCCCTATCCCAAACCCGTTGACCCCCTCATCATATAATCGAGTGAGATTGTTCACTTCAGCGGAATCCAACCATTCAATATCCTCCATGGACCATTCGCCTTTGTCTGGCTCCAAATCCGTCATATCAATTTGATTTTCCATGAAACCTGCAATCAAATTTTGTTCAAGTATAACAGCAGAACTGTTGATTTCTTTCAAAGCCTGTTCATAACTTTCGCGGCACAGCTCGATATCCACAGATTCTTTCGTGAATCGATTCCACGCACGGCTGTTGTTGAAAACGCCATCCCGAGACATCTCAAATACAATCTCATCCTGAATAAAAGACCCCTTAAGCATGTAAGTCTGTGAGGCAACAAATCCCGAATCCGAATTGATCAGATCCTGGCCAAACGCATACGGATTAACATTAGCGAGGCCCATCAAATTAAGTATCGTCGGCATAAAATCAATTTGACCACCGACAGTATCTATAGTCTCCTCCACGTCTGAACCGGGAATATGGACAATCAGTGGAATTCTGAGCATCTCTTCATAATCATAAGAATAACCCAAAAAAGCCGAAACATTGTCATGAATCGACTGATCCTTGCTGTTGAGCCCAAAATGATCGCCATATATGACAATTATTGAGTTTTCATATAATCCAGATAGTTTCAGTTCTTCGATAAAAATGCCTATGGCATGATCGGAATATGCGACACCATTCAAATAATCTCCGAACAACGTGCCCTCATCTGCTGCTTTCAGTGCAATTATTTTCTGATCATCGGGCAGCTCAAAAGGATTATGATTGGTTAAAGTAATCAAAAAACTGTAGAATGGACTTTCAGCTTTTTCAAGATATTCCATGGATTGAGTGAAAAATTCCACATCATTCACCCCTAGACCAATGGGGTTTTCGCTCGAGAAATGATCCTCATGATAGTAAGTATCAAATCCCTGACCGGGATATGCGACTTCTCGATTCCAAAATTCTTTTTTATAACCATGGAGCACCAATGTTTCGTAACCGTGATCCTTCATAATCCAAGGTAGTCCATGGTACTTGTTATGCGAATAAGCACTATATGCCTGAGTGAAAATCGGCGCATATAGTCCATTCTGGCTTACAAATTCTGCATCAGAGGTATTCCCTTTTCCCAGTTGCTGAAAATAACTGTCGAAGTAAAATGAATCCTTTCCGATCATACTATTGAGTACCGGAGTCAGCTCTTGCCCTTCATATGCTTTTCCGATCATCATACTTTGAAGAGACTCCACCTGTATGACAATCAGATTTTTATCTTTGGCAATCCCAAAATACTCGCCTTCAGTATCATCCTTCTCTTCGAAATCCATCTCAAGTTCAGTATTTTGCTCAGTTGGTCCAGAGATCACAGAGGCGATATCCTTGATATGATACATGAAAAATTCCTGATGGT
>Ga0255398_1136_pt1 | contig 11340 bp, 13 predicted proteins | sample ANMaggSeSYBR01K3_FD_182119 | JGI IMG/M metagenome (GOLD analysis project Ga0255398, IMG submission 182119) | Sediment cell enrichment communities from methane seep in Santa Monica Basin, California, United Staets - ANME aggregate JGI... | ecosystem: Environmental > Aquatic > Marine > Cold seeps >...
AAAAAATTTATTTGAAGTAATCAATCAAATTGAATTGCTGATTTTTTGCGCGAAATTGGCAATCATTAATAATGATGCAGTTGATAAGCGGTCTTAAAACCTGAAAACACAAGAACCAAGTGCGGAAAAGTTATTTCTTTTTTGTATCTTGTTTAATGTCAGGGGGGTATATTTTTTCAGGTTCTTTTCTTCCATCGGGGCGTTCAATTAATTCAAAAGTAATCCCAAAATCTTTTTCGGAATCTAAATATGCGTAATGCCCATCACCATTGAGGCCAAAACCGCTCCCATCCTGAATAACAGTAAACCCCATTTCTTCAGCCTGTTGGATAGTTGATTGCATATCTTCTACTAAAATACCAAGATGTTGAACGCCATATCCTTTTTCAAATGAAAACATAAGCCTTTTTAACTTATCAAGAGTTTCAAAATGGCCCTCCGACAGCACGATGAACTTATCGAAGATTTTTGAGTTAGGAAGAAAAGCTGCATTCTGAAATTCAATTTCCTTAAGAATCAATTCATATATTACCAATGGATGACAAATGACAATAGCGTTTGCTTCAGTGTTCTGGTAAATTCTCTTATGCAAAACCAGATCAGCTGATTGCTTTCCTTCTTCCAGTGACCAATTTGAGTGGATTGAAAATAAATCTAAATTAATTTGATCCTGAAATTGATCCCAGGTATTATTATTTAAAGCAACAAAATGGTTTACAGACTGCCTTACACTGATTTCAAATAGATCCCTGATAACATAATCTCTGAATGCGATCGCATTCAGAGATTGTTGAATTTCTTCTTGAATATTTTTTGATATAACTGAATTTATTGTTTTATTATTCCCGATACTCAACGAACTGATCTTGTTAACATATTTAAATAGAAATTTATTAATTTCTTTCATATATCAATTCATGAACCGAAAACCATCTTGTCCTGCTCCCGACGCAGCTTGACAATCAGCTGGTCTTCATTCAATTCGATATCGTCGTAGGAGATTGCTTCTCCTTTTTTCACAGGATTAATCATTTTTCCACCGATGACCAAGCCTAGCGGAACCAAATTTTGTTCTCTGGCAACACTAGCTTTCTCAATCATGCCATAAACAGTAAATCCACCCAGCGTGTCGATTATATCTCCTGGGTTAAGATCTTTCTTTGCCACAGTAATTGTCTCCGCAACTGGAGCACATTTCGTGTTAAGCGTTTCGGCATTATCCAACATCACATGCGCAATTGTAATGGGGGTTTCAAGATTAGCGAGATGGTAAGGGCGGTATAAACACCAAAAATCGCCATGCCCACTTAAACCGAGATAATTAAGATCCTTCTTGATCTTTGGTTGGTCAGTGGTGATGATAACAAAGACACCTGGCGCAGGTCCAACGGCATAATCAACCACGCCTTTATTTTCAAAAATCCCCCCTGCCGATTTAGGAACAAACATTTTAGGTAAGTCCTCAACCTTGCAGTTGGGGCCATACCCACCGCGAATTTCAGGGGCAAAACCGGTCGCATTACCAACAGCAGTCATCTCGACCATGGTTTTAGTTCCATCCACAAAAGAGCAGAGCATTTTGACGCTCATTTTCTTATCAATGGCTCTTTGCTTTAAAGTATCTGGAGTTGCAGATCGGTCAAGGGGATTATTTTTTCCTTTGCCAATGGCAACAATCTCGAAGCCCAGCGCATCTGCGAAATCATAAATTTCTTTTATCGATCCGGGCTCATCACCTGCTACCAGAGAATATATGGTGCCTTTATCAAGCGCTTTCTTTGTAAGATAATGGCCAATAGTAGCATCTGTTTCAACGTTCATATTGATCATTGGTTTTCCGGCTTCAATGGCTTGACTACAGATTATCGCACCCACGTTTGGAACACCAGTGCTTTCCACAATCGCGTCCAATCCAGGGATATTGACCAGAAACTCAGACGAATGGGTCACCACACGCTGCTCAGATCTAATTAGCTCATCTGCTTTTGCTAAATCATCTTCTATCCAATGAACAGTTGCAGGATCAACACCAGCTTCCTTGTATGCATCCATAGCTTGAGTAGCCAACACATCCGCGACCGCCATCACCTTTAATCCGTGCATTTTTTCAATCTGGGATATAAGCCCTGTGCCCATTTGTCCAGCACCAACTAAACCTATCCGAAATGATCCTTCTTTGTTCTCTCGTTCTATCAAGCGCTCTTTTAGAGTTGCCATGTTTACCTCGTATTTAATACCTGTTTACACTAATCGCCAGTTATCTTTAGAATCGTTCCAACCTTAATTGGTGGAATCGGTTTACTTTCAACACATACATCACCAGGTAATTCAACTTTTTCTTTACCGTTAAATTTGATAATTAAATGACCCAGGTTTCTAAAATTTGAATTTGCCACTTCCCCAATAGCTAACACTCGGAATTCATGATCATCAATAAAAACCACATCGCCAGATACCAAATCTTTTTTTAGTTCTCTGCCATCATGGATGATAGAAAATTCCACCAATTCAGGCGGAGCATCCTCGCCAAAGAAAACTAAAATTCCAGCGTTGGTAAATTCTTCGACTAACGGGCCTATCTGGGTGACTGTTGATGTATATTTTATCAATCGATTCTCCTTTAATTAATTGCGCAACAATCCCATCAGATACAATTATGAACCTGAGTGTTAAGTAATTAATTATTTATTTAATTGTTTCTTAGATCGAGTATCGATGCTCGATGCAATGTTTAACAAAAATATTTCAAGATCCACTCAAAATCACTTGTCTTTTTCCAGGTCTTCAACTCGTACGCCTGATACAAATAATTCTGGTGTGATGAAGCGAAATAGCGGTCCTGCTGGCTTGGTAGCATATATGTCCACTGTGGGAACTTTCTTCATCGGATAAACACCCACACGCGCAGTGCCACCGCAATCGATCACCGCACAGGCAATCTCATCAAAAGCTACGCCGCTTCGGAAACCATCTTTGGCTGTCCCACCAGTCAAATCTGCGATTTTCTGCGCTACTGGGTGAATACCTCCACCAGTTATTGAAGCAATGATATCGCGGCCGGGTTTTGGTTCGATTGTCAATGGTCCGCCCCATCCGCCTGGTCCTGCTTCAATTACTATTTTCTTATAGTCTGCCATAATTTACTTCCTCCAACATCGTTGATTACCATGATTATATAATTTTTTATAATTCCTGTTTGTTTTTTATATATACATAGGAGCAGCTTACTGTTTCAACTGCCCCTATGCACTAAGAACTATTTATTAGCTGTACAATCCGATGCTGGCAAAATAAGCCAGGACAACGGAAATAGGTCCAGTAATAAATCGTGAGAACAGAACGGCTGGCACACCAACTTCAACAGTGTCAGGTTCTGCTTCTCCCAATGCCAAACCAACCGGGATAAAGTCGCAACCAACCTGTGGGTTGATGGCAAACAACGCCGGAAGTGCCCATTGGGCAGGAATTGAACCATTGGCAAACTGAGTACCCAGCAAAGTACCAATAATTGAGGCAATCACTGCACCAGGCCCAAGCAGAGGTGAAAGTACTGGCAGGGCAATGACCAGGGATAACACAACCAAGCCCGTTAAGCTGGAAGCCAGGGGGGAAAGAGTGTTTGCGATCCAATCGCCGATACCGGTGGCCAAGATGATACCGATGACCAATGAAATAAAGGCCATGAAGGGCAACACGTTGGTCATAACCTGATCGATTGAGTCACGACCAGCTTGATATAAAGAGCCAACTACTTTACCAACAGAGCGACCCATATTTGCTAAAAACGTATTAATTTTTTCCATTATTTTTCCTCCACCTATTTCGCTTCCTTGGTCTTCCACATGGCGGCTGTGATACGTTCGGTCACAATACCACGCATAAGGATGACAACAAGGCCAATTAACAGATAGCGGATAGCAAGTTCTGCGATATTATAGCCAGCTTGCTCCACACCATTTGCAATACCAGCCCACACGAAAATTTCTCCGGGGTTGATATGCGGGAAAATACCCAATGGCGGGTGTACGTAAGACACTGCCGCATCATAAAATGCTGGCTTATACTTCTCGGGCAAGAATCTTCCCATTGTGTAGGCCATCGGGTTAGTAAGGAAGAAAACCGAAAGGAATGGTAGGACTACATAACGAACTGGGTAGTACAACAAACCCTCTTTTGCGGCTGCCTTACCGACACCCTCAATTTTTTCTGGGCCAATCATCGCAATCAAAGCATTCACGAAAGTCATCAATACGACTAACAGTGGAACAATGCCGACTACTAGACTGGCGAATACGCTGCCGCCCTGTTGGAACAGGCCAATGAACCATTCAGCAGCTTTTGCAAGAGCTTCCATTATTACGACCTCCTATAAGGTTGTTTTACTTTTATTTTTGCTTTACGTTCATAAAACTGAGTTCTATTATTCTTCTTATAAGTACCTCCTCTTCATATTAATAAATATAAACAGCCAAAAATCGCTAGGAGTTATTCTCACCCTTCATCGTTACACTTTTTATCTTGTGTTCTTCAATTGTTGAACTTGCGTCGCCATCCTCTTTATTAAACTCTCTCGCAGCATTTTGAAACGCCTTCATCAATTTCTTTTTCAGGGGAAAAGTTCGAGTCTCATCGAGGAGATCGTCAGAATGCAAACCCTCCAAGACCGGTACGGATTTTAATTTTGCAAAGATAGTCATTCCAGTCATTTTTTCTGCGTGCAGGATTTTTTTATCATCGTCAATGACTAAAACCGCATAGGTTTTACCAGTCCACATCCCCCCCTCCAAACCGATGGAAGTCAAGCCGCTCTTACGGATTTCCTTTAAGCGGGTAAAAAAACGTTTGGTTTGCCATCCGGTTAACAAGAGCTGAAATGCCAGCCCAAAAGCTAATGCTAAAATCACAATAGAATAATTAAGCGCCACTAATTAGTTTCTCCTTCTCGAAGTATTTTTTTTTGTTCGAATTACTAAGAATAAGGTCTTTTTTATATTCAAAATTAATGCACATTTGTTCATTATTGAAATATTGTTATTATATTTTATATGATTTCTGTTAGAAAGTCAATATCTTTGCAAATATAGAACGTTGTAAAAATAATCTCAATAACTGGTTTTTCAGAAAAGATCTCAGTGCAAATTAAAGGTCAAGTGCTGAAAAAATAATCAGTATAAACGTTAACACTAATCGAGACAACCCGTTATACCAATGAATTGCAGAACCCCAGGGTACTGATGATAAGCAATACCTGATCTTTTCATAAAAAATTTATACATCTATGATGTGAAACTCTTTTTTCCCCTTGAATATGCTTATGAATGAGCCGCGATCAACAATTAGTTTTATTTAATAACCAGAAGTTCGATATAATCAAGCAACATTTTTTCAAAAGGATTATATTTTCATGGAACCTCTCCATCTTGCAGAATTAAAACCACTTGATTTAAAAAAAATCGTTTCCGAGAAGCCGCTTATCCTGATACCAATTGGTACGACAGAGTGGCACTCGAATCATCTGCCCCTGGGTGTAGACAGCCTGCTAAGCCAGGCCACCTGCGACGATATTTCTGCACGGATCGGCTGTGTGGTCGCCCCTCTTCTTTCATGCGGCATAAGCAAAAACCTGGACCCTGAAAAGGGATATTTTGGCACAGTGGATACAATCCATATCGAAACCTTAACTGCTTTGTTGGTTGATCTCGGCCAGGGTTATGCCAAGATGGGATTCAAAAAAGCGGTGTTGTTTACCGGGCACGGGGAGGTTGAACATTTCAAAGCAATCCGTTCTGCTATATCCAGATTAAAAACAATTGAAATGATCATGCTTTCCGCATATAGTTTTACAAAAGATAAGATCCAGGAATTAGACACTGTCGAAAAAACCTGGCCATATGCTTTAGATCATGCGGCTGAATGGGAAACCTCAATGATGCTGCACTATTATCCAGAATTAGTAAATATGAGCAGCGCACCTGAGGCCATCGAGTTAAATATGTCTGGCATCCCAGAATATATCCGCCGGCGCTACCCGCGCCGTGCCAGTCAGAGTTATGGGCAAAAACTTGCCGAGGCGGTAACTTCAGGCGGCGTGAGGATGATCAACCAACTGCTTAATTCCATCAACGATACTTCCTAATCCCTGAGTAATTATTTCCAACCCACATACAATAATAACCAAAAGGATCAGACCGTGAAAAATATTTTATTCAAAATCCCAAGATTAATGATCGGGTATTTCTTATACGCACTAGGTATAGTAATGACCATCAACGCCCAACAGGGTCTTGACCCATGGGGTGTCTTTCATCAAGGACTGTCTTCTCAATTAAATATTACCTTTGGTACCGTAGTACAAATAGTCGGTGCAGTGATCGTCCTTTTGGATTTCATCCTCGGTGAGAAAATCGGTTGGGGAACCATCGGAAACGTCATCTTTATTGGCATGTTTATTGATCTAATATCAAAGAATAACCTTGTCCCAGTATTCGAAAACACTTACCAGAGTTACTTGATGATTTTCATCGGTATGTTCTCGATCAGCCTGGCAGCATATTTCTATATAAGTGCCCAATTAGGGGCTGGTGCCCGGGATGGTTTGATGATTGCATTGACTAAGCGCACTAAAAAACCCGTGGGGTTGGTCAGAGGTTTAATAGAAGTCACCGCACTAACCATCGGGTATTTTCTTGGTGGACCGGTGGGTTGGGGTACACTGATCATGTCCTTAATGATAGGGTTCTTTTTTCAAATAACGTTTAGAATGTTTAAATTTGATGTCAATAAAATTGAACACAGATATATCGACCAGGATTTTGCATTTCTTCTTCAGAAGCTAAAGAAATGAATTGGCAAAAAAACCATCTATATTTTCAAATTAGGATTTTCTTACCCAACTCAAATTATAATGATATTAAGGCAGTAAATGTCATTTAGATCCTTGTTATACCCTCTGGTTAGACCCAAAAAAGCTCCAGTGACAAATAAATTCAACTCGTGAAATTTAAACTCGAGTGTTTGCTTATCATCCAACAATAAGGTTGGCATTTGAAGCACCTTTTTTTGCCCTGCGATTTCATATATAATTAAAATATAAGCAGTGTTTTATAATACATCAAGGAGGAACAAAATGAGTAATAAACTAAGATTAGCTTGCGCCTGGATGGCAGTTATGATTGTGTTAGTTGCATGTGCGTTGTCAGGAGGCCTGAGTGAACAGGAAAAACTTCAGACCGCAGTCGCGCAGACAATGGAAGCGCTAGTGACCGAAGAGGATGATGAGGATGAGGTAATAATTCCTACGATCACAACCGCTCCTTCAGACACGCCAGAAGGCCCTCCCACAAAAACACCGGATCCCTGCAACCATGCGAAATTCATAAGCGAAACAGTGGAAGATGGCACAGATTTTGCTCCGGATGAGAACTTCACTAAGACCTGGCGCCTGAAAAATGACGGCACATGCACCTGGAATACCAACTATAAATTGGTGTTTGTTGATGGCGACCAACTATCAAGCCCTGCAAACAAGAACCTTACCCAATCTGTGGCACCCGGTGAACAGGTGGATATCAGCGTGGATCTGAAAGCCCCCGGTTCTGAAGGCACTTATAAAGGGTTCTGGAAGATCGCCGATGATGAAGGGCAGTACTTTGTCCATAATATCTGGGTTGAAATTGAAGTGATTGAACCCGCGGCACCTCCTCCCCCTCCTCCTCCTTCAAAAGCGGATCTGATCGTAACAGAATTTACCCTCATTCCATCCACACCAACATCACACGTCAGTATGCACACACGCGTACAGGTGAAAAACCAGGGCGAGACCAATGCTGGCGCATTCAAGGTGCAGTGGTATGGATTAGACACTTTTACTAATCCAAGCTGCTTTTGGAATGTAGGTAATCTGGCAGCAGGCGACACTATATTGATAGAATGCGATTTCACGTACAACAGCTGGTATCCGCATAACAGGACAACAATTGTAAATGTTGACGTCAATAACTCAGTGGATGAAAGTAACGAGGGCAACAACTCTGCCACCATCTCTCCATTTGGGGTTGACTCATAGAAGATCAGTGATATCTGTCAGGTAAATTGCAGAAACATCTATTTCTGTTTTCTGCAAACTGATCAACGGCCAGCGCTTGCTCATCCAGCTCATCCAGGATGATTCAGCAAGCGCTGGATACTATATCCTCGAAAATTATCAAGATGCCGCAAGCAACCGAAGTAGTTTCGAACTCAATGATAATAGTTTGAATCAGTCAGTTTTTATAATCGCGAAAACCGACTGATTAAGAATTATCCGCAGTCCGCTCTATCCTGTCTATAGTCTCTATTATGTCCGTTGTTTCCACCTTGTTTCATTTCGGTTGCACCATTTGCATAAGAAAAGGAAAGGTAATTTGACACATTACTTATTGAGCATTTGTAAGCTGTTTAACAGTAGTTTATCTCGAAATGAATTTCAGAGCTGCTTGTCAGAAGTTAACCAGCAAAATCGCGCCCTGCACATGTAAAAAAAGTTTATTAATGCTCATACACCTTGAAATCATCGAAAGAAACAGTGAAATCTGAGCCCCCTTCATAATTTCCAATTACCAATCCGATATTGCCGGTTGTGATTGGGTTTTCAGTCTCATCAGTTGCTTGTATCAGGAAGTTCATATCATACCCCAGCCAGAACCTGTTGCCAGCACACCCCGCAACGATGTTCTCGGGTTCACTTTTAAATAATTCCTCGGAATACTGCCATCCGTCAATTAGTGACAAACTCTCCTCACCTTCTTCTTTAAGGATGTTGAAGTAGCCATCTTCGCTAACCACCAGCAAAACCATCCGCTGAGTTTTAGCGATTTGTTCACGGCACACAAGACCATAGAAACCATCTCCAGAGGGCACTTCAACCCGAGTGTCAACAGACATGATAACATCTGAATCGTCTATATCAAACGTATCCCAGGTTGTTACCATCTCAGATAGTAATTTGATCCAATACTCTCCTTCTTCAAAAGAATGTGATGTGTCTTCATTACTGAATGTGGTCCATTTGCTGTCAGGTTCGGAAAACTCAGTTTCATAGAGCAGATCTCCTACAATCAGGCCGTTGATTTCCTTGGTGATCCTTCGGTTGCCGGATAGGACAGCGATATCCCCCGCGAAGAAACCTTTTTTATCTGCTCTGAATTCCAACTCAATATCTGTGGAGCTGCCGGGCTCAATCATTAGATCTGAACCGTATGCCATATAGTCCGGGTAATCTTCTGGGCTCTCAAGATTTATTGAACTGCTGTTGTAATGTAAAAACTTAAGTAAAGTTTTTCCAAGCTGTATTTGAGTAACAGAAACCGGCTTTTCAGCAATATTCTCTATTGAAAGAGTGATGGTTAAAGTCTCGTTATCGTTTGACAATGAAGGTATGTTCACGGATACTTCCAACCCCTCTGGTGCTTTTACAAACTGATCATAAATTAAATAACCACCCACTGAAACTAACACACAAGCCACAACAATTATTATCAATACAGTTGATCCGCAGCCCTTTTTCTTGTGGGTCTTCACATTTTGCTGTTCCATTGGTTTAGAATTTGTGTCGTTCATTTGCCCTCCAATTGTTAGCACTGATCAATCGATAAGTAATCCTGCAAGAGATTTGGTGTCCTCATATCTAGTTTCGACTGATTTCATTATACATCTGATAAGGATAATTATTATGAAAAATCATTTCAACTATTCTTTGAAACAAAATCTTACTTCCTCTTTATAGACCTCACCAAACAATTCGTCGTCATCACAAGAGACAGGAAATTTTCAATCATGGACAAAGTATACACACCAATTCCAGTGTTTTTATCAAGTTAATTAGTAAATAATCCAAGAATCAAGTTAACTTGATAATGGAAAAGCATAATCAGTATCGAGCCGCTGGATTTACAGCATTTAAGGTGATTTTTTCGATTCTCTGTGAAAACCCAATTAATGAATCTGCAGTGTAAATAGTTTTTTAGCGGCAGCTATGATCAACTGCTCTGTACTGCAGGTAGCTTCCTCAGGCAGCATGGGGGGAGGATTATCTTCGACATATACGGTATTCGGCACGAGATCGTTTAACCGCGTCCAGGGGGAACGGCCGTGGCCTCCGTATTTCTCGGCAGTGGCGTTTGAAATCATTAAAAGAGCATGCCCATTATCAGGTTGGACGTGATCCTGCTCCGATTGCAGGCGCAGGTAAGGCAACCGCAGCTTAAGCGCGAAAACAGATGCCTCGCGCTGGCTCCAGAAATCCTCATCATCACAGGGATGTCCAATCAGATGCCCGAGACTATCTTCGTCACAGCCACCTGTGTCATTGCGGTTGGCCGGACCTTCCCAATCAATCAGGAAGCGGATAGGCAGTTTTGGGTGGCGAGCTAAAACCCCAGCGGCCATCGTGATACCATAAGAATAGGAAACCAGCCCAATCTGAGCCGAATCCACTTCGGGTAGGGCAGCAGCGTATTCGATGACAGCAGCCAATCCGTCCTGATGGATATAACCATTGTCATCTTCTTCGCCTTCACTGTTGCCGCGCCCATCAGGATCGAAAACTACCAGTGTAAAGCCAGACTCCAGCATGGTGTGTATTTTTTGTGGTTTTTCGGTGAAGTCACTGCTGTCACCCGATCCGCCGGGAATGAAGACCAGCGCTGGAAGCGCTTCACCGCTCCAACCCTCCGGTTTAATAATTTCCACATACAGGCGTACCCCACTGGATGGATTTTCTACCCAGTGGATATCAGATTGAGCTTTCACATCAGGCAGATTATTTCCAGAGGCAAGCGCAGAATCCGCACTGCAGTCCTGTGGGCAGCTGTCGGCATTCTCCGGGCCATCACAAATTCCATCGCCACAGCGCTTTTCGCCTTCAAACTGCGCTGGTAGTTCCACATCGGGGAGAGTTTTTTCTACGGGGACGAGATCCCCTGTCAGGTTACAAGCAGGGCTGATCAAAACTAAAATTATTACGATCAGGGTGAGCTTTTTCATCTACAGACTCCTACTCCCAGATAAATTTCAATTCATTATTATTCAAATATAGCATAGACCTTACAGGAAATATTGTCCCTCTAAGTCTATTTAATCAGCCTTCTTTAGGAAACAAAACCCTAAAACCAATGAACTGAAAGTACAAAAACCAAGAATAAACAATATTAAAATAAAGAAAAAATCTTGTTTTTTAAAATTCCTCTCCTCCTAATTAAAAAAAGCGCTCCTGTCAAGAGCGCTTTTTATTATTTATATTTGATCTCTTATGCTAAACTCTGGCCCGTTCAATGGTTACATTCTGGTGTTCACGGAAATTAT
>Ga0255398_1138_pt1 | contig 11252 bp, 9 predicted proteins | sample ANMaggSeSYBR01K3_FD_182119 | JGI IMG/M metagenome (GOLD analysis project Ga0255398, IMG submission 182119) | Sediment cell enrichment communities from methane seep in Santa Monica Basin, California, United Staets - ANME aggregate JGI... | ecosystem: Environmental > Aquatic > Marine > Cold seeps >...
TCGGCAAAATTATCGCAGTGGATGGCGATGTCTTTGATCTCACCAACCTGAACAGACAGTTGCTTTGCACAGAAGGACACATCGGGCTTGGCAAGGCAGAGACCGCCAAAGAACGTATGTCAAAGGTTAATTCAGACATCACCTTCACCGCCATCAGCGAGTATTTGACCGAGGAAAACGCTGAAGAAATCCTCCGTGGACATGACATCGTCATCGATGCACTGGATTCCATCGCAGCACGTTTCATCCTGCAGGAGACCGCCTCAAAACTTGGTATCCCCATGATCTATGGCGCTATCGCTGGATGGTATGGACAGGTCAGCACCATCATGCCTGGAAGCAAATTCCTCGATAGAATTTATAGAAACCATGAGGGCAGAGGTCATGAGGCACAGCTTGGCAACCCTTCGTTTTCTCCTGCACTTGTGGCATCCATCGAGGTGAGCGAGGCTGTGAAGGTTCTGATTGGACGGGGAGAGACATTGGATGGCAAACTGTTGATGATTGATTTGTTGAATAACGACTTTGAAGTACTGTTTGACTAACGATATTTCAGTTTGCTGAAATATCGGGCGACGTGGTGTTTGAGAGCAAACACAGGAGCCTTATGTATATATGTTCTTCAAACTTATGAGTGCCTGATTTTTTCAGTCGCTCTTTTTGTATGTTATTACACTTGTCATCTGGGTAAAAACCTATACAATAATAATAAAACGTTGGGGTGCCCTATGAACAACATAAAGAAAAGAATTTTACTCAGTCGCGAAGCCATGCTATTCGACTCGCCGCTTTATATCCTAAAAGGATTCTTGAGCATGATGACCGCCTATTTCCTATTTAATGACCACTACATCATCGGTAAGGATATGATTTCCGTATTCTTCGGTATGATGATGACCCTTGAACCAGTGAATGTCTCGGGACTCAAAAGTGGATTTGGACAAGTGCAGGCTACCATTTTAGGCGGAGTCGTTACAGCAGTCATCATCTATTTTTTCGGAGTGAACTGGCTGACCATACCGCTGGCAGTCGCAATCACCATGTACATTTCTCTGGTGCTCAACTGGCGCATCGTATCTCCGGTGGCCATATTTACAGCCATCTATATGACACAGCTCATTCAAACGAATGCAGTGGGTGACCCGAGCATGCTTCTGACACTTAGACTTAGGATGTTTGCTCTCGCTGCAGGTATTATTGTTGCACTGTTTTACAATTATGTATTCTCGCAATTCTTTTATAAAACCATGCTCAACAAACGCATTGTATTTCTGATTGAGAGTTTTCTGAAGGTGCTTGATCATTATGATAGCCCGATCATTGAACAAAAGAAGATGACTGCATCATTCATCACAGAAGTCGACTCTATGCAAGGCGTTTTTGCAGACTTCAAAAAAGAAAAGGGAAAAGCAGTCAAAAGCCACAGGCTCCTTTGGTATGTGAGGGATCTTTCACATTACTGGATGGACCACATCATGGATCTGGATGAAAATGAAGCCGAGCGCATCGATACAAGTTCACTGGTGTCATTACTCACTGCAACTAGAGATCACCTTGAAAAGAAAGTAATCCCAGAGATCAGTCTCGATGAATCAATGAAATCAAGTCCGAAACTTTTTAGGGCTGCAGATAAAATAATGAAATGGACAAGAGGAGAAAGCATATGAAATGGGATCATTCACTCAGTATAGGGATTAAAGAAATCGATGAACAACATCAGGAACTCGTCAGCATCATCAGCAAGGTCGAAGAACTTTTCAAGCAATCTCTGGATGGAGAAGGCGATCTTAAGGAAATTCGAGGAGTTATTGAGTCACTTAGTGCTTTTGCGTCATCGCATTTTGAAAAAGAAGAACAACTGATGTCAAAAATCGGTTATCCAGGACTAGATAAACATATGGAAGAACATAAAACGTTTGTAAAATACGTCGATGACATGACCATCGAAAAGATTACTCAAAGCGAAGAAACCGCACTCATTCAACTGTTCGCGTTTCTCAGCAATTGGGTAATTTCGCACATAAAAAAAGAAGACTTTGAATACAAAGCCTTCATTAATCAATAATTGTGATCAATAATCGATCAGGAAACGATTGCGCTGTTCCGTGATTTGTACCATAGACTCGACAGTGGACTCTTTGAAAGCGTTCAGCTTAGCTAGGAGTGTTCTCGCATCTATGAGGTTGTTGCTGATTCGTGCGGTCGCTTCATTGATCTCATCTTGAATTGAGAAATCCGAAAAAATATTGTCAAAGAAAATATCGAACGTCTTTGTGAATTCATTGATGTTGATTTCATTGATCTGAGGCAGTGCCTCGATGTCTTTTAGCTCCACTTTGAGTGTGCGCGCCTTTTGCGATGCGTCTTTAATGTAGGAAGCCGCGCGATTGATGTGGTCATGTTTGATGGCACTGGAAATCAATCCGCCGCCCAAGATGTCGTAAATGCCCCAGTTCCTTGCGGAAGATAGACCATCCTGAGCGTTTTTGAGGCTTTGGATCAGGTCGTTGCAAGCCACTATTGCTTCATCAGTTTCTTTGAGTTGACGTTTCTGGGCATGCAGTTTCGCTTCGAATTCTGATAAAGCGCTGATATTCTGACTGTTCACATACTGGAGCTTCGCATCGAGTAGGTCGTTGTATTCCTTTTCAACGGACTGAAGGCTGAGCAGCTCTGCGCTTGTCTTGTTGATGTCGTTTTGAAGTGTCTCAATCCTGTCCATGAGTTCCTGATATTTGAACTCGGCGACTCGCATCTCCTGATATTCCTTGGATTTGCGTTCATCGATGTCCTTTGCGAACATCCACATGAGGCTCGATAGAGAGACTTTTTCGATTTTCTCATAGTCCTGGGTTTCCTTTTTGAGGATGGAAGCCAGTCTGATTTCCTCTTGGGTGAGTTCGTTGAGCGCCTCGCTGAGTTTGGCCTGTTTCTTCGTCAAATATTCTTTCTGGGCAATCGCCTTTGAAAGCGTCTCAAGTTTTTGATAAGCGTTATTGTCCATGTGTACCTCCGCATTTTTTTATATTATACAACATTGGCCTTAATATACCAGTGCAAAAACATTAAAGCTTTATTAAGAAATAAGTTATAATGGTATTATACTTTTTAACATGGGGGATAGTTATGACCTTTATCGAAGTCTTCGTTTACTTAATTATATTTAGTCTTGGCAGCACCATCGGATCCTTTCTAAATGTCTGCATCTATCGCATTCCTGCAAAGATCAGCATAATCGCGCCTAGATCCAGATGCGGGAGCTGTGGCAGAACGCTTAGTGCCATTGACATGATCCCTATTTTCAGCTGGATTTTCCTAAGAGGCAAATGCAGGACCTGCGGCGTGAAAATTTCTCCGAGATACGCCATTGTGGAGTTCATCACGGGACTCATATTTGTCTGGATTTTTCTGATTTACGGTCTTGTACTGACCACTCCGATCCTCTGGGTGTTTTTCTCATTTTTGATCGTCGTATTTTTCATTGACCTTGATCATATGATTATACCCAATAAGCTCGTAATTACCGGAATGGTTTTAGGACTTTTGGTGCTTGGCGTCCAAATTTATGAAGGTTATCCACTTTATATGTCGGACTCGGTCTGGTCGTTCGTACTGGGACCGTTTGTGCCAATGTTTACAATGCTTGCCCTCGCCATGGCGTCCATGATCTTCTATCGCGCCGGTGGACTTGGTATGGGAGATGTCAAAGTGTACCTGCCGATTGGCATGTTTCTGGGATGGCGCTTGTCGCTACTCAGTTTGTGGTTCGCATTTTTGTTCGGAGGACTGTTTGGAATGATCTGGATCTTCATCCTTAAAAGGGACAAAAAGGCCAATATTCCCTTTGCACCGTTTATCGTACTGGGGGCGATGATTTCCGCACTTTATGGTCTTCAGATGCTAAATTCGCTCTTTAACAGATAAAAACTATATTATGTTAACGAAAATGTAACATTAGTCATTTACATGACAGGACTTTTATACTATAATAATAGTAATTCAAATATGTGGGCAAACTGCTCGAAAGAGTAGGGCGCAAAGCATGAAGTCTAAGGCGTTTAAAGCTATGACGGTTCAGCTGCAGTTTTTTCTATAACTGCAGCTTTTTTAATTCGAAAAAACTATAGAAAAATGTCAATGACTTATGCAAATTGCATAGTACTTTTTGATTTTAATTGGGTATACTATTACAAAATAGAAATAAATTGCATCGGGAAGGGCATAATACATGAAAAAAATGAGACTAGGGGATTTGCTTGTCAGGAATCTAATGATCACAGAGTTGCAATTGGATATGGCTCTAGGCATTCAAAAAGAAGCCAACAAAAAACTTGGAGCAGTTCTCATCGAAGAAGGTTGGCTCACCGAGGAACAACTTTTCAGGGTGCTTGAGGAGCAGTACGATATACCGTACCTAGACCTTAATACCACCTACATCGATCCAAAAGTGCCAAAACTCATCGGTGAGAGTGTTGCCAAAAAGCATCATGTGATTCCAGTCAGACTAGATAAAAATATTTTGACAGTCGCCATGGCTGATCCACTCGACATCATAGCAAAGGATGACATTCGGATCATCACAGGCATGGAAGTTGCCCCGGTCATCAGCCCGGGCCTTGACATAGACAAAGCAATAGTCCGGTACTATGACGCCTCAGAACGTGCAGAACGCGCTGTGGAAGAATTCAGTTCCCAGTCCGGTTTTGATGAGGAAGAACTTGACGAAGAAGATGCGGACGTTACAAACGCCCCAATGGTCAGACTCGTCAACACCATCATCGCACAGGCAGTCCGCGCGAAAGCGAGTGACATCCACATCGAACCTTTTGAAAAACACGTTCGCATTAGATATAGAGTGGACGGGGAGCTCATGGAAGTCATGACCCCAACGAAAAATACTCATTCAGCAATTGTTACCCGGATCAAAATTATGGGTAAGTTAAATATATCGGAAAAAAGAGTTCCACAGGACGGCCGCGTCGAAACCATCATTGAAGGTTCGGCAATTGACATGCGGATCTCCATTCTCCCTACGGTTTATGGAGAAAAAGTCGTCATCCGTCTGCTCGACAGAAGCGGACTCGCGGTACGAAAAGAGGATCTGGGATTTACAGATCACAACCTTGCAATGATCAACAAGATCCTTAAAGTTCCTGAAGGTATATTCCTGGTAACAGGACCTACAGGTAGTGGAAAGACAACTACGCTTTATGCGTTTCTTAAAGAACTGAACCGGGTCAACAAAAACATCATCACAGTAGAAGATCCGGTAGAGTACAGACTCGAAGGCATCAACCAGGTACAGGTCAACAACAAAGCAGGACTCACTTTCGCTAACGGTCTCAGATCTATTCTCAGACAAGACCCCGACATCATCATGGTCGGTGAAATCAGAGACGTGGAGACAGCAGAAATCGCAGTAAGAGCAGCCATCACAGGTCACATCGTTCTATCGACCATCCATACTAACGACACTGTCAGCACTATCTCAAGACTCTCGGATATGGGTATTGAGAATTTTCTCATCTCATCTTCGACGGTTGGTATATTGGCACAGCGTCTCGTGAAAAAAGTCTGCATCAAATGCAAGACTGAAATCGAGCTCACAGAAACTGAGAGAGTGGTTTTGAAACTCGGTCCTCACGATGAGGCACACGTTTTCAAAGGCACGGGTTGCAACTCTTGTAACCACACGGGTTACTCAGGCAGAACAGCTATTCATGAAGTGCTTTTGATTGACAACGACATCAAACGGATGATTTCAGGCAACAGACCGATTGAAGACATAAAAGCAAAAGCACGTGAGAAAGGACTCAGAACACTCAGTGAAACAGCACGTGAACTGGTACTCAGAGGCATCACCACCGTTGACGAAATGGTGAGAATGACATACAGCGTAGACGATTGATTGAAGGAGCAACTATGAATTTATTCGAATTACTCTCAATAGCAGTAGAAGCAGGCGCATCCGACCTTCATCTTACAGTGAATTCCCCACCGATCATGCGTGTCAATGGCAAACTCATAAGGATGGCTGGGGACAATTTGACCCCTGAGGACACACTGCGTATCATCGGAGAAGTTCTGGAACCGAATCAAAGAACTGTATTTGAAGAAAGAGGCGAACTGGACCTCTCCTATAGTCATCCCGGCCTTGGTCGTTTTAGGGTCAACGTCTTCAAACAGCGAGGCAGCTACGGTATGGCACTTCGTGTGGTGGCACTATCCATTCCGTCCATGGAGTCACTAGGGCTACCTTTGATTCTCAAAGATCTCGCTAAAAAACAAAGAGGATTGATTCTAGTCACGGGACCGACGGGCAGTGGTAAATCCACTACCTTGGCCGCGATGATCGACTATATGAACCAAAACAGGAACGAACACATCCTGACGATTGAAGATCCAATCGAGTACCTGCACAAGCATGACAAGAGCATCGTCAATCAACGGGAAATCGGACACGATTCACAAACTTTTGCCAATGCGCTCAGAGCAGCACTCAGACAAGACCCGGACATCATCCTGGTCGGTGAGATGCGTGACCTCGAGACTATTGCAACAGCCATCACTGCAGCTGAAACCGGCCACCTCGTGCTCTCAACACTGCACACCATCGGTGCCGCAAAGACTGTAGATAGGATTATCGACGTGTTCCCGCCGCACCAGCAACAACAAATTAGAATTCAACTCGCTTCAGTAATCGAAGCGGTCATATCGCAACAAATTTTACCGAGAGCCAATGGCTCCGGAAGGGTCGCCGCCTTCGAGGTCATGACCGCCAACACAGCGGTTCGAAACCTCGTCAGAGAAGGCAAAACGCACCAAATCCAAACAGTCATCCAAACCGGATCGATAGCAGGCATGCAAACCATGGATGCTTCACTTCTGGATCTATATAAAAATCGGGTCATCGACAAAGAAAATCTCAGAAAATACTCGGTGGATACCGATATGGTCATGAAACAAGCTGGCTTCTAACAAGATAGGGGGGATACTCAGTGACGAATACTTACGTTTGTAGAGAAATAGACATGGGTGGTAAAATTGTAGAGAACACCTATAAAGCTGAAAGCCAAGAAGAATTGATACAAATGATAAGAGCCAAGGGTCACACACCCGTCCGGATTGAGAAAGAAGCAGAAAAGGGACAGGATGTTGCCACACTTGGTTTGTTCAAACAAAAGGTCAAGGCAAAAGACGTCGCCATATTCTGTAAACAGATGCACACCATGCTTTTTGCAGGTATGCCTCTTTTATCGGCGCTTGAAGTTCTGGAAAATCAATCCGAAAACAAAGCTCTAAAGGCAACTGTTAAGGATATGTCCATGCAGGTGCAAAAGGGAGAAATCCTATCGACAACCATGAAGCGTCATCCTAAGGTGTTTCCACCACTTTTAACAGGGATGGTGGAGTCTGGGGAGCTTACTGGTAACCTCGATAATGTTCTTGAGAGAATGAGTACACATTATACGAAGGAGAATCGGATCAATTCGAAGATCAAAGGCGCCATGGTATATCCAGCCATTTTGAGTATTTTAGCTGTTTCAGTTGTTATTTTCATGTTGGCTGTTATTATGCCTACGTTTGTGGGTATGTTTGAAGGATCGGGCGTACCATTACCTGCTCCGACACGATTTTTGATGGGAGTGAGCGATGCCATCAGAGATTATTGGTATATTTTTATAGCTGTGATTGCTGGAATTGTATTCTTGATTAGACGGATTACCAAAACCGTGGAAGGCAAACGGTTTTTTGACAAATTGAAACTGTCTATGCCTTTGATTAAAGGTCCTATAGCACAAATCGCTACATCGAGGTTTACTAGAACTCTTTCTACACTTTTAGCCAGTGGTATACCGATTATTCAGGCATTAGAGTCTGCTTCTAGAGTTACAAATAACCGTGTGGTTATAGATGGCATTGATCAGGTGACAGAGGATATCAAAAAAGGTGCGAGTCTGAGTGTATTGCTCAAGAAAGTCGGCGTATTCCCACCAATGATGATCTCCATGGTGGGGATAGGTGAAGAATCTGGTTCGCTTGAAGGCATGCTTGAACGAGCAGCGGATTATTATGATGAAGAACTTGAAGCTGCGATTCAAAAACTTGTGTCAATGATTGAACCACTCATGATCGTTGTCATGGGGGTTGTAATTGGTTTTATTGTCATTTCTATGTTTCTTCCGATGTTTGATGTGTATCAAACTATTTAGGTTCTATAGGGATGATGTTAAAATAATAGTATTTAACTTTTAGTTAAGAGGAGGAGTAAAGACATGATGAAAATGTTGAAAAAGAAAAGAAAGGGCGGGTTCACCCTCATTGAACTGATTGTAGTTATTGCTATTATTGCAATACTTGCAGTCATTGCTATTCCTAGATTAGGAGCATTTAGAGCTACTGCTCAAACCGCACAATATGATGCTGATGAAAGAATTATTGAGGGTGCGGCATCAATGTATAATGCGAATTTCGGAGTATGGCCAACTGCAGTTAGTCAACTTTCAGCTTATTTGGAGCCAGATGTTATTACTAAATATGGTACTAAAACAATTGATGCTAATGGTCAAGTAGTTATACCTTGATTATAACCTAATTATAAGCAAAAACCCTGGGAACCACACCCAAAGGAAACGAGAGTAGATTTATTAAAGAACACAGTGAATTCAATGGTTTTGCGAATTGAGTGATATGAAGTTTTAAGAACTGCATCTTGCACCTAAGTGGCTGTAACAGTTGTTTAAACTTGATGATACCGTTTTGTTTTAAGTTTATATTATTGTGTACAAGAAAATTTGTAACATGAAGTGGGTATGGTATTTGCTATGTGATAACTATACCAATCCCAAATATTTCGCTTGACTATGGGTACCAAGTACCATCTCGGCGATCATGGCGCAATTTTTGGAGAAATTCAGTGTTTTCAATGATTGAATAAGTTGGGTGGTTGGAAAATCGAAAAATGTACCTGGTTTCTACACTGTGTTAACGGTATTTAAGATTTATTTAAAAGAAAACACTAAGAGGCGTCATTGCAATATGGCGCCTTTTTCCTAGATGTATATGGGGGAAATATGATCGAAATTCAGACAGAGAAAACATCTTACAATTGGCTTGTTCTTTTCATCATACTATCTACTTTTGCATTGTTCAGGGCTGGATTTGATCACTATGTTGTTTTTTATGGTGTTCTACTCATGACTGTTTCAACTGGCTTTGGATTAGTTTTTAATAAGGACTCCATTGAAATCAATAGAGTTTTTATTGTTTATGCACTTTTCACTCTTTGGGCTTTGATCAGCATAATCTGGTCTATTTCACCCATTAGAACCGTCATTGAAGGCTTGCAACTGATAGGCTTTGGTCTTATATACATAATGGCAAGAAAATTAACTTTAGAAGGTCTTGATAAGCTGTATAAAGTATTATTCTTACTAGCAGGTGGTATTGCATTATTAGGTATTTTAGAATATCTGTTTGTAAGTGGAAGTCGGATTCATGCAACATTTACTAATCCCAATCCTTTTGGCATCTATATGGTAATGATGTTTCTTGTAGTATTGTCATTAGCCATTAGGACTAAATTTAAAATCAATGTTGTTATGAGTATTCTATTCTTGAGCGTGGTTTATTTATCGGGTTCTAGAGCATCCCTCGGAGCAATGAGTATTGCATTGATCATATCTTTCTTTGGAATTGAAAAAGAACATATGAAAAATGCTGTGATTAAGGCGATGTTTATATTTATATCTGCATTCATATTCGCTCAAATATTCATGTATGGATCGATTTTAATCAGAGAAAATGTGTTTGTAGACAAATCTTTACTGGAAAGCATAACCAGGAGCAATTCATTCGTGACTTCCTCTTTAAAGGGCAGACTTGAATTCTGGCGTGTGGCAGTTGAATTGTTTAAGAATAAACCTTTGACTGGATATGGCAATGGCACTTATTTTTCATCGTATTACATCGAGTATGGGACTAATGAGTGGTATAGTAGGTTCACACATAATCACTATCTTCAGATTGCTTCTGAACTCGGGCTGGTGGGAATCATTCTGTTCATGGGATTTTTATGGGCAGGTTTTAAGAGTGTTCTATTTAATGCAAAACAAAATGACAAATCAATTTACTTTTGGGGAATGGTAGCTGGACTTGTCGCTTTCTTACTCCATATAGGTGTGGACTTTACGTGGAACTTTCCTGCAGTTACTGCATTGTTCTTTTTCTTTTTAGGTTTGACCACAAAAGAAGCGCAGAAAGCATCAATTTTGATCAATAAAAAAATAGCTATCATGACGTTATCGTTTATTATTGTATTGACAACATGGCAATTGGGCTCCACTAAGCTCTATATGAGAGCAATTGATTTAGAACAAACTAAATCAATTGAAGCAGCTCTCAATCTGACCAAAATAGTCAATCGGATGTATCCTATCAGTTCTTTTGGGCAATCCTATGAAAGCGAATTGTTTTATAAAAAGTATTTGACTACTAATGTATTAGATGGTTTGTCTAGTGCATTCACTGCAATGGAAAAAGCACTGAAAAATGCACCATATGATGCGGGGATCAATACGAAGATGGCAAAACTCTATCAAAATACTGGTGATTTTAAGCGTGCTGAGGAATATTATCAGATCGCTACACGTTATAGTGCATATACGTTACATAGCTTTATAGAGTTTGGAAATATGTATATTATGATGGATGAGAAGAATCAAGCAAAATCAGTATTTCTAGATGCACTTGAGAGAGCGCCATATACAATTAAAAGAGCCCCAGCTGATAAAAAAGAAGAAACAGTTGATTCGGTTGCAATCATTCATTTGACATTAGCGAATCTGTATAATGAAACGGGTGACCATGAGAAGGTACAAGAGCAGATTAATATGCTTATAGATTTGAAAGAAGATTATCCATTTTTAGACAAATATTTTGTAAATTAGAATTTAATTGTTAAATAATTGTAATGCAATTCGTTTACATGGCATGGTTTTTATAATATAATATAAAAAAACAAATGATTTGGGCAAACTACACGAAAGCGTAGGGCGCAAAGCATGAAATCTAAGGTTGGAGACAACTAAGATGGTTCGGCTGCAGTTAAATCAAACTGCAGCCGTTATTATTTTGAGATATCATTGACTAATGCAAATTGCACAGTATTTTTTGAGTTTAAATGGGTATAATGATAAATATGTATAGATATGATCAGTAGTAATCTATGAAAAGTACAATTATAACCTAGG
>Ga0255398_1139_pt1 | contig 11205 bp, 10 predicted proteins | sample ANMaggSeSYBR01K3_FD_182119 | JGI IMG/M metagenome (GOLD analysis project Ga0255398, IMG submission 182119) | Sediment cell enrichment communities from methane seep in Santa Monica Basin, California, United Staets - ANME aggregate JGI... | ecosystem: Environmental > Aquatic > Marine > Cold seeps >...
TCCAACTCTAGAAATTCATCGGCAAGTTCCAAATATGATTCAGCACCTTTAGACTTACGATCATAATGAATGATCGGCAGTCCGAAACTTGGAGCTTCAGCAAGTCTTATATTTCTGGGAATGATGGTCGCATAAACCAATTGTTTAAAATGTTTTTTGACTTCCTCAACTACCTGTATGGAAAGATTGGTGCGTCCATCAAACATACTTAATAATACACCTTGAATCTCTAGATTGGAATTGATGCTTTTTTTAACAAGATTGAAAGTGTTAACCAACTGGCTGACACCTTCGAGAGCATAATATTCACACTGAATCGGAATCAATACACTGTCTACGGCGACAAGTGCATTTATGGTCAATAATCCAAGAGACGGGGGACAGTCGACAATAATATAATCGTATGCATCCTTAACTTTAAGAATTTGCTTCTTGAGTAAAAACTCACGATCTTCGAAATCAATGAGTTCAATTTCTGCACCAGCCAAATCGACACTACCAGGTAAAATATCCAAACGTTCAAAACTTGTATGAAGAATGACATCCTCAATGGAAGCCTCATTGATCAGTACATGATATATTGATTTTTCCAGTGAATTTTTATCAACACCAACGCCACTCGTAAGATTACCCTGAGGGTCGTTATCGATCAATAGGACTCGTTTCCCTTTCTCTGCTAGAGCTGCGGAAAAATTAACAGCTGTTGTTGTTTTGCCCACTCCGCCTTTTTGATTGAAAATTGCTATCGATTTGCCCATGTTGCCTCCTAATTGTTAACCACTAACAACATTATACTAAAATTTCACACATAAAAAAAGAGAACAATTGAATTATTCACTCAATGTTCTCATATTGTGCTATAAAGGTGATTTTTTGGGGACTCCTGGTTTACGAGGATATTTTTTACTCAAATTTCCATTTTTTCTAATAATCAACATATCTCTTTCACCATATTGGTCAGGGAGTATAAATTGCTTAACTTCAACCAGTTCAGAATTCAAAAGTTTAAGTGCATTCTTGGCATCATCAAGCTCTGACTTTGATTTTAAACTTTTGTAAGCGATGAAATATCCATTAACTTTGACAAAAGGCATTACAAATTCGAGTAACAATCTTAACTCAGCTACAGCTCTAGATACTGCAAAATCATACTTCTCGCGGTAAACAGGGTTCTGTCCGAAATCCTCTGCACGACCATGTACAAGTTCCATATGATCAATCTCAAGCGCACTATTGACCATTTGTATAAATCCGATTCTTTTGTTGAGTGCATCGAGACAAGTCATTTGAACTGAGGGATTCATAATTTTAATGGGAATTGCTGGAAATCCAGCGCCTGTTCCTATATCAATCATTTTCTTGTCTTGAAGATCAAATCCAAGTTTTTCGATTAAAACAGAATCTAAAAAATGCTTGACGTAGACTTCATCGTATTCGACTATGCCTGTTAAATTATATTTTTCATTTTCACTGATCAGAAGTTCAAAATAACGATCAAATTGATCCTTTTGTACTTTTGTCAAATGAATGTCCATAGCTTCAAAATATTTATTCATTAATTGATTTCCTCCGTCTTGTTTGCTCCAGATAAACCAAAAGTACTGAGACATCAGCAGGGGAGACGCCAGAAATTCTAGATGCTTGTCCAATGGATTCCGGCTTGATCTCATCCAGTTTTTGTCTGGCTTCAAGTCTCAGGCTTTCAATGGAATAGTAATCTATATCCGCAGATAATTTTTTATTTTCAAGTGATTTGTATTTTTCAACTTGTTGAAGCTGTTTTTTAATATATCCTTCGTACTTGAGAGTGACCTCAACTTGTTTGATCACATCTTTGGTCAAATGAACCGGTCTAGTGTTGTCAATCGTTTCAAGATCTTTATAATAAATTTCAGGACGCTTCAATAAATCTCCCATTCGTACACTTTGGGTAACTGTAGGGATACCCATAGCAGTCAAAATTGGATTCAAATCACTTTCTTTCAGATTCAGTGCTTGAATTCGTTTCATTTCTTCTTCAATCATTTGAATTTTAGTATTGAATCTTGTGATGCGGTTTTCTTTTACAAGCCCAATTTCATAACCTCTTTGTGTCAACCTGAGGTCAGCGTTATCCTGTCTGAGCAACAATCTATATTCAGCCCTGGAAGTCATCATTCTATAGGGTTCATCTGTACCTTTAGTCACGAGATCGTCAATCAGGACTCCAATATAAGCTTCCGATCTATCCAGTATGAATGGTTCTTTGCCTTGTACCTTGAGTGCTGCGTTAATTCCTGCTATGAGTCCTTGAGCGGCTGCCTCTTCATATCCTGATGATCCGTTGAATTGACCTGCGGAGAAAAGACCATCAATATTTTGATACTCAAGCGAAAGTTTCAAATGTAACGGGTTGATACAATCGTATTCGATGGCATATCCAGGTCTCATGATTTCGCATCTTGAAAGTCCTGGAATAGACCTCATGAATGCAAGTTGTACATCCTCAGACATACTCGAAGACATGCCTTGTACGTACATTTCATTGGTGTCTCGCCCTTCAGGTTCAATAAATAACTGGTGCCTTTCCTTATCTTTAAATCGTACAATTTTGGTTTCGATGGATGGACAATATCTTGGACCTGTCCCCTCAATCACTCCTGAAAAAAGACTGGATTTATCCATATTATTGAGTATGATGTTATGTGTCCCGACATTGGTATAACTCAACCAACATGGCATTTCGTCCAGTTCCACGTGATCGTTCATGAAAGAAAAGAGTTCATAATCCTGATCACCCCATTGAACTTCCATTTCATCATAATCAAGAGTCCTAGCATCTATTCTGGCTGGGGTCCCAGTCTTGAATCTTCTGAGTTCGAAATCTTGTGATTTTAGGTTTTCCGCAAGTGCATAAGAGCCCGCTAAACCATTAGGACCACTAGTCAACACCGCATCACCGATGTAAATTTTACTACCGAGGTAAGTTCCAGTAGCAAGTACAACGGTTTCCGCAGAATAATAAGCACCAGTTGCAGTGAGGACACCTTTAATTTTATCGTTTTCAATGTCCAAGCTGACGACTTCGGCTTGCTTAATGTGAAGATGATCTGTATTCTCAAGGACTTTTTTCATTTCCATATGATACTTGTTTTTGTCAGCTTGTGCTCTAAGAGAATGTACAGCGGGACCTTTAGATTGGTTCAACATCTTGCTTTGAAGAAATGATTTGTCAATATTAAGACCCATTTCGCCACCAAGAGCATCGATTTCCTTTACTAGATGTCCCTTGCCAGTACCACCTATAGAAGGATTGCACGGCATCATCGCAATGGAATCGAGATTTATTGATAATATTAAAGTTTCCACACCCATTCTTGCGCTTGCCAGAGCAGCTTCACAGCCGGCATGTCCCGCACCGACAACTATGCAACCATAGTTACCTGAATGATAAGTTCTAACCATTGATTTCTCCTTATTTGCCTAAACAAAAATTGCCAAAGATGTTGTTGAGTAAATCTTCTTCAACGCTTTCACCTGTGATATGTCCTAAATTGAGTATTGCTTCTTTCACATCCACTTCTATGAAATCATAAGGCAGGTGATTTGAAGTGGCATTCATGGCATCGGTAATGTTCTTGTGAGCCAACTCCAGATGATTGATATGTCTCGTATTGCTTACAATTTCACTAGGATTGATTTCTAGATCATCATCTAGCAGCATTGTAGAAATTGCATTTTCAACCAAATCGATACCAATTTCTTTTTCGACTGAAGTTTTGATGATCCGCTTGTCATTTAGATGGCGATTGATTTCATTTTCATCAATTTTAATCTCCAGATCCGTCTTGTTGATAATAACAATGGCATGCTTATTTTTCACATGCTCCATCAGATCCAAATCTTCATCCGAAAGTGGTTCGGATGCATTCAAGACAAATATGACCAGATCGGCTTCATTGAAAGATATTTTTGATCGTTCAACACCAATCTTTTCGACGACATCATCAGTGACTCTAATACCGGCGGTATCCACTAATCTGATTGGTATACCGCCTATATTCATGTACTCTTCGATAACATCCCTCGTTGTTCCCGGTACGTCTGTCACAATAGCTCTTGAATCCTTTAATAATGCATTCATCAGACTGGATTTACCAACATTTGGCTTTCCGATAATCACCGTCTTCAGACCCTCTCTTATGATTTTACCGTTATTTGCCGACTTGAGTAGGGTAGCTACTTGATGTTGAACTGTTGATAGTGATTCTAATATTTCAGAATAGGTTATGTCTTCAATATCCTCTTCTGGATAATCAATTCCTACCTCAACTTGTGCCATCAGATTCATCATGGCATCTCTCATAGTTCTGACTCGTTTTGACAAATGACCTTCAAGTTGGTTCATCGCCATGTCGTAACCGCGTTTTGTTTTTGAACCAATGAGGTCCATAACTGACTCCGCCTGTGCAAGATCAATCCGCCCGTTAAGGAAGGCGCGCTTTGTAAACTCACCACGCTCAGCCATTCTAGCGCCTTTCTTGAGAAGAAGACTAAGTATAGCTCTGATAGGGACAAGTCCACCATGACAATTGATCTCTACAACATTCTCTTTTGTATAGGTCCTTGGACCGAACATTTTGACAATTAGAACCTCATCGAGAATTTCTTCGCCATCCATGATCCATCCATATACCATTTTTTTATCTTCATTTGGATCCTTACCAAAAGGCTTGAAAATCGATTCGATGATTTCAAATGCTTCTGCGCCGCTCATTCTAATGATTCCAATGGCTCCTTCACCTATAGGTGTCGAAATGGCCACGATTGTATCAAAATACATAGCATGCTCCTTTAAATTAAAATATAACCCAGTTGAGCACTGGGTTATAAGGATTAGTTCGCTTTATTTTTTTTGTAGTCAAAATAAATGACAACTTTTCTATAAGGTTCGTCGCCCTCAGACTTAGTGCTTACATTTGGATTGTTTTGAAGAGCAGAGTGAATGATTCTTCTTTCATAAGGATTCATTGGTTCAAGGACTACATTTTTACGTGTCTTCTTAACTTTGTAAGCAAGCTTGTCCGCCAAATTCTCAAGAGTTTCTTTTCTCTTCATTCTGTAATTTTCTGTATCAAGGACAACTCTTACGTATTCATCTCTTCCTTTGTTGACCACTAAACTGATCAAATACTGGAGTGAATCAAGTGTCTGTCCTCTTTTACCGATCAAGATCGCCATGTCTTCGCCATTCATGTTGATGCTGAGCGTCTCATTTTCTTGCTTTATATCCAAATCAGCCATAATATTCATTTCTTTAAGTACACTTTCAAGGAAGTTTCTGGCTACATCAGTAACAGAATTCTTTTTACTGACTTTGATTTTGAATTCTTTAGCTCCAAATCCGAGGAATCCTTTAGTACCTTCTTCAATGATTTCATAATCGACTTCTTCTCTGGTCGCTTCCAAATCAATTAAAGCAAGTCTAAGTGCTTCTTCTACACTTTTGCCTGTTTTTTCCACAAATTTCATTACGCTTTTTCCCCCTTAGCCGGCTTATTCATTATATATTGCTGAACGAGTTGGAATAAGCTACCTACAGTCCAATACAAAATCAAGCCTGCAGATAATGATTTACCCCAAAATAGAATCATCACTGGAAAGATCGTTTGCATCATTTTCATAGAGCTGTTTTGTCCCGCACTTCCACTTGCTTGTGCGCTGTTCATTGAATTCATTTGGAAGTAGGTGAGTGCTGCAGACATTACTGGCATAAGACCAGGCAATCCAATTAACCATGCAGGACCTGTTGAAAAGATATTGCTGATTAAGTCAGGATCCGATAAATTCTTCATCCATAGGAAAGACTGTTGAGTCGCCAGTTCAAGTAAATCAGGATTGTTTACAAAAACATATGTCCCAGGCTCTCTTAAGGCCGTGAACAAACCAATGATGATCGGAAATTGAATCAAAAGTGGCAAACATCCACTGAGTGGATTGTAATTGTGTTCTTTATAGAGTTCAACCATCATTTGATTTTGCTTTTCTTTATTGTCTTTATATTTTTCTTGAATTTCTTTCATTTTAGGTTGTAATGCCGCCATTGCCTTAGAAGATCTCAATTGTTTAATCGTAAAAGGCATTAAAATCAGCTTTGTCAACAATGTGAAAATGATGATTGCCACACCATAATTTTGGACCAAGTTATAAATTAACCCCAATAAATATCCGAATACCTCTGCAAAAATAGACAATTAATTTTCCTCCTGAATTATTCTAATGGATCATATCCGCCTGGATGGAACGGATGACACTTAAAAATTCTCTTTATGCTCATCCAGCCACCCTTCAGAGCGCCATATTTTTCAATTGCCAACATGGAATACATAGAACATGTCGGATGAAACCTGCAATTACTTCCAAGTAAAGGCGACAGGAATCTACGATATAATTTTATCATAAAAATCAAAAAATACTTCATTTAATACACACTTTCAAAAAAATTTAAATACCGGCCTTCTTTAGAAGATACCGGAATGATTTTTTTATCTCCATATAACCTGCTTCTGAAGCACGCACTCTCGCAATAATTACAATATCATTATGAAGTTCAGATTTGTAGTTCAGTCTGAAGACTTCTTTGATGAGGCGTCTAATTCTATTACGCACGACACTCTTGCCCACTTTTTTGCTGATGGAGAGTCCCAGTCGGGAATATCCGAGCTTGTTAGGGTAGACATACATAACCAGATAACGATCGGCATAAGATTTTCCATGCTTATAAACCTTCGAAAATTCAGAAGTCTTCTTTATGCTTTCATAAGACATATGACCTCCAGACTCGATGCCCCTACTTACAAAAAAAGACCACTGACTGCGGTCTTTTAATCATTAAGCAGATAATTTCTTTCTACCTTTTCTTCTTCTCGCTTTAAGAACGTTTCTGCCTGCACTTGTCTTCATTCTCTTACGAAAACCGTGTTCAACTTTTCTTTGTCTCTTTTTTGGTTGGTAAGTTCTTTTCATTTCAGCACCTCCTTATACATGTCAAATAATTTATATGAACATTTTTTTTTCACATAAGTCTGCTAAAACATTATAACGTTTAGGTCCATCTATGTCAAGCCTATAGGAAGCTTTGACATTTTATTAATAAAAACTTAGGCGGTCACAATATATAGTTTTTCATAATGGTAAAATTGCAGATATAGTAGTTATAAACAACTTTTATTATAACTTGTGTATAAAAATGCCGTTTAATCCACAAAAATTGATTTCAAAAATGCTATAAAATTTTGTCCACAAAAAAATGATTATTAAATTACATCTCTTTTTTGTGGATAAGTTTGAAAACTGTCCAGAAATTTGTTAGAATAATTTGTACTCACAAAAAACAATTTAACAATCCCCAGATTTGTGGATAAGTATGATTTGTTGATTATTTATCATTTTTTTTTGGCATTTTAGCGTTTTCATTGTGAGTAGTGTTGATAAAAAGAGTGCTTTTCTGTTGATAACTCTTATCACCCTTTTTTTATCCACAATTTTATAAGACTATTTTTTTGCAATTTTCATTACTATTATAATGCAATTTTATCAACAATACCATTTGGATTTTGTGGGTAAGATCAGTATTTAGGAGGATAACACATGGACGATCAATTAATCACCGTATGGGACCAGGCTCGAGAAATCATGCGCAACGAACTTATGACTGTCAGTTTCAGCACATGGATAGAGACTATAGATCCTATAGCAATCGAAGGCAACACGCTGATTCTTCAAACGACTGGCAATCTCAACAGAAATGTACTTGAAAACAGATACAACGATCTGATCAAAAACACAATCAAGCACATCACCAATCAGGATTATATTATCAAGTATATCATTCCTGAAGAGAATTCCATCGAGCTCAAGAAGCAACGTGACATTCAAATAGGTGATTTTTTTGAGAACAACAATCTTAATCCACGATACACATTTGATGAGTTCGTAGTTGGCAACAGCAACAGGTTTGCTCATGCAGCATCTCTCGCAGTTTCGGAATCACCTGCAAAGGCATACAATCCACTTTTCCTATATGGAGGCGTTGGTCTCGGAAAAACTCACTTGATGCATGCCATTGGCCACTATATTCTTTCACAGAATAAGAACTCCAGAGTATTTTACGTCTCAAGTGAAAAGTTCACCAATGAACTTATCAACTCCATTAAAGATGACAAAAATGAGGAATTCAGAAACAAATATAGAACAGTCGATGTTCTCCTGGTGGATGATATTCAGTTCATTGCTGGAAAAGAGCGAACTCAGGAGGAATTTTTTCATACATTCAACGCGCTTTATGAAGCTAATAAGCAAATCATAGTTTCTTCAGATCGACCACCAAAAGAAATTCCTACATTAGAAGATAGACTTCGCTCAAGATTTGAGATGGGACTCATATCAGATATTCAAGCGCCAGACTTCGAAACACGTATCGCTATTCTTAGAAAAAAATCCGAGAGAGATCGTGTGGACATTCCAAGTGAAGTGTTTGAATTCATAGCTACAAAAATCAAATCCAATATCAGAGAACTTGAAGGTGCACTCAATAGGGTAGTGGCTTATGCTTCACTCACTAAAAAGGAAGTTGATATCACACTGGTCAATGAAGCCCTTAAGGATATTTTCTCATCAGCACAAGCACGAAAAGTGGATGTCAATCTCATAAAATTGACTGTCGCAGAGTATTTCAATATGAAGGTTGATGATTTTGAATCCAAGAAGAGGACCAGACAAATCGCTTATCCAAGACAGATTGCAATGTACATTTCCAGAGAGCTCACCGATCTATCACTTCCAAAGATTGGTGAAGAATTCGGTGGTCGCGACCATACAACGGTTATTCATGCATGTGATAAGATCAATACCGAAATTAAAGCAGATTATGAAATGAAGAATAAAATAGACAGCATCATCAAAGAAATCAAAGGTGAATAAAATTATACTGTTTGTATGTGTACTATTTTTTTGTGGATAAGTTTTAATTTATTTGTTTTTTATCCTCTGTTGATATCTTTGATTTTTAGAAAAAGTTGTCAACAAGATAATTTTTGCCAGGATGTTTCATATATGACGTCTGCAGGGTTTGTCCACAAATTAACAGCCCCTACTGCTATTACTACTTATTTTTATTAAATATTTTATTATTTAAGGAGGCCCTAAAATGAAATTCAAATGTCAGCAACAAGAACTCTCTGCAGCAATCAATATGGTTACAAAAGCTGTCTCTTCAAAAACGACATTACCAATCCTGTCGGGCATCTATTTTGAAGCTAAGGACAATCAACTAAGACTTATTGGTAACGATCTGAACTTAAGCATAGAAACTTTTATGGACGCAAGTATAGAAAAAGAAGGTAGCACTGTCATTCCAGCTAGACTTTTTTCTGAACTTATTAGAAAATTGCCAAACGCTGAAATTGAATTTGAAGTAAATGAAACCAATGTGGTCTCTATTCATTGCATGGAATCCAGTTTCAAACTCGTAGGACTTCCAGGCAACGAATATCCTGAACTTCCTGAAATAGATGATAAAAACTCATTCTTAATGGATAAGGAACTATTCAGTAATATGATCAGACAAACTCACTTTGCTATTTCACAAGACGAATCTCGACCAATTCTCACTGGAGCACTTCTTGAAATAGAGAATGGTAAATTCAATATGGTCGCTATAGATGGTTTTAGAATGGCGATCAAACGTGCAATAGTAAAAACAGAACTCAGCAAAAAAGCTGTCGTACCAGGTAGAACTCTCAGTGAAATAAACAAAATTCTTTCTCAAATGGATCAAAAAGGAGATTTGAGAATTTCCTTTGATGACAAACAAGTTTTGTTTAGTATGAATAAATTCAAAGTATACTCGAGATTGTTAGCAGGAGAATTCATCAATTACAATCAAATTCTGCCAAATGAATACAAAGCTCTCGCATACGTATCTACTGATGAATTTTTGACTTCCATCGATCGTTCATTTCTTATGGCTAGAGAAAACAAAAATATAGCCATTAAACTTGAAGTCAAAGATGATTTCATTAGAATTTCTTCCAATTCTGAAATGGGTAGCTCAATAGAAAAAGTAAAGATAAAACTTGAAGGTCAGGATCTAGAAATTGGATTCAATCCTAAATATTTGATTGATGCACTTAAAATCATCGACAGTGAAAACATAAAAATGGAATTCATCAACAATGTCAGCCCATGTATCATAAGACCTGATGACAGCGACAATTACACTTATCTAGTTCTGCCATGCAGAATATCCAAATAGGAGAAATTATGAAAAAAGTATTCATAGAAACAGAATTCATAAAACTGGATCAGCTGCTCAAGTTCGCTGAAATAGTAGATTCGGGTGGTACAGCAAAATCACTCATTTTGGATGGGTTCGTATCAATGAACGGTACTGTATGCACTCAAAGAGGCAAGAAAGTTTTCCATGACGATTTCATTGATGTGATCATACCCGGTGTGGATGATTCTGAAAGTGAATCTATCAGAATAAAAGTGATTAAGAGGGTGTAAAACTTGAAAATCAAATCGATTGTCATTGAGAATTATCGAAATTATGAACAAGTTAAACTAAAATTTGATGAAAAATTGAACATTATTGTGGGTGACAATGCACAAGGAAAAACCAATCTTCTAGAAGCGGTATATGTTTCTGGTTTTGGTAAATCTTTTAGAACTAACAAGGAATCCGATCTGATTAATTTCGATAAGGATTTTGGAAGTGTGCGCATTGAAATTCTTAAAGACAATGGATTACTTGAGACCATAGAGTACAGAATTCTTTCAAACAACAAGAAAGCTTTCCTGATCAATGGAGTCAATATTACAAAAATATCGGAGCTGCTTGGAACTGTTAACATTATTCTTTTTTATCCGGATGACTTAAAACTTATAAAAGATAGTCCTCAGGAAAGAAGAAAATTCATCAACAGGGAATTGTCGCATATCAACAAAATCTATTGTCTGGACATCATCGAATACAATCGAATATTGATTCAAAGAAATGAACTTCTAAAAAAAATGAGTTATAAACCTGAATTCAAAGATATGGTGGAAGTCTGGGATGAACAACTATCAGATAAAGGTGCAAGAATTATAGTCAAAAGAAATCAGTTCATTCATTCACTTGATTCAATCAGTAGAGATATTCATAGTCGAATTACTGACGGA
>Ga0255398_1140_pt1 | contig 11168 bp, 12 predicted proteins | sample ANMaggSeSYBR01K3_FD_182119 | JGI IMG/M metagenome (GOLD analysis project Ga0255398, IMG submission 182119) | Sediment cell enrichment communities from methane seep in Santa Monica Basin, California, United Staets - ANME aggregate JGI... | ecosystem: Environmental > Aquatic > Marine > Cold seeps >...
AAGTATCCACTCTTTTTCCGCTTTTTCTTATCCTTGGATCCAGGTGGCCGGCCCAGCCTTTTCCCTTGATTCCTGGCCCGGTAAATGCCCTCCTTAGTTCTCTCCGAGATTAGCGACCTTTCAAATTCTGCGAATGCAGAGAGGATCTGGAAATGGAGTTTCCCGGTTGCCGTGGAGAAGTCCAGATTCTCCGAAAGACTTATAAATGCAATTCCTTTATCAATCAATTCTTTCGTTTCTAAAATCAGTTCTGTGCTTGACCTGGCCCACCTATCCAGTCGAAAAACTACCACTGCACCATAATGGTGTTGTCGTAGCTTCGCCAAAAGATCTTGTTTTACTGGTCGAGTTTTCCTGGTTGATTCAACTTCTTCAAATAGATCATATTCATGACCTTTTTTTTCAGCGTACTCAATAAGTCTGATACGTTGATTCTCTACTGTCTGTTCTGAGGTCGATACACGGCTACAGTGCGATCTTCATTTTCTTTTGATTTCTTGTGTTTCCACCAGAGGTAACCAATTCCAAGGGTCAGAACTGTAATCATTACCAATGTCCTTGTAGGATTCTTTATTTCCGGTGTTGAAGCGTATCCTGCATGTAACATGATCTAAAAATTATTTTATGATGAAAGTATCGTTCATGATCTGGAAAATATCCTTCATACTTAGCACTTTTATCTGCCTGTTAGTTCGGCTCCGGTCTTGATATTTGACATTCTTACCTTTCGCTTTTTTAAAGGCGTTCCGGAGGTATTTATCATCAGTGAAAAACCTAATCTGTTCATTTAGGGAATCAACTTGTCTGGCAAGCGCATTATTGCTCACTCGCTCATCTGCAAGCTGTCGCTGATAGCTTAATACCTGGCTTTTTTCAATATTTTTTACCAGGTAGTTTTGCTCACAGTACTGGATCATCATCTCCGCAATATTCAATCCAGTTATCTTCTCTATGCCCCACCCGAAATTGGCGTTCCCTTCGATGATGTATGACTTGCCTTTTGATTTTATTAAATCAATTCCGGCAGCTCCTACATTCAATGCCATGGCTGCATTAATACAAAGTTGTTTATCAGCTTCATCTAATTCTACTGGCCTACCTGTCCCATTTTGTTTCAGGTTAGCTCTAAATTCTCCTTTAGCAGCCGTTCGCTGAAAAGAAGCTACCACCACCCCCCCTATAACCACAACTCTGTAATCTGTTCCGCCTGACTCTAAATACTCCTGAAGAATTACACTTGACCGTGATTTAAATAAGCTCTGCAAAATTGGGATAGCGGTTTTTCTATCTTTAAGTAGGCTAACTCCAGTACCGCCAGATCCATGAAGGAGCTTACAAATTGCTGGATAAGATCCAACACGTTCGATAAGATGCTCAATATGAGCTGGATTTTGTGCAAAAACCGTTTTGGGGGTTGGTATTCCATTACTACTTAAAAGCTGAAGAGTTTTTAACTGATTTGTTGCATTTCTAATACCCTCGGCCGAATTGGTACTAAATAGCCTCAAGTTTTTATTCAAATGCTCCACAAGGAAGGCACCGTAGCCAGTATTATCCCCAATCCGAGGTATCACGGCATCGTAATCTTTGATGTTTAATCGATGAACCTTCCTACCTGATACATAGTACAACCTGTCATAGCCCGACTCGCTGTTGGATATGAGTAAGAATAAATCCATTGGATTAACGATATTGACTTTGTGCCCTCTTTTTATTGCCTCATGCCTCAAACGTCTTACGGCCAGGGAGGTTTTTGATGTTGCGAGAATTAGGATCTTCATGACTTAATATTTCAGATTTAGCAGCGCATATCTTATTTTCCAATCGTGAACATTTAGAATCTCAAAACCTGATACATCTGACAGCGACATAGTGTCTGCTACAGTTCTGATTACTTTGACAGGAGTATCATCGGAAAAAGCTCTAGCAATTTCAGCTAGGACACCCTTCCCAATACAACCATTGAATTCGGAAACCACTACCAAGCTGCATTTACCTACGATTTTCAGATACTTTCTTATATCCTTCAATTCCCCCAGCTCATTTGGATTAATAATTGTAGCAACGGGATATATTTTTTCTAGGAAATCTAACTCCTCAATTTCCCTGGTTGTCCCATATATTAATTTGGAGTGGGCGTAGTATATTTTACTTGTTGGATTCATGTCAGTTTCTATTTATAGTTATACCATGGTTTTTTGCAATCCAATAGAAAGTGGCCCTTGTATATCCGGAATTGTGCCTTAAGCATTTATCAAATTGACGATCACATTCAGAAGGTTTATAGCCAGAGTTTAATTGTGAAAGTCTATGAAAATGATAACGCCCATGCTTTCCGAATTCATTCGCCAGAGCGCACCCTATTGCGAACCAGTCTACATAGCTATCTGTAATATCTATCCCATCCTTTACAATTCTTTTTACCAGGAGCCCTATATCTTCCCCAGTCTGGATACTGTTCTTGTCCGGTTCATAATGATATTCGGATTCCCTATACTGAAGTTGAAAAGGAGTTACATTCACATTATGAATAGCATCAGAATCATAAGACATATATCTTAATCGAGGGATGTCTTTGCATGAGGAATCTATAATTATGCCTAGTTTTTTAAAGGATCGTTCAAGAGCCTTGAAGTGTTCCAAATGGTTCTCAGGAGTCGAAATAACAATTACAACAAATGCTCCTTGACCAGATGCACTTAGTGCAGAAAACTCTACTTCTTTCCAACTGCCTAAAGTTGTTCTTAATTCTGACCAGTTCTCAATAAATGGGTTCTGTTTACTATCTATATCGATACAAATTCTTTCTGAGTGTTTTATCAGTCCCTCAATTTTGCGCTCTTTGAACGTGCCAGAAATAGTAACAGCAGGCAATGCTGTTTTTAAGACTTTTCTTTTGGTTAGGTCAGTTGTGGACCTGATTGCTTCCACTTCATATTTATAGTCCCCATTTATCACATTTTCATAGAATGCCTGAATGGGAATGGTAACTACAGGTAGGTGAGTGGTAATATTTTTAAAAAGTGATATATTTGCCATGTTGTTCATAATCTGATCTTTATATAGTTTCTATTACAAAGTGTGACATAGTGTAACAGGAGTTTGTGACATGTTAATACATTGATACACAGCGTTATATAGAAAATGTCACATTGTTTCAAAGAATTTGACCTATATTTTGATGTTATGCCTACGGGTTCCATTATTCCATGTAGTTTCGTTTTTCTTCTATTTTTGTGACATATTTCATAAAACATTGTATATCTAACAATTATAGCGTCACAAATTATGTTTCAGAATTTGTGACATCTAAGGCTGTGACATAGTCCTCCTTTCTAAATTCAAAGGGGCGGCCTGTTTTCGAGCTATGCAATTCATCAATCGGTGTATAGCGAATTGAGTTCTTTGTTGGACTCAACCCAAATTCATTTTTAAGTACAGTGCCAATGTAGTGGGGACTGTATTTGCTAATTGATGAGAAAAATCTGATCTTAATATCCGTGGGCGATGCAAGAAAAACTTCTTGGTCATTATTGTCAAAATATTCAGTGATCTGAATTTTTAAATCCTTTGCCAGTCCTGATTTCGATTCATCAACAACGGCTTGCAGGCATTCATTGTAAAGTTCTTCAGGGGTAAATCCAGATCTACTCACCGTCCAATCCACACTTGGTAAACCTTGAAGGTGATACAGAAATGCAGGAATTTCTCTTTGTAAATCTTCCTCAATATTGTGATTGGTGAATTCTGGCTTGCCAAGTTTGCGAACGAAATACCGAATTTCTGCTTCATCAATTTGAACAAAACGATCTTCGTTGTTGCTTGTCAATATAATTTTCCCAAAGAATGGTATCATGTAAGGAGAAATAAATTTTTCATTTACTTGGACTTGTTTAGCAGTTGCTAGTGCTTTTAGTTTTTCTACCGCAGCCTTCTTCTCCAAAAAAGTCTCTTCGACTCCAATGATATTTTTAGTACAATATGTATTGAAAGAGCTTGAAAAGTCCGTATTTGATAGAACAACCATATTCGGCCCAAAGATCATATTCAACCAATTTATAAAAGTTGTTTTGCCAGTCCCACGTTCCTTTGAAACAAGAACCAATATTATTGTTGCACGGTCTGGATGCAAGTACAATATTTGCATGTATCGAAGCCCTAATTCATACTGTTCACAAAACACATGTTTCAAAAGCCTTTCAGTCCAAATCCAATCTCCAGCTTTGGGCTTGTGGGTAAATTCAGAATAAAGATTGATGCAATTACCTATTACAGATTGACGCTCGAGGTTGTTTGGAAGAATTGTAAATTCGTCATAATGGGGTATGGATTTCAAATATTCTTTGCCAAAATCCTGGCGGATTTCGTCCTTTTTCCAAGGTTTATATTCCCTTCTTGGGATGCCATATCTATCTTTTTTAAAAATGATTTTATAGTATGTACACCCAACTCTAACATACGGAATTCTTAGCTCTTGATCATTGAGGGATATGCCTTGAGGGATAGTTACCTTTTCTTCCTCCAAACCAGATTTTTTTGAAGAATTTTTCAGGTCAGGTTCAATAATAGTTGGTCCACTTTCTGGGTTATCACCCTTTGATAACTTTTCGTTTAAATTCATTGTATAATCCTGGTGATCCAAATTCTTTTTGACCTCTTTCTCTACTTGGCCTTCATTGATTGCATCATGCTCTCTATCGACTCTCAGAGTATTCGGATTTATTGCAGACAATATATCCGCCCGATAATGCGGTGGTGAGTTACTAATGTTGTTTATATTTCGCAATGTAGTTATTGGATTCTTTTTTATACCGGAGTCACCTGGATCTAATTGGGAACTGATTTTGACAGAAGCGTCATTTTGCTTATTTGGTGTGGGAGTATTAAAAACTATTGTTGTTTGACTCATTTTGAGGCCCTCCTTAGTGATAAGTGTTTCTATTGAAGAATCCATTTATTATGATTCAAGAATTCTTTCCAAATCGCTTCGCCTGTATCGCTTTGCGTTGCCTATTCGCAAAGGTTGGGTGATCCCCTTTTTGTCCCAATTCCAGAGAGTTACTAGGGATATACTCAACACCTCTGCAAATTGCGCTGGAGTTAAATATTCTTCGGGTGATGGTGGTGGTTTTTCTTGTCTGCCTTTATCAAAGCAAATTTCAGCAAAGACAACAAGTTCGGCAGCATTGACTTTTAAAGTCAAACTTTCTAAGAGTTCAGGATTGGTTTTTAATATGGTTAAGTCAATCATTCTTTATATTATTTGCAAGCCTTCGGCCAACAATTTAATACTACTTAATGTGACTTAATGTCCTAATTACCAATACGTAATTAAAAAAGTGAAATGCGTAAATAATGACGTAAAAAATGATGACTAATTTACACTATGTTCTTAAAAAGCAAATTTTTATAGGGATTGCTTAGGGAAGATATGACAAGATTTTTTTTAGATGTGCCTTACCAAAGTCTTTTATATTGCTGTAAACATGATTTGCATTTTTGAATTTCGTAAAATTATTCTGCAGCAAGTACTCATACTGTCGTTTTGTTTTAGTTTGCCCGTACCTATTGAAAAAAGTCCATATGACCTGATAGAGTTCTGATTTATTCATATCTGGATCAAATACTTTAATTCCCTTCACACCATTAAAACCTTCAAAATTCTGATTAACAAAATGAGTTATTTCTTCTTCGCTATTCCAATAAGGCTTACCTTTCTCATTATTACTGAGAAGTTTTAGCCAAAAGTTTAAAATTTCTTCAGGTTGGGCATTTGTTGGGATGGTATATAATTTTTTTAGGTCGCTATTCAAATCAGGATTCTCAGTAGGCACTACATTTTTGATTACCTGATAAATAGCATCTATTTTAGATAACAATTGGAGCGATAGTCTTTGCCGAAAATTATATTCGGAAGCATGCGAACCGAAACTAAGATTTTCACTTTCAACAATAACTCGAAGTTCTTCTACACGATCTTTGAATGCTAATATAAAATTATTGTTTAGAAAGGCGAAAAGTTTTTCTGAGGTTTTATCCATTAAAAGTATATCGATATTAATCTGAATTTGTTGTGGGTCTAAATCGACTATCGTTTCATCAAACCTATCCAGACCAATATCATAGGTAGCATTTTTTTGAATATCGATTAAATGGCATTGGAATAGTGCAGAGCGTAATAATTGAATCTGTTTCTTGAGGAATTCAAGTTCCAATGAAAATGTAATATTTGAAATTCCCATTTCAGGATTATGTTGAGTTTTGTGGATTCCGTCTTGAGTAATATAATTGTTTTGGTTTACTGTTTGATAATTATCGGCTTGATTCCTATTTACCCAATCAGCTATCTTTTCAAGACGAATATCCTCGTTTAGATAATTGTTGGCTTCAACAAATTGAAAAACAGGAAACTCGACTAATCCAAAAAAATTATCTTTTTGGGCAATATCATTACCTATATATATTAATGATTGGTATGTTAACAAGGCATCTATTTTGTGAGGGTTAATTGTTAAGATTTTCCAGCCCAGAATATGAAAATAAAGATCTGATGAGGATGGTAGAATGTAGTGTCGATTCTCATTGTTTTGTAACAAATCAATTCCTTCACTTTCAAGAGCTTTCACTACACTATCTTCTTGCATTTCAAAAAACGTAGAATTATCAATATCCTCATTAATGTCCACGGTTCCATCATTTGGGTATTTATTTCTCAAGTCATCAAAAATGCTGAATATTTCAATATCATAAGCATGATTAATAAACTCTGGAGCCTCTTTGTTTTTTGATTTCATTTTACACGACCTTAAGGTATTCCTTGCCCCAGTGCTCCTGCAATTTTTTGGCGTGTTCATCAGGGGTAACTTTGATGTATTTTAGAAAAGACTCTTCTGTTGAATGGCCAGTAATTGCCATAATTGATAGCGTAGGAAATCCTGATTTGTAAAGATTCGTTGCGAAAGATCTTCTTGCAGTATGGGTCGTTACCAGTTGATATTTTTTATACGGCTTACTTGTTCTTTCTCCTCCTTTGGTTATTGATTTATGAACCACATCATTAATTTTAGCTAATCTGGCAACATCTTTGAGGAATAAATTGAATTTTTGGTTGGTAATAGGTTCAGGTAATCTCCCATTGTATTTTTTCAGTATTGATCTGACCACTGGATGTAATGGTATAAGAACTTTCTTACCAGTCTTTTTTTGTTTAACATGGATTAGCTTATCGGTGATGTTTTCCGGTGTTACTTGATCCAGATCTGAAAAACGATTTCCTGTCCAGCAACCAACTAAGAATAGATCTCGCACACGATCAAGACTTGGCTTATTGGAAAAATCATATTCATATATCTTTTGTAGCTCTGCCTCGTTCAAATATATTGTTTCTGCTTCTTCAGTTAATGCCTCAAATCTTCTACTTTTATACGCATCATAAGGATTCTTATTCTCCTCCTTGGCGGCATTTAGAAATATTTTGAGAGTCTGTATCTTTTTCCCAATAGTATTGACTGCTAAATTTTTCCCCTGTAGAAATTGAATGAACCCATCATAGAATTCAATATTAATATCTTTGAAATCAAAGACTTTTTTAGTTTTTTCACTATGCGTTTTCAAATAATCAAACGTAACATTATACTCCCTCTGCATCTTATATGAAACAGGTCGGCCAGTCTTATGATTTGGTTTTGTTTTCGCTTTCTCAATAAATGCTTCAATAAACCGGAATAGAGTGGTTTGATATTTTTCCGGGTTCCAGTATTTATCAATTAATGTTACAAGCCAATCCGAATTGACATCTGCCTTATTAGTTACCATTAGATCATTCTCAATAGAAGTTCTTAGATCCTTAATCTGGTCGTTAAAATTATTTCTACCCGACTCAATGTTTGGAGATCCTCCTGTTTTAAAATCAAATACATCTGCCTTGCGCCTTGTTTGCTGGGTCTCATTACTCCAATTCTCAGATTTGATTTGAAATCCAGTCTTGCAAACAATATCAATCCCTCTTCCATATCGAATGCGCACATAAATCGGAACAAGTGTATCCTTGTTCTTAGTAATTGTTCGAGTGAATAATTTAATCGTGGCCATCACAAATAATTTCTCATATAAAAATAGGCAATTCATATTGACTTTCCCCACAATTTCCCCACATATTATTAATTAATATGAATTCTACTTAATAATATTTAATTTTCGCAACTAGCTTAATACTCTGTAATGATTAATTATAAAGGTATTGGGACGTTTTTGCTGGCCTATGTAGATTAATCGAATTAAGTAGTGGGGCTTCCTGCTACCCCGATAATTAAAAGATAAAGCCAGTTCATTATCAACGGATTGGCTTTTTTCATGCACGACATTTGCACAACAATATCGCTTTGAAGTATCTATTGAGTATTATTTTGATCTCAATGCTTGCTTCAGATTCTGCTCAAGTTGCCTTGGCCCAATGAAGGATATATCTTTAAAATCACAGTTTCTGAAAGTAATATCTTTTAAATATATAATACCTGAAAGATAATCTCGATTGGGAAGTGGAATATATATGGTTTCAACAGCTTTGTCATAGTAGTTAATCGGAACATGCCACCCTATATCTCGAAAATCACATCCTTCGGGATTGACAACAGCCGGCCCATAAATCCTGCAGTTTACGAAAGTCTTGTTTTGAATTTGCAAGCTTTCACGAGCAAGATCTACAATCCTGATATCTAATCCCTCAAAATGATTCCCAATTAGCTGATCAGCAACGGCAAACTTTTTTGGTTTGTCCATCTTATCCTCATGAATACGATAGGCTCCAACAAGTACACCGAAGAAAACACTAAGTGCTTGCTCAAAAATAATTTCCGAATTTAGTATTTAACATTAACAATTTAAGTGTTTATATCCTAGTCCTGTTTTACTCGCACTGTATTGACATCCAATTATATAATAAATATATCAACAATGTTTTGTAAATGTTATAATTATACATAACTTTGTATTTTATGTTTAATTATAACATTTTTAGTATGGAAGATATTAAGAAACAATTGATTAAGGATTTAATAATACGAAATAAGATTGTCACTCTTGATGAAATAAAAATCCATATTCAAAATAATGTGACGATGACCATTATGAGAAAATTAAATGAGCTCTCTTATCTTTCGAGCTATTCACATAGAGGAAAATATTATACACTGGGAACTATACCAAAATTTTCTGATCAAGGTTTGTGGAGTTATCAATCCGTTTATTTTTCAAAATATGGCACATTAAAAAACACTTGTTGCCAATTAATAAACACTTCACAGGTTGGTTATAGTGTTAAAGAGTTGGATCAGATTCTTCAGGTATCAGTAAGATTACCGGTATTGAACTTATTTAAAGAAGGTAAATTGTTTAGGGCACCATTTGGTGGAGAAGATGTGTATTTTTCAAGTAATAAACAAATAATGAAGCAGCAATCCATCATTCGTGAATCGCAGTATACCAATAAGGTATTCACAGTAGGAAAGTTATCCACACAAGTAATTACAGATGAGTTGAAGGCAGCCATTATATTGTTTTACAGCACTTTAAATGAGAAGCAAAGAAGGTTGTATGCAGGACTTGAGGCTATTAAAATTGGCTATGGCGGAGACAAGCTAATTGCCCAATTATTTAACATAAATCAGGAAACCGTCAGTAAAGGCAGGCAGGAATTAGTATCGGGAAATTTTGAAAAACAAGGAGTGAGAAAACCGGGTTCAGGACGACCGGAAATAAAAAAAAACGCCAGGCATAATACATCAAATCGAAAAACTACTGGAAGAAGATACAGCGGGTGATCCAATTACCGGTTTAAAATGGACCCGGAAAACTATTCGCAAAATAGCTGATGCACTAAGAAAGACAGGTATTAATGTGAGTCCAAATACAGTCAGTAAATTATTAGCAGAGATGGATTATTCATTAAAAATCAATTATAAGAAAATAGAATCAAACCCTAAAAAAGTTACTCCTGAATCTCGACAAAAAAGAGACTGTCAATTTAAATATATCAGCCAAATGCGAAGCTTATTCCAGCAACAAAATAATGCAATAATAAGTACAGATGCCAAAAAAAGAGAATTGGTCGGGAACTTTAAAAATAACGGTTCCACCTGGTGTCGAATATCAATTCCGGTAAACGCTTACGACTTTAAATCATTATCCGAAGGAGTATTTATACCTTATGGTATTTACGATGTGGTACAAAACACAGGTTTAGTTGTTGGTGGCATATCTTATAATACCAGTGAATTTGCAGTTAATACTATTTGTAGGTGGCTAAACTTTGAATTGAAAAGTCGAGAAACACCTATTAAATCTCTTTTAATATTAGCAGATGGAGGTGGGAGTAATGGTTCAAAAAATAAACTTTGGAAATTATCAATTCAAGAAAAACTATGTAACCAATATGGAATGAGTGTAACGGTTTGTCATTATCCACCCGGAACATCAAAATATAATCCAATTGAACATCGAATGTTTAGTGAAATAAGTAAGAACTGGGCAGGAAAACCTCTTGTCAGTTACGAAACAATTTTAAAATATATAAGCACAACAAAAACTTCTTCTGGATTGACTGTAAAAGCTTGTATTGATCAAACGATTTATGAAAAGGGTATTAAGATTTCAGATGAAGAAATGAAAAAAATTAACATGAATAAACATGACGTTTTACCAGAATGGAACTATACAATATTTCCATCATAGAATCGGAAATTATTTTTGAGCAAGCACTAAGAATCACTACTATCAGTCCAACTCTGTAAGCACTTTTGGGAATATTGATTTTTGAAGACATCTTATCAAGAAAGAAGGATATTAATGTGGACACAGTAGAAAGTGCAGCAATCCAACCAATCCATAAGGATAAACCTTCTTTCAAGGCTTTCCATAAGAACTCGACCATGACATTAGATATTTAATTAGCTTAATATTTAGACTAAATGTAAGAAAAGTATAGCGTAAAGAACTCAAATTCTTGTCGTCAAATTGTTTCATCGATTATTCATATCTTTGAAGTAATCTCACCATGACAATGGGATTAAAAGTTCATTAAGGGTAGCATCTCGCCAGGTGCTGCCCTTTTTATTTTTAACTTGGGGGATATTCCAAAAATTCCATAATGAAAAAATATGGACGATTGAGAA
>Ga0255398_1141_pt1 | contig 11161 bp, 17 predicted proteins | sample ANMaggSeSYBR01K3_FD_182119 | JGI IMG/M metagenome (GOLD analysis project Ga0255398, IMG submission 182119) | Sediment cell enrichment communities from methane seep in Santa Monica Basin, California, United Staets - ANME aggregate JGI... | ecosystem: Environmental > Aquatic > Marine > Cold seeps >...
CGCTATCAGAGCATTCAGGCATTTGAATATTTCCTATTACGATATCAGATTGAATACTTTACTGAGGACGGTATTGATCCAAAGATCCGGGCGAATTTCTATAAGATAGTATTTGAGAGATATGCACATCTTGTAAATGTGATTGATTTCATACAGGAGAGTAATTTTCTATTGCCTGTCTTATTAAGTGATGACCCTCCAAAACCATATATTAAGATATTTGAAAAGGCTGTTGATTCATTTCCACAAAAAGTGTCTTTCAAAATTGTTCTTTCAAGATTATTTGAGAAGAAAGGCAATCTAGAAAAGGCGATAGAATATTGTCTGCAATCCATTGGACAGATAGAGAGTGATCGAGTTTATGATTCCGGTGAAAAAACCTATATCTATTCCGGTGATAATATCACGGAAGAAAACTTTGTTATTGCCATGAATGAAGCAGCAGGACTCTTCTATAAGAACAAGGAATATGATAATTCTCTGGACTATTGTGATCGGTTAATTGAGCATTATAATTGTAATAAGGAGGATGTGTATTCTTTCACCATGTCTTTTTATGATCCTATGGTTTTACGCTGTAGAATTCATAAAGGCCAGAATAATATCGATGCCTTCAAAAAGGACTACGAATTACTAAAGAGTAAAATTGATGATGTTGATTTTGCAGAATTGAACATGGATGATATAAAAGAATTCGCAAATGGATTGAAAATGTAATCTCTAGTTTTTTCCAGAGACTCATAACATCAATATTCATTATAAACATCATTTATGACATTATATAAAATACACGAACTCATCAATTCCGAAGGAACTATCCTGGAAATATTGAAAGATGAATCAGGAACTCTGTATATGTGTGGGAAAACTGATAAAGGAAGGAGTAGAATTATCTGCAAGACGAGTACCTTCATTATTCAAACATATTTACAGTCAAGGATCACCCTCAAAGAGCTTTATCTGTTGAATCAAGACCATTACTATTTCATCATCAAAGAAGGACAAGCAATAGAACGGTTTTTTCAGATAAGTACAGAAGAAGAAACCAAGGAAATTACAGGATTAAATTGCGGGAATGATTTGTATGAACTTTTACCAAAGAGCATGAGATCAACTATGACTACAAATGAAATCATGGATATATTACCGGATTCCATATCAGTTGAAACACCGGAGGAAATTGAAGAACTAAAACCATTGGATGCAGATGTTGAATTCTTCAATGAAGGTCCAATTAGTACTGTAAGAGTCCAATTTGAAATATATAATGACGATGAACATGATTATATAATGTGCTCTACCTGGGATGGAAGAAGAGTTCTAACACGGATAAATCCTTACTCTTTATTTCTATTTCTGAACAATCGATTAAGTATTAAGGAATTATTCAAATGTCGTCACGATGATTTTTATTATATCATTGATGAAGATTCAACCATCCAGACCAGGTACACGGAGGAGGTAGAAGTAATCCTGAAAAACCTTCGCTACTCTGACCTAACCTACTTTTCCCTTCCTGCAAAAATTCAAATTGAAAATCCGATTGAGCATTGGAAGTTCTATACGGACTATATCACCATCTCAGGAAAGGGAATCATTCCAAGCGAGTATAACTACAGTTCTCCGATTAATATCCAGATTATATAAGATGAAAATGTACGATAAATACGATATTTTGATTTCTGCGATGGGATTCCCCATTGATGGGATTACTGACGACTTAATCGAAGAGTATCAGGCTGAAATTAACAGTTTGAAAGAGGAACTGGGAATAATAATTGAAAAGGATCAATTCAATCTTATTCTTTTCGATGATATGGATCACACCCATCTTGAAGTTATGTCAGATATGATAGAGATTGGGTTAGGAGATCAAAGTATGGAAATTATCAGAGAAGCTGAATTAACGGGTCGTGTGATATTAATGTCAGGTCATTTTACTGAACTTAAAAAGTTCCACAAAAAACTAAGAAAGGAAAATTACAGAACCGTTATAAGACGAATTGAGAAAGAATAGGACTGGCATTCATGATTATCGGAAATCTGTTGTAAAAAATCAAGTGTTGTAATTAAATCTTACAGAACACATAAAATACAACAGGAAAATGTAGAAGTTTAATCCAAAGGATTTTTATACCACAAAATATGAAGAAACGAGTTTGCATCTATACACGAGTTAGTAAACAGACTGGTGATTATCAACGTCAGATTGACGAACTATCTAAATATGCGAATGAGAAGGATTATCATATTGTAGATGTCATATCTGAGAAAATTAGTGGAGGTGTAAAAAATGAAGAAAGACCTGGGCTTACTAAAATGATGAATCTTGTCAGGGAGAAGAAGATTGACAAGGTATTAGTTTGGGAAGCATCTCGGATTTCTAGGGTGAGTTTTGAAGCCGCAAAAATTATTCAGGAATTGAACGAAAATAATATATCCCTGTATATAAAGAATTTCAATTTAGAGACTTTGGACGAGAACGGTAATGTTGATCCAATGGCTAATTTCATGTTGGCAATATTGAATGAGTTTTCCTCAGCGGAAAGAAACTCAATAAAGCTTAGATTACAAAGTGGGTATAACCGATATCGTTCTCAGAATGGTAAAGTAGGGCGAAATCTAGGTTCATCCGAAAGCAAGACTGGTTTTCTTGAAAAACACAGTGATGCTGTTAAGCTATTGAAAAAAGGAATATCAATCAGAAATGTTGCTCAATTGACTATGAAGAGCACAAAGACAATTCAGAAAGTAAAAAATTGTATAAATCAGGAATGAATCAGATTGGTTTAAAGAAGAAACAAGAGGATAGAGTACTTTTTGAATATTCAAATAAATTGGTTGAAAGGATATGTTGAATGATTTAATGGGAGTGTTAGAAACAAAATCAATCCTTCCTGAAAAATTCTTTTAGTAAGACGGCCCATTTTTCCCTTATTGCTGGATCAAGGTCATTATCGTCAAGTAAATTAAGAAGATATTTGAACATATCATTATTCATAGCTTCTATAATGTGATGATTTTGGGGATTTCTAATCTTTCGTAATTTTTGGTAATTATAGTCCTCTGAATCTGAGATTATTATATCTTTTAAACTCATAATCTCGATATAATTATGTAATTGAACAAGTCTTAATTTTAATTCTGTTCGCCAGAATTTTCCTAAAACTAAAGCTAAGTACCATTTTCGAGAAGAGCAAAAAAAACTGTGTACCGTTGTTGCCAAAAGTTGTGTAGTTCTATTTGCCGAATAGAATTTGAGGAGGAACTTATTCGAGAAAGGACAGTAAAGGGCATTCGTAGGGCGAAGAAGAATGGGAAATTTCTTGGGAGACCCAAGGGTGCAAAGGATACTAAGAAGCGTAAGAAAGCGGGCTATATTCTCCGGGAGGCAAGCAAAGCTGAAAGTCATCGCAGGGAATTAATAAGGGAATTGAAGAGTATTTGAATGATTCTGATGTTTAATGATTCTTTTTATACATTAATTTTAACAAGGGTCAAGAGTGGTACCACTTCAAGGGCATTTTTGATACCACATGTATTTTGGAATAGATTTCCATTTTTTTGTCAACTCCCTGCTGTCATTGGGAGGGAGATCGCCAAAAAAAGAAAAAAAGAAGTTTTTGGGTGGTGTCGTTTTTCATCCTTATGTGGTATCATTCCTATTCCTTGTTATAACACAAAAACAAACAATACTTTATTCAGAATAAATAAATTCAAGTTTTTTCTCAATTAGTTGAAGTTCAGAAATAGAATTAGATATGTTTTCTATCTGACTCTTTACAGCTTGTGAAAATCCTAAATTATACTCTTGAATCGAAAAACATGTGTTAGCCGCATCGCTAATTATATTTGTTAGTTCCTTAGCTTCGGTCCAGTCACGAAAATGTTTAACTAGGGTTTCCAACATTGGTCGAGAAAGATTACTATAATCATAGAAAAGGTCATGCCCTTTGGGCAATTCCTTTGACTGGTAATAGTTCATAATAAATCCATTAAGATATACCCGCAATTCATCTTTGCTATCATTTTCGATTCTTTTCTTTTCAATATAGTCAGTGGCTTTATCAAGAAAAGACTTCTTATACCTAATATAATAATTTGTTTGCGGAGTTATAACAGTTGAGATCGCAGTGTCAAAATCCTTATCAATAATTCTGAAAACCTCTTCGAGGAAATCAATATTGAGATAAAATTTCATAAACTCCTTTTCCTTGAATTCCAACAGTGTAAACAGTTTAAAAACCTTATCACTATCAAATGAGATTGCACGGTTCAGTAAAGCAAAGGATATTCTTTTATAGTTTCCTATTTTCATAGGATTACCCTCAATTGACTCTACTAAAGTATTTAAGTTCTGAATTTGAGATTCAGAGTTAGCAGTGATGTTCTTTATAAATTGGTATAGCTCATCTCCGAATAGTTTAAGCTCTTGTTCGGATTTATGCTTTTCATTTCTCTTACCTAAGTAGAATACAAAAATTGCCATAAGACCACCGATAATTGCTCCAATTAATGCTCCAATACTATTGCTAATAATTTTTATCCTTAAATTACGTCTAGAGACAAATCCAGCATCATCACTACCTACTAATATAATACTATCTGATTCTGAAGAATCTGTCATGATTATTTTTACAAGAGTGTCCTTCACCTTTGAAATGGAGTCTATTTCAGCCCCAACCTGACCAGATTCAAATTCTAACTTTGAGGGGAATCCAAATAAGCTATTCGAGATAAATATTATGGTAATGCACAGGTAAGATATTTTCATTTGATTTATTTAGATTATTATCTATTTAGAATGTTGATACTCCCAACTTTCCAACAGAAAGTCAGACATTGCCATTGAAAAATTGACTGCCAATTTTGCATGATTTGCTATTGTATATTTTGGAAACTTCATTTTTCTACACTCTTATAGCTATATCAAATTTAGTTATAACTAGTTAGAGTAAAAAACTCTCCCCCAAATAATGAGGTATATTAATTTATTGAAATATATGTCCAAACCTCCAATGATAATTTGGTAATCAAAAATTCAACAGCTTTGAAAAAAGGAATCAGCATCAGGAATGTTACTCAGTTAACGGGAAAAAGCACAAATACAATTCAGAAGATCAAATATTGCATGATAAAAAAAAGTCCCAAATAATTGAGACTTTTTTACAGCTGTAAATAGCACAAATCCTAACTGGTATGACAGGGTCTGCAACAGTAATAACACCCATTTACCTGAGTGTAATACCTCTTTGCTTCACTGACAGCAGAATGACAGTTTGAAAATTCTCCCAAATAGATTCTGTTTTCAGAAGTTGGCATGTAACTACAACCTGACTTATGCACTTCATGATCTCCATTTGATTGTGCATTTTTATTAACATAATACTTATCCATTTTTTTAAGTATTTATATTATCTATTCAAGTTAAGGTCGAATAGTTCACCTATACTATTTATCTCCTTTCTGTCTATTTGCAGTAGTATTCATTGGCAGCAAATTATTCAGATGGTCAGTTCCTCCTTTCGATTGTGGCTTACTATGGTCAATTTCCCACCCCATTTCAGAAGCTTTTCCATACGAGGGTTTATACATTTCATTTCCCAATTTATCCTTACGATATAAATCAGGGTCTTTCCCACGGATTTTTTGACCTTTTCCCCAAACCTGGTCTTTTTTGTCTTGATAACTCATTGTAAAACTTTATATTTATGTTAGTACTAAAACTCTTCATTTTGAATACGAGATGCGTTACCAACGCTTTTCGTATTGTACATACAGCACCCAATGACAGATTGGAAACAATTTGAAAAAGAAACAACAGAAAACTTGATAGAATATATTAAGTGGAAGGAGCAACCTGATTATATTGATGCTGCAAAAAATGCTTTTGTTGTTTTCTGTTTTAGATTTAGAGCTGATATAGTAAAAAAATGTGAAGTGATTTGCTCAAGATGGAAACATGATATTTCTGTTGCCGATGAACTTGCTAACCGCGTATTCAATAACTTCTGGAATAATCCAAATTATCAAGATGAAAAAAGAAGAAATGCAAAGACATTCGAAGAGGGAGTTTTGTTTTATCTCTATGGGATAGCAAATAGGGAGATAATTAATCTTTATAGACAAAAGTTAGACCCAAGCCCATATCTCGGGGATGAAGAAATCATCTGGGATTTTCCTGAAATAGATATGGAATCAATGTCTACTGAAAAAAGAAAAGAACTAATTGAAAAGAGAGAAGTAATTGAAATTGCTCTTGAAAGACTTACCTCCAAACATAAGATTGTCTATTTAACATATTTATATCATGGGAAAAAAGGAAAGAATCTACCTGCACATTTGCGCAAGCAATTGCAAGATGAACTTGGATTAGCACAAGCTACAATAAGATATTACAAGTTTGAAGCTGAAAAAACAATACAGGATTATTTAAAAATATGGGAACTAAAAAAATAGACATATCACTTGATAATTTTTTCGAATGGATGACATCTACAGGAAATCTATTTCCAAGAAATCCTAATGAACTGAATCGTTTTGAGAAACTGTATTCTGATTTTAAGTACCAATTATCGGAGGAATGTGTTGATCCATTTGCAATAATTAATGGTGATTTCAAACCGAATTCGAGAATCATTCAGATTAATTCAGAAGCTGAATCTGAAAATTTCAGAATAGCGGCTCGCAATCTTGATGCTTTACCTGATCATATAAAGAAAAAACTGAAGCACAATCAAAATGGACAGGATTCGGAGGATACAGGATTATCGGAATAAGAAAATCAGTGAGTTAGCAAATTTTATTGTCTCTGATTACTTTAAAAATAACCATACTAATCTGAAGAAGATTCTAATTGAAGAAAATATTTCTATAATATATGATCACTATGAAAACTACTTCGATGGTTTATTAGTTTTCGAACCAGAGAAGTTTTACATCCATCTTAACAATGATAAGGGCAATCATGAAAGTTCAAAACGAAGTAGGTTTTCTATTGCACACGAATTAGGTCACTATTTTATTCCGGAACATCATCAATCTATTATTGACGGTACATTCAAATGTCACCCATCAAAATTCAGGACACATCAAAGCAATTTAATAGAGCAGGAAGCTGATTATTTTGCGGCTTGTTTATTAATGCCATCTAAGAAATTTAAGGAAGCGTGTTATCGAAAACCTTTTTCCTTAAAGCTTATCGAAGAACTTTCGAAAAAATTCAATGTAAGTAGATTATCCACTTTATTGAGGTTTATTGATGTTGATGCTGGAACATATCCATTGATGATTTCATTTTATCGTAATAGATTACTAAGCGGTTTTAAACAAAGTAGGGATTTCCCATATCGGGATATTCCTTTTAAGTCAAAAAAGAATCACCCTCCACCACCCACAAGCGCAATTGGCGAATATTATTCAAAGAAGGATGCAAAATTCACAGATATCCAGACAGTTTATTCTGATGATTGGTTTTGGGTAGATTATTCAAAGAAACTAAACGAGCAATGCTTTTATTCAGATTATGGTTATGATATAAGCATTTTATGGCCAGACTAATATTATTTTTGAGTATGTGCATTTGAAATTCCCATATACATCTACAATGTTGACAAAACTGTTTTGCACAAATAAATCCTCCCCAAATAAATATTGGTTGAAAAAATGAATAAAATCCTCACCATCCTCCCCTGTATTTCGGGGGTCGAATAAACGTACGATTATTTGCCTACTGAGATTATATTATACCTCTGGATTTATCGTCATTGTTTTAGATCATTATAGAGTCGCTTCATATTTACAACAACCGTTGGAATGCTTATTGGAATAGAGAATGCATGTCCACCGTGAGCAATATTATTTCGTTCCCTGTAATAGCTTTCAACGAGTTGATAGTCTCTCTGACCAAGTTTTGTAAGTAATGCGACACGATCTAAAAAACTAATTTCTTTTTCCCTCCTTTTATAAAGGATTTCCCAAGTTCTTCTGTAATTCCAATTAGTAAGAGTATTATACTTTCTTTCTATTAATTTTATAGATAGGTCTTTTATTCTATCTTCCAACCGGGTAAACATAAATAGGAAATATGCTTGGTCATTTTGTTCTCTTTTTTTCTGATAGATCATTTCTTTCTTAAAATGTCCCCTGGAGTTTGCTTTCGCTTCAATAGCAGCATACATGCCATCAATTTCGAAGTATATTACTGCAAGCTGATCAAAGATATTCATTAGTACAATTCAATAATATTTAGAAACTCCTGATTCGTAAAAGGTTTCCCAATACTATAATCATTCTGCTTATAAATATGCCATCTTGGTGGTTCGAATTGATCAGCTTTATCAACCAACATATGTCCTCCTTTTTTGGTTAAAATATCAATACGCCCATTTGCACCAATTATCCAAAGTCCTTTTGGTTTCAGGGACATTATATGCTTTTTTTTAAAATATATGGTTGCTGTATCCATTTGAATAGGGTCGATATTGAACCTTTGCATCATTTCCTCGAATAATGTTGTTTGTGTTCCAATCTCTAGTAAATAATTTAATGGAAGCCACATTTTGATTTCAGAATAGAGATTTTTCACTCTTTCAATCCAATCATTTAGCCGTCTATTGATATGTTCCTTATCGATTACAGATATATCAATCTTCTCATTCATTTTTAAATTACTGTCCCTTAATTCAATTGTGGTAATCCAATTTTCGCACTCTCTATCTCCTGTCATTTTGAAAGTATCCGTAAAGGAAAACAGTCTATTAATTTCCAATTCTGGTAATTTACTATATGGGGTTATGAAAGATCCCAAAACCAGTACATCGCTAGTAGATTTCATTTCCCCCTTTTCTTTCACACATGCAATTTTTATGGATAATGAAGAATTAATAAGTCTTTTAATCCAGTTTTTATCCTCCGTAATGAAAGCAGCTCTGCTGATGAAGATGATTGGTTTCTCAGAGGAAATTACTGTGTGAATTAAATTTTGATGATCAAACGTAATGGTCATAGTAGTTATTTGAATTGACGTTTAGAGACATAAATTCTCATTCATTAACAAATAAATTTACGAATTTTTTTATCATAAATAATCCTTATCCAGTCAATTTGGCAGCTCTGGAATAAATGAAAATAATTTGGATGCATTATGGAGAATGCTACTTGACTACATCAATGCTGAACAGATATCCTATCAATTATTCTTTGTGTTCTTTCTTTGCAGCTACTGTATGACTACGGTGTGACATATGTATCGATGCTATGAAAAACAACATAGGGATTATCTATTTCAATTATGGAAAGAAACAGATCGGTCTAGAAAAATATTGAAGATAAAAGACAGGATTTTCAGACAATCGAAGTAATTCCAAATATGTTGAAAGACGTATTAACAAATAACCTTGACATAGTATTTTGCGGAACTGCGAAAGGAGAAGCCTCAGCTCAGAAAGGATTCTATTATGCTGACCCAGGAAATAAGTTCTACAGGATTCTTCACAAAGTAGGTTTCACACCTCATAGACTTGAACCTCCTGAATGTTATAATATAAACCAATTTAAAATCGGACTAACGGACCTAGTCGATAATGAATTTGGGAATGACTCAGAAATAAGTGATTCAAGCCATGATGTAGAAGGATTTATTACGAAAATGGAAACCTACAAATCCAAATTTGTAGCACTTAATGGAAAGAAGGCTGCTTCCTATGTCCTTGGATTCAGAGGCGTGACTTCCCTTGTTGATTTCGGAATACAGGAAAAGAAAATTGGTATAAGTCAGGATTAAAGAACAAAAACGGCGTTTGGAAATTTCCAAGAAAATCGGTTGCTTTGGATTCTAACTAAATCTTAATTTATGGAAAAAGTTGGAGTTGTAATGGAACTTATGATAAATGAAAAGGATTATGTATTTGATGCTTTTCTCTTTGATAAGGACAGGCTTGTAAACAATATTATTGATACAAAGAAAGCATATGGTAAAGATTTAGAAACACGCAGTGCAACTATGCTTGGTGTTTTACGAGCAAACTATAAAAACATACATTCAGAAGAACACCGCACAATTCTATTAAATTATCTGGCTTGTATGGAATGGGTTTGGGATGCAATAACTGAATTTAAAGGTCAATCAATGGGGCTATTCATTATGATAAATCTACCACAAAAGAAAAAAGGTACAATGAATAAAACAATGATAGAACATGCTACAATGAATTGGAAGAATTTTGAAGAGTTCCAGAAGGCGCTACCGCCTGTCTACTTTAAAGATTAGAATTTTCCTTCAAAAAAAAATATACTCTTTTAATTTCCTATGGGGAATAGATTTTAACAAGCCATAATGACTATGTGGGTCCTCCTTGATATGTTCAATAATTGAATATTCATCAGCTAAAAATGATCGTAAGTACTTTAATTGTTTTTGTATTTCTGTTTCCATGACTCAGTATTTTATTTTTGAGTTGATTTCTTAACTATACCTGGATTCGTTCTTTAATCCTCTGTATTTTATCCATCCTTTTCTCTTTTTGATAAAGGGCGTTAATCTTCTTCTCATTTTCATAGAAAAATAAACTACCTGTCTTTTCTCCATAATATGGGTCGATAAAAACATTTAGTCTCTTAAAGAAATCGATATACTGTGGTATTTCTAATACCAGTACCTCTTCGAGGCAATCAAAAATATAATCGTACTGATAGAGTTGGAAGAGGAAAAATAATGTATCCAACCATTCCCTGTTCCGATAGTATACATCATCCTGGAATTCCTCGGTGAATTGAATTTCATATATTGAATAGTACCCACATACATGATTTTCGAAATGCATACGAAGGTTATCAATATTGTGATGACATGTATCAAGGATGATTTCTTGTATCTGCTCAATAGTAATTTGTTCTCCAATTCTAATTTTTAAATCATTTCTTAATTCAACGAGTTGATACCCTTCGAGGTGTGATACTAAATCGTCTATATTTTCTATTCGTTTCATCATTCTGTTTTATTCTTATATATAGAATATAACTTGGGCATCTCTAATCCATCCTTATTGGAGAATTCCAAAATTCATCTTCATTTTCATCATCACTTAGAAATTCATCGAATTCCTGTGGTCTCTTTTCTTCTTCAAAGATTTCTACCTCTTCAATAATCCCTTTCTCATTC
>Ga0255398_1142_pt1 | contig 11094 bp, 10 predicted proteins | sample ANMaggSeSYBR01K3_FD_182119 | JGI IMG/M metagenome (GOLD analysis project Ga0255398, IMG submission 182119) | Sediment cell enrichment communities from methane seep in Santa Monica Basin, California, United Staets - ANME aggregate JGI... | ecosystem: Environmental > Aquatic > Marine > Cold seeps >...
ATGCCTCCGTATTTTTAATTGATTACAATTAGATTGTACACAATCGATATGCGTGTGTCAATACAAAATTCAAATAAATAGGTACCGATTTGGACCTGTCCCCAATCAGTACCTTCCTTTTTGGTTGTAAATTGAAGCGACAAAGCTTACAATATAGAGATAAAAGCTCAAAAAAAATCTCGATGCGAGTGATTGCCATCGAGTCTTTATTGAAGGTTAAAGAGAGGAATTATTGTCTTAAAATGGATATACCCTCCTTTTTAAAAAATATGCACAAACGTTAAAATTTAGGAGTAAAATTATGAATAAAACAGTTGAACCGGATTATCTGGCACATTTTAAGTGTATCGGAGGCGATTGTGAAGACAGTTGCTGTATCGGATGGGATGTGGACATCGACCACAAAACCTATCAAAGCTACAAAAATGTGAGCGACCTAAGAATGAAAAAACAGTTTGACAAGTTCATATATGAAAACGATTGGATTACCGATCCAAATGTTGACTTCGCTAAAGTGGAACTGACTCCAGATAAAAAATGTCCTTTTTTAAATGCTGACAAATTGTGTATCATTCAAAAGCATCTGGGTGAAAAGTATCTGTCCAATGTGTGCACCTATTATCCCAGAACAGTGAATAAAGTGAATGGCGTATTTGAAATGACGCTTTCTCCTTCCTGTCCAGAAGCGGCAAGACTGATTCTTCTGAACCCGAATGCCATGAAAATGCATGAGGTGGAGAAGCCTGGAAAATACCCGATCATCACTTTTGACGTCGATCAGAAGTCAAAGCAGTATCAAAAGACTTTGGTCGCCTATTTCAGCGAGGTGAGATCGATTTGCCTCGATACGATGATGCATTCATATTCACCGATTGAGCAAAGAATATATGATTTGGCGGAGTGGGTGGATAAGCTTCAAAAGATTCACAATCAAAAGAAGACCCATCAGACTCCGGAGTTGCTTTTGAAGTTCAGGAACAAAGGATTTGAACCTGGAATTTTCACAAGTGTCGCACTAAAGGATTATTCAGAGAATATGGTGAGGGTGTTGTTGCCAGTGGACTCTGAGACTTATACGAAATTTTCAGATGAGGCATCAAGAGGTGATTTTGAACTTGGTGAGACGATTTATTCCAGTTACTTTTCTGAGAAGGGGTATATGCTGGACAACTATTTCGTCAATCTCATGGTGAAGAATCTCTTTCCCTTTACAGAAGCCGATCAGGTTTGGGATGCCTATATGATGCTGTTTACACGCTTTGCGATCATAAAGGTTCAATTGATCGGAATAGCGGGATTTAGAGGTGAATTGACCGATGAGACTGTTGTGGCTTACATCCAATCGTTTTCAAAAGTGATTGAACATCATAGAACCTTTGTCGAAAAAGCGGTAGCTTACCAGAAAAAGAACGGATTTTCTAAATTGTCCTTTATAGAATCAGCGCTCTGATTGACCATTCATCACTTGGGTATTAATTACCATATCGATGAAATGGAGGTAAATCATGAAAAAAATATTGATCATTGTAGAGGACCAGGCAGAAGACTTGGAACTTTTGTATCCATACTATAGACTTCAGGAAGCGGGATACCAAGTGGATTTGGCTGGCAGGGAAGCGAATCTTGAGTACCACGGTAAATATGGTGTGCCATATGAATCCAATCTGAGTTATGAGGATGTGGATGTTTCAGAATATTCTGGTCTACTGATTCCAGGAGGATGGGCACCTGACAAACTGAGACGATATGAGCTCGTCAAGGATATTGTCAGGAAATTCAATGAAGATGGAAAACCTATAGGACAGATTTGTCATGCGGGATGGGTGACCATTTCTGCAGGAATTCTGAAGGGGAGAAATGTCACGTCGACCCCAGGGATCAAAGACGATATGACCAATGCGGGTGCCATTTGGTTCAACGACGCTGTAGTAGTTGACGGAAACTTGGTTTCAAGCCGTTGGCCAAAAGATCTTCCTAAATACATGGAAGCCTATATCAAAGTTTTAAATGAGGCAAATAAAGGGGACGCATGAAGATTCTTATAGTTGAAGACAGTAAAATCAATCAATATATTGCGAGAGACACACTGATCAAATATGATATACCGTGTGAGATAGAGTATGCGAACGATGGCGAAGCCGCCCTTGATCGAATCTACCAAAACGGTATCGACCTTGTGCTTCTCGATATTGTCATGCCCAAAATGACGGGCATTGAGATGCTGGAAAAACTCAATTCCATGAACATTCCATATAAACCTGAAGTGATCATGTTGACGACCATCAGCGACTCTCAAATATTGAATTCATGTTTCGATTTGGGTGCGGTGGATTACATCAAAAAACCATTTGAAGAGATGGATTTTGTTGCAAGGATCAGGTCGACCCTTCGCGAGATCTCTTATAAGAACAAACTTAAAAGAGCGACAGAGCGACTTGAGGCTCAAAACATCGAGCTCAATGAGGCCAATCGAAACCTCATGGAAGCACATGTCTATATGGTTCAGAAAGAAAAATTGGTCTCTATTGGAGAGCTTGCTGCAGGAATCGCACATGAGATCAACAATCCACTTGCTTTTGTCATGAGCAATTTCAGTAATATCAAGGAATACAGTATCCCGATTTCGGAAATTTTGATGAAAGTGAAGAATAATCCAGAACTTCATGAAGACTGGAAAACCAAGGACATTGATTTTATTCTGGGTGATCTTCCCGATTTGATTGACGAGTCGCAAAAGGGTCTCGATAGAATCGCTAAAATCGTGAACAGCATGAGGAACTTTGCAAGAACATCGGATGAGGACACTACAGAGTATTTCGACATCAACAATCTGATTGACGAAGTGCTTATGATTGTCAATAATGAGGTCAAATACAACGCAGTTGTGGAAAAGAACTATGAGATTTGTCCACTGATATATGGCAACAAAGGTGAGGTTGAACAGGTTTTTGTGAATTTGATTGTCAATGCGTCCCAAGCCATCAAGGAAAGCGGTGACTCCATCGGGACCATCACCATCACTACCGCACCGAGTGCCACAGGTGTTTTGATAACCGTCAGAGATACGGGCAAAGGCATCGATCCGCAATATATCCACAAAGTGTTCGATCCGTTTTTCACCACGAAACCGGTGGGACAGGGTACGGGACTTGGACTTAGCATTTCACATAGCATCATAGTTGAAAAACATGGTGGGGAACTCAAAGTGGAAAGCGAACCCGGCATGGGAACTTGTTTTTATATTGAACTTCCACTAGCCAAAACCACCACAAAACTAGTATAATGAATTAAAAGCCCTCATTGTGTGTGATCAGTCACTCGAATGGGGGCGAAACCGTGTTTATGGAGGAGATATGATCAGGACAATCATCTGGTTTGCATATTTTTGGCTTATACTAATTGTATATATGCCGTTTTTATGGTTTGCGCAGCGAATAGAGAATATTGATGAACGCGCCGCATATGCGGATAGAAAAGCACGTTACTGGGCAGAGCATCTCCTTGCACTTGCAGGGGCTCACGTGACAGTGACGGGAAGTGAGAAAATTCCCGAAAATGGCGCTGTTGTATATGTAGCCAATCACCAAAGTAATTTTGACATCCCGCTCATGATTGCATTCACACCAAAACCAAAGGGCTTTATTGCCAAAGTCGAAATTCTCAAAATGCCGATGATCAGAAGCTGGATGCAGCATATGAGATGCGTCTTCATTGATAGGGAAAATATCAGACAGCAGGTAAAGGCAATTTCGGAAGGTGTAGCCACACTCAAATCGGGACATTCCATGATCATATTTCCCGAGGGCACCAGGAGCAAAGATGGCACAATTGGTGAGTTTAAAGCAGGCAGTCTCAAATTGGCGACAAAATCTGGTGCCACTATAGTCCCTGTTGCAATTCATAACTCCATCGGTTTAATGCAAAAGGGGTCGTTCATCATCCATCCATCTGAGATCAAGATGATCATCTGTGATCCTATAGAAATCACAGCAGAGATGAACAAAGATACCCATGGTCTGGCTGAAAGCATCCGAACAATGATAGAAAAGGAGATCCAAAATATATGAGAATTTTAATAAAGGATACGGCCATTTTGAGAATGGTCGATCAAAATGAAGGTATATTATACGGTGACATAGCAATCGAAGATGACAAAATTGTCGCCATCGGTTCGGTGCCTGAGGGGTTTGCCCCGGATCATGTCATTGATGGCAAAAAACAGCTGGCAATGCCTGGATTGATCAATGCCCATACTCATATGGCCATGTCACTCATGAGAAATTATGCGGATGATTTACCGCTGATGACTTGGCTCAGTGAGAAAATTTGGCCTATAGAAGCCGGCCTTACACCTGATGATGTTTATCTCGGAACAATGCTTTCCATCGCTGAAATGATCAGGTCCGGCTCAACAACTTTCAATGATATGTATTTCGAGATGGAAGAAGTGGCAAAAGCCGTAGAAATCTCCGGTGTCAGAGCCAACCTTTCAAGAGGAATGATTGGAAATGACACAGAAGGACATGAAAAACTTGAAAATTCAAGAGCATTTCACGAAGCTTGGAATGGCAAAGCGGAGGGGAGAATTTTGGTTGATGTCGCGCCGCATGCACCATATACCTGTTCTGACGGATATATAAAAAAAGCGGTTGAACTTAGCAAGGAATTGAACACACAAATTCATATCCATTTGTCAGAAAGTCTTTTTGAAGTCAATGAATCCCTTGAAAAATACGGTGTGACCCCAATTAAAAAAATGGAAGATCTCGGTGTCTTTGAAGTCAAAACAAACGCAGCTCACTGTGTCCACCTACACGAGGAGGACTTTGAAATCCTGAAAAAGCATGGTGTGAGCGTCCTATATAACCCAAGCAGTAACCTCAAACTCGGAAACGGTTTTGCAAAAATCAGCAAAATGGTCGAAATGGGCATCAATGTCGCACTGGGAACGGATGGTTCTTCATCCAACAACAACATCAACATGTTTGAGGAAATGCATTTATGCGCGCTGGTCAATAAGGGCCTTGAAGCAGATCCGACAGCAATTCCGGCATATAAAGCACTTGAAATCGCGACCATTGGTGGAGCGAAGGCGCTTGGAATTGACAGTGAGGTGGGAACTCTTGAAATTGGAAAGAAAGCGGATCTCATCTTGATTGATCTGGACAAACCTCATTTGATTCCACAGTATGATCTCGTGGCAATGCTTGTTTACTCGGCGGCTGCAAGTGATGTCAAAACAGTGCTGTGCAACGGCAAAGTATTGATGCAGGATTACGAAATCAAATCATTTGACGAAAAGTTGATATTAGTTATGGCGGATGAAGCGGCACACAATCTCGTCAAGCGTACCCAAAAATAAAGGAGGATGGCCAATGGCTTCTTTTCAGGCAATATCTTATGAGAACTCAGTAATGACATTGATCGACCAAAGAAAGATTCCGCTCGAGAAAACATATATTGAATGCAAAACTCTTGATGATGTGGTCTTTGCCATCAAAGACATGATTGTAAGAGGCGCACCTGCAATAGGAGCGACCGCTGGATTTGGTATGGTCATCGGTGCAGTACAAAACAAAGCTTTAGGGCTGGATCAATTGAAAGAAAAAATGCAGGAAATAAAGAAAACTCTGGACGATGCACGTCCTACAGCAGTGAATTTGGCGTGGGCGACTCAAAGAATGCTGGACACTCTCAGTACTTTTTCAGGACCTGATGTGGACTCGCTCATTGCACATCTTGAAAAAGAAGCATTGGAAATCTTTAATGAAGATGCTGGTTTCTGCAAATCTATAGGCTTTCATGGCAACACTCTTATTGAAGAAGGTGATGTGATTTTGACACACTGTAATACGGGTGCGCTTGCGACCGTGGCATATGGAACCGCACTAGGCGTCATCAGGGAAGCTCATTTCAGCGGTAAAAACATTTCTGTTTATGCCGATGAGACCAGACCGAGACTTCAGGGCGCCAAACTGACCGCATGGGAACTCGTAGAAGAAGGCATCCCAGCGACATTGATTGTGGACAGTGCAGCTGCTACTCTGATTCGTGACGGTAAAATTGATAGAATCATTGTTGGTGCGGACAGAATCGCCAGCAATGGGGATGCGGCAAATAAAATCGGAACTTTCATGTTGTCGGTCATTGCAAAAGCATATGGTGTGCCTTTTTATGTGGCTGCACCGACTTCCACAATCGATTATGACATGGTCTCAGGAGATGAGATTGAAATCGAGGAAAGGGATGCTGAAGAAGTGACTGTGATCGGTGGAGTCAGAATTGCGCCAGAAGACATAAAAGTCTACAATCCCGCATTTGATGTCACACCGGCTGAAAACATTACCGCAATCATTACAGAACGTGGAGTGGTATGGCCACCTTTTGGTGAAAACCTTATGAAGATCAAACCTTAGGGAGGAAGAATGAGAAGAGCTATAATAGGCGGCACAGGTGTTTATGATGCCGGAAGTGAAGTGAAAACCGAACAGCTCGTCACAGCCTATGGTGATGTCACCTATGACGTGATGAAGGTGGAGGGCAGAGAAATTATATTTCTACCGAGACATGGTAAAAAACACAGTACACCACCTCATAAAATCAACTACAGAGCCAATATGATGGCACTGAAAATGCTGGATGTGACCCATGTATATGCAACAGTTGCCGTCGGTTCCATGAATGATGCTTACGAACCGGGCGATGTGGTCGTCATCACGGATTTCATAGATTTCACCAAATCACGTGTCCAGACTTTTTTTGAAGGTGATGATGGTCCTGTGGCACATGTGGAAATGACCGAACCCTACTGTGGGACTCTGAGAGCTGCATTTAAAGAGCAGGCACAAAAGTCAGGTGTGGAAATCAAAGGGGATGCCGTATACGTCTGTACGGAAGGTCCGAGATTCGAGACGGCTGCAGAAATCAGAATGTATCATCAAATGGGCGGGGATGTGGTTGGAATGACCAACGTTCCAGAAAGTGTCCTCGCAAAAGAACTGGGGATGTGTTATGCCGCAGTTGGGGTCATCACAAATTGGTGTACCGGTATAGAGGGAAAACACATCGAAGGGCATCAGATTGCTGAATCCATGGAGAAAAACAAAGTGAAGATCACTCAAACTTTCATAGAGGTTTTGAAAGAGGAAATTGATGTCAATAGCTGTAAATGTGACAGATCGTTGATTGTCTTATAAAAGAGGGAGGACAATATGTCTTTAAAACACCAAATCGCCAGAAAAGAAATTATTGATGCCGGGAATCAAATGGTCAACTCTTCACTCGTCATAGGCACATGGGGAAACATCAGTGTTAGAATCGTCGATGAAGATCTGATTGCCATCACACCAAGCGGTGTGGATTATGACAAACTCATTTCAGAGAATATTCCAATCATCGATTTTGAAGGCAACCTTATAGATGGCAATATGAAACCGTCCATAGAGCTTCCAATGCACCTTGAGATCTACAAAAAGAGACCTGATATCGGTGCAATTGTCCACACGCACTCCACTTATTGCACCGCTATGGCGATTGCCAGAAAACCGATTCCGGCATCTTGTGAGGATCTGATCCAAATCGTTGGTGGAAATGTACGTGTTTCAGAGTACAGATTGCCTGGAACGGATGATCTTGGCAAAGTGGCTGTGGAAGCACTTGATGAACGTAACGCTGTTCTGCTCGCAAATCACGGTTTGCTGGCAGCGGGTAAAAATTTGAAAGAGACCATTAAAATCGCATTTATTTGTGAAAAATCCGCTCATGCAACTTTGCTTGCGGCAAATATTGGTGGTGCGATTGAACTTTCCAAAGAAGAATGTGATATCATGAGAGACTTTTATCTCAACAAATACGGACAGAGGTAAGCGTATGAATGGCGATGTGAAAAAAATGGGATTCAATACAATGGCAATTCATTCCGGTGAACCGGATAAACATGCTGAAAACGCTTTAAATCCGCCAATTTTTCAGACGTCGACTTTTGTATTCGACAGCATTGAACATGCCGGTCGTGTCATGAATTTTGAAAGCGACGACTATGTCTACACCCGTGGCAACAATCCGACACTGCGAATTTTAGAAAACAAAGTCGCTGTTTTGGAAGGTGGTGTGGGTGCGGTCGCATTTTCATCAGGTATGGCTGCGGTAAGTTCTGTGGTGTTGTCACTCACAGAGCCTGGAGATATGGTACTTTATCATAATGTGCTTTATGGATCGAGTTATTCGTTTTTGAATCAATTTCTCAAAAAATACAAAGTAAATGCCCAGAACACAGATTTTACGGATCTTGATGATTTAAGACGAAAAGCGGAAGCCTTAAGACCGGCTGTGCTTTATTTTGAAACTCCAGCAAACCCGAATCTCGATATTATCGATATTGAGGAAGTCGTTGCGATTGCCAGAGAATTTGGAGCTAAAGTGGTCATTGACAACACGTTCTGTTCCCCATATTTACAGAGACCGCTAGAGTATGGTGCGGACGTGGTCCTTCATAGCGCCACCAAATATTTGGGTGGTCATGGTGATGTCGTCGCGGGAATCGCGGTATCAAATGACCAAGATTATGTGGACTCACTTAAATTTGAATATATGTGTGAACTCGGCGGTGTACTCAGTCCGTTTAATGCTTGGTTGATCCTTAGAGGCATAAAGACCTTGCCATTAAGACTCGACCGTCACTGTGAAAGTGCTCTCAAAGTTGCACAATTTTTGTCTGGGCACCCTAGAGTGAAACGGGTCATGTATCCGGGACTTGAAAATCATCCCGGTCACGAGATAGCAAAAAAACAGATGAAGGCGTTTGGAGGCATAGTGAGTTTTGAAATTGACGGATCACATGAAGATGCGATCAAAGTAATCAATTCTGTCGAGCTTGCAAAGATTGCTGTAAGTCTTGGAGACACCGAGACTCTGATTCAGTTGCCTGCTGCAATGACTCATATTGGCTATTCAGACGAAGCGCTTAAATCCATAGGACTCAGTAAATCACTCATCAGAATTTCCGTTGGACTTGAAGATGTCAGTGATATTATTTCTGATCTTGAGAATGCACTTAATATTACAAAGTGATTACAAACAAAAAAAACTGTTGCATTGATTATTTTATTCGGCTAGAATGTTTATAGATTAGGACATAGTGTTCTAACAAAGGTGAAATACAAATTCTAAAGAAGGAGGTTATAAACATGATGACTTTAACTAAGACTAACGCATTACAATTCAGTTCAGCATTTAATGGCAGTGGCACTACAAGTGCGTCCAAATTTAGAAACAATCAATTAAATATGTTTATGACCTGCGGTCGATTATAGGATTTTGGATAAATGAAACATTTGATCTGAAGAAATCATAGTTGATGAACCACAGGCATAATTCGTCTGTGGTTTTATTTTGCGCAAAATTTGTTTGAATTTTAGTGCAATTCAACTTTGAAATAAAGTTGCCAAACGGTCTGGGCTAAGTCCAACCGTTCAAAAACCACGCTTGCGTGGTTTTTTTATGTTTAACAGAAGGAGAATTAGGGGGTAGTAAAATGAAAAACGTAATCAAGTACATGAAAGGGTACCGGGGCATATTCTTGCTCGCTATCATTTCAATCGTAGTCGCCACAACAATGCAGCTCGCCACGCCCATACTGATAAAATACGCCATTGACTCCATCATAGGGAGTGAATCACCAGGGAATATGCAATTCCTTATGGATGCATTCGGCAAGAATTTAATGAGTGTTGTGTGGATTGTCATTGCAATCAATTTAATCAGAGGCATATTTTTGTTCTTAAAGGGTTATCTGTCGAATTATGCGGCAGAGAACATCGCTCAAAATATGAGGGAAAAACTTTACAGACAAATTCAGTACATGACTTATGAGTACCACACCAAAAAAGAAACCGGTGACATGATCCAGCGTTGTACATCAGACGTTGAAACGGTCAGACGTTTTCTCGGGGTTCAGATCGTCGATCTTGCAAGAATCATCTTTATGATTTTTCTTTCAGTCTTCATCATGATGAGCCTCAACCTGAAACTCACTGTATACGCAATAGCGCTTATCCCGGTCTTATTCCTATTCTCTTACATATTTTTTACGAAAGTGCAAAAGAATTTCAAGAAATCAGACGAAGCGGAAGGTGCTCTGACAACAGTTTTACAGGAGAATCTGTCAGGTGTGCGTGTCGTTAGGGCATTCGGCAGAGAAAAGTTTGAAATCGACAAGTTCCAAAAGGTCAATCAAGACTACAAAGAAAAGACTTATAGACTGATCGAAATTTTGGCGATGTTCTGGTCCTCATCGGATCTGCTCACACTGATTCAAAGTGGCATCGTGCTGGTGGTCGGTTCTAGAATGGTCATTACTGGAGAAATCACAATCGGTACTTTGGTTGCATTCATCACATATGAATCCATGCTGCTCTGGCCGGTGAAGCAGTCTGGAAGACTACTCAGCGAACTTGGAAAAACAACAGTAGCCGTGAAGCGTGTGGAAGAAATCCTTACAGAGGAAATAGAGTCTGACCTTCCAAACGAAACAGAACCGGAAATCGAAGGACATATCGTTTTCGATAATGTGAACTTCTCATATCCGGATGGAAAAGTCGCTCTGAGAGAGATTAGTTTTGAGATTGAAAAGGGCAAGACACTTGGTATACTGGGTTCTACGGGGTCTGGAAAATCAACAATGGTCCATTTGCTGCAAAGACTTTATGACTATGAAGGCAGCATAAGAATCGATGGTCATGAACTGAAAGACATCAAAAAACAATGGATTCGTCAAAAGATCGGTCTCATCTTGCAGGAACCGTACCTTTACGCAAAAACAGTCCGACAAAACATCGGAATTGTCAAAAATAACTTTACCAATCAGGACATAGAGGAAGCCGCAAGAATCGCTTCCATTCATGACAACATCCTTGAATTCAAGGAAGGGTATGACACAGTGATCGGAGAAAAAGGTGTGTCACTTTCGGGTGGACAAAAACAAAGAGTTGCCATATCCAGAACGATTATCGATCAGGACAAACGCATTCTTATATTCGACGATTCACTGAGTGCGGTGGACACCGAAACGGACATGAAAATCCGTAGGGAACTTTC
>Ga0255398_1135_pt1 | contig 11090 bp, 10 predicted proteins | sample ANMaggSeSYBR01K3_FD_182119 | JGI IMG/M metagenome (GOLD analysis project Ga0255398, IMG submission 182119) | Sediment cell enrichment communities from methane seep in Santa Monica Basin, California, United Staets - ANME aggregate JGI... | ecosystem: Environmental > Aquatic > Marine > Cold seeps >...
TCTTCATTTATTATTGCTCCATGCGTATTAAAAAGTTAGAGGCCTCTTACCGCTATCTTGAATTGCCTGCCCCTATCCTCGAAACTCTCGAACAGGTCAAAACTTGCACAGGCCGGAGAAAGCAAAACTGTTTCTCCATCATTTGCCAGGTAATAAGCAGTTTTCACAGCCTCTTCCATATTGTTGGATTCAATGATCGATTCAACCTTGTTGCCGAAAGCCTGGATCACCCGCTGGTTGTCTTTTCCAAGACATACAATGGCCTTCACTTTATTTTCCACCAGGTTGTATAGCTCGCTGTAATCGTTGCCTTTATCCACTCCACCCACAATCCAGACCATCTGGCCTTTCACACTTTCCAGTGCATACCAGGTGGCATTTACGTTGGTGGCCTTGGAGTCGTTGATAAAGTTGATGCCATGCACTTTCGTGACAGTTTCGAGCCTGTGCTCCACACCCTGAAAATCCATCAGAGCCTCCCTGATCACATCGTTGCGGATCTTTAACACATTACCGGCAATCCCGGCTGCCATGCTGTTGTAGGTATTGTGCCTCCCTTTAAGGGAAAGCTCTTCCACCGACATGGAGAAGTCCACATCATCATACTCAATGCGCAAAAGCTCATTCTCTTCCACCCAGGCCACATCTTTCTCCTTTTTCTGGTAAGCAAATGGAAGTTGTTCGGCCCTTGAAACGATCTTCTCCAGCTCTTTGATGGTGATCTCATCATCCGAACAAAAAACGAAATACTCCTCTTCTGTGAGGTTTTGTGATACCCTGAACTTTGAATCCACATAGTTCTGGAAGTTGTAATCATACCGGTCCAGATGATCGGGGGTAATATTCAGCAAAATGGCAATATCAGCTTTAAACTCGTACATTCCATCAAGCTGGAAACTACTCAGTTCCAGTACATAATAATCGTATGTTTCGGTAGCTACCTGGAAAGCAAAGCTACGTCCCACGTTCCCGGCTATGCCCACATTCAGACCAGCCTTTCGCATCATATGATGGATGAGTGAGGTGGTGGTGGTTTTGCCGTTGCTGCCTGTAATACAGATTTTCTTCGAATTGGTATACCTGCCTCCAAATTCAATTTCAGAAATGATGCGGATCTCCTTCTTTCTGAGGGCCTTGATAATGGGAGCGCTTTCCGGGATACCCGGACTTTTGATCACTTCCGTGGCATTAATGATAAGCCGTTCAGTGTGTCCTCCCGATTCATAAAGCACATTATATTCGTCCAGCATTTCGCGATAGAAGGGCTTGATCCTGCCTGCTTCAGAAAGAAATACATCAAATCCCTTTTTCCGGGCCAGTATGGCTGCACCTGTTCCGCTTTCACCGGCACCGAGGATTACTAAACGTTCTCTGTTTTCCATAGGGTTAATTCTGATTAGGTTTATCTGATCTTCAGGGTTACAATTGTAATCACTGCCAGCATGATGCCCACAATCCAGAACCTGGTCACAATCTTAGGTTCAGGGTACCCTTTTTTCTGGTAATGATGATGGATAGGAGACATGAGGAAAATCCTCCTGCCCGCTCCGTATTTTCGTTTGGTCTTTTTAAAATAACTTACCTGCATGATCACCGACAGGCTCTCTACCAGATAGATCCCACAGAGGATGGGGATCAATAACTCCTTCCGAATGATCACTGCAAAAACGGCAATGATCCCTCCCAGTGCGAGGCTCCCTGTATCTCCCATAAAAACCTGGGCCGGGAATGAGTTGTACCACAGGAATCCAATGGTGGCCCCAATGAAAGCCCCGGCAAAAACCACCAATTCTCCGGCATAGGGAATATGCATGATGTTCAGATAATTGGAATATATGGCATTGCCGGACAACCATGCCAGGATCCCCAGGGTAACACCGATGATAGAAGCCGAACCAGTGGCAAGTCCGTCAAGACCATCGGTGATGTTGGCCCCGTTGGATACTGCTGTTACAATGAATATGACAGCAAGTACAAAAATGATCCAGACCAGGCGGTCTGTATATTTCCCGGTAAACCAGACCAGCCATGAATAGTTGAACTCATTGTTTTTTACGAAAGGAATGGTGGTCAGGAGTTTCTTATGCTCATTAACCACATAGAGGTTTCCATTGTCATCAACCTGCATCTCCTGGGTTTTGTATTCCTGGAAATTCTCTTCGGTAATGGGTATCCTTTCCCTGATCTTCACATCGTCACTCAGGAACAGGGTCAGGCCCACAATCAGTCCCAAACCGATCTGACCAATGATCTTGAATTTTCCGCGCAATCCTTCCTTGTTCTTTTTAAATACCTTGATGTAGTCATCCAGGAATCCGATCAGTCCCAACCAGATGATAGATACCAGCATCAGGATGATGTAAATGTTGGTGAGATTGGCAAAGAGCAGGACAGGAACAATGATGGATGCCAGGATGATGATTCCCCCCATGGTGGGAGTTCCCTGCTTCTGCTCCTGACCTTCCAATCCTAAATCGCGTACCGATTCCCCAATCTGCTTGCGGTGAAGAAAACCAATGATCCCTTTTCCCAGGACCATGGAAATACCCAGGGAGGTGATAATGGCAAGAGCAGCCCTGAAGGAGAGGTACTGGAACATTCCGGCTCCCGGGAAATCAAACTGGTTGAGGTATGCAAAGAGATGATAAATCATGCTTATCAGTTTAAATTCCTTTTTAGGATCTGCATATCATTAAATGCTATCCTTTCTCCCTTTATCTCCTGGTAGTTCTCATGACCTTTCCCGGCCACCAGTATGATATCACGCTCTCCGGCAATGATGCAGGCAGTCCTGATGGCTTCTTCCCTGCTTACAATGCGCATGGTATGGCCATGCAAAGCGGAAGGAATACCCTTCATCATATCATCGAGAATCCCATCCGGATCTTCATTCCTGGGATTATCCGAGGTAAGGATCAGTTTGTGACTGCCTTCAGCGGCAATCCGGGCCATTTCTGGCCTTTTTCCCCGGTCCCGGTTTCCTCCGGCCCCCATCACGGTGATAATCTTGCCACCGGTTACATTGACCTCATGAATGGTGTCAAGTACACATTGCAATGCATCCGGGGTATGCGCATAATCCACAATACCGGTAGGTCCTTTTTTGGATTTCAGGGTCTCAAACCGACCTTGTACAGGAGTCACCTCACTGACCGCCTTGATCACTTCTTCCGGATGTTGCCCCAGGAGTACCGAGGTCCCATATACACAAAGCAGGTTGCTGGCATTGAAGCGTCCCGGTAGTTTTACCCATACCTCCGTACCGTTGATGGAAAGTAACGAACCATCCAGGTGCATTTCGTTGATCCTGCCCCTGAACTCGCACACGGAACGAAGGCTGTAGGTATGCTTTTTTGCATCGCAGTTCTGGACCATAACTTTTCCGTTCCTGTCATCTCCGTTCACCATCACAAATGCATTACCCGGGAGCTGGTCGAAAAACCGCTTCTTCACGGTCAGGTATTCCCTGAAATCCTTATGGTAATCGAGGTGGTCATGGGTCAGGTTTGTAAAGAGACCTCCATTGAACTCAAGTCCTTCGACCCGGTCCTGGTCAATGGCATGGGATGAAACCTCCATAAAACAGTACTCGCAACCTGTGTCTACCATCCTTCTGAGGTAAGCATTGATCTGTAACGGATCGGGAGTGGTATGGGTAGCCGGATGGGATTCATCCCCCATGAGCACCTGGATGGTTGAAAGTAAACCGGATTTGAAACCCAGCACGGTATGCAGCTGATGGAGTAAGGTAGCTATGGTGGTCTTTCCATTGGTACCTGTAATCCCGATAAGGAGCAGGTCCCGGGAGGGATGACCGTGGAAAGCGGATGCCATCAGGGCAAGCGCCCTGCGGGAGTTCTCTACACGAATCCAGGCTGTATCCGGACCTGTTTCCCTCGGTTCCTCTTCACAAACGATCACAGCTGCTCCCGCGGAAATAGCCTGGTCGATAAACCGGTGTCCATCTGCCTCGTAACCCCTGATGGCAACGAACATGTCCCCCTGGCTCACCTCACGTGAATCAAATGCGATCCTTTGGATATCAGCTTCTGCTGCACCCTCCATCCCTTTGATGTCCAATCCTGATATAATCTCTTCCAGTTTCACCTGTTTCTTTATCCGGATTTTATGCTCATGTTCAGTGTGACAACCGCTCCTTTCCGGATCAGAGATCCCGGCTGAACTGATTGCTTTTTTACTGTTCCCCGTCCATCCACAACCACCCTCATACCTTTGCTTTCAAGCAGAAAAAGTGCATCACTTAATCCCATATCCACCACATTGGGCACAAGATTATCGGGTATGAGACGGGAGGTGAGCACCACCCCACCGGAGGTACTCCTGGTAGAAACCCAAACCGCATCCCGGTCATTCTGTTCCAGTGGAAGATCCAGGTAATCGAATGTGGATTCAAGCGCATCACTGATCCCACTTTTGGAATAGGGTGCCTGAACAGTTTCCGCCATCATCTCCACCTGGTTGTCATGCATTTCAAACTCGCGAACGTAGATCCGGTCAGTGATTGCACGAAAAATGGGACCTGCCACCAGGTTTCCGTAATAGATATGTTTCGAAGGTGCATTCACCACCACAATGCAGGAATATTTGGGATTGTCGGCCGGAAAGTACCCGACGAAAGATGCCTGGTAAAGAGACTTGGTGTATCCCTCCTTGCTGAGGGACACCTGGGCTGTCCCGGTTTTACCGGCTATCTCGTAATGGCTGTTGGAAAGGTTCCTGGCGGTACCGCTCTTCACCACACCTTCCAGCATTTTCCGGATCTCTTCCAGTGTTCCCCTTGAGCAAATATGGTTGTTCAGCACTTCTGTATCAAAACGCTTTACCGTTTTGCCATGGGAGCGCATCTCTTCCACAAAAACAGGTTTCACCATTTTGCCGTTATTGGCAACCGCGTTGTATAGGGCGAGAATCTGCAGGGGGGTCATCCGCACCTCATAACCAATGGACATCCACGGCAGTGAAAGGCCAGACCAGAACTCGCTGTCAGTATACTTAATATCGGGCTTCCCTTCCCCTTTGATCTCGATTCCCAGCTTCCGGTTCAATCCCATCTCATAGAGGCGGTTCACAAATTGTTCCGGCTTCTTATTATAACTTTCATTAACAAGCTGGGAGATCCCCACATTGGAGGAGGCCTCGAAAGCGCGTTGAACGGTAATCTTACCCAGTCCCTCCTCCCCGCTGTCTTCCATCTTCTGTCCGTAATAAGTGGTAACGCCATCACCCACATCCACTATATCTTCCGGCGTGACATGCCCATCCTCGAGCAGGGCGATCATGGAGGCCAGCTTAAAGGTAGATCCCGGTTCGGTGCTTTCGCCGATGGCAAAATTGTAGTTCTCCCTGTAATTCCCATCATCCTCTTTGGCCAGGTTGGCAATGGCCCTCACTTTTCCGGTCTTCACCTCCATCAACACCACAGTACCATGGTCTGCCCCATGCCTTATCAGCTGTGTATGCAGGGCATTTTCTGCCACATCCTGAAGGTCCACATCAATGGTGGTAACAATGTCATACCCATCTTTGGGTTCTATCTCATTGGCATCATTGATGGGCATCCAGATGTCTCCCCTGATCTTTCTCATCAACCGGTAACCCTCGATCCCTTTCAACTCAGTTTCATACGCTCCCTCCACACCAACCACACTTCGCAAATCCCCGCTCATTGTATATCCTACTGTCCGGGCAGCCAGCATCCCGTAAGGTCTTACCCTTCTGTTCTGCTGCACATATATCACACCGCCTTTGTACTTTCCCAGGTCATAAATGGGAAATTGCTTGACCTGCTGCAACTGGGTATAGGTCACATTTCGTTTGACCAGATAATAACGGTGCCCGCTCTCCCTTGCTCTTACCAATTCGCGCTTGTAGGTGGCCCAGTGCCTGTCCTGGAACAGGTTGGAGAGCGACTTTGAGAGTTCATCCACCCCAAGGTCAAAAATGTCCCGTGTAAATGATTCAGACTGGAAGTCCATCCGGATCTCGTAAAACGGAACAGAAACTGCCAGGAGGCGTCCATCGGATGAATAGATATTACCCCGGTTGGGCTCAATGACCTTGTGGCGAACGGTGCTGTTCTCCTCCATGGCCCAGATCTCCTTCTCGAAAAACTGAAGATGGAGGGCCTTCCCAAAAATCAGCAGTCCCATCAACAATATCCCCAGATACACCAGGGAAGCCCGAATCAATATGTCCCGCTTCAATGACATGCTATTCCTCTGTATCGATCAGTTTTTTTGGTGGTTCCAGGTTCTCTTCCAGGTTCAGTTCATACCTGTTTACCAGTCGCACCACTTCCGATTGCCGGCTGATCTTTACCAGATCGGAGGAGATGGTGATGGATTTGGCCCTTAATTCCTTCACATTGCTTTGCATCCGGTTCAAACGGATCACCGTTTTTTCGGCATGATTCCGGTTGGCAATGGAGATGAAAGCAATCAATACCAGCAGAAGGATAAAACGGGATTGCTTCAATACCGCCTTGCGGGTAAGCACATTCCCATTCACCAGGTCACGCAAAGAGAAAATCTTCTCCTTTTCCTCTATGGACTGGTCAAATTCAATATTCCGTCTATCCTTAGCCATCACTTGTTCGTTCAGCTATTCTCAATTTAGCACTCCTGGCCCTGTTGTTAACTTCCAACTCTTCCCGGGAAGGGGTTATCACACTGCGGTTCACCAGCTTCCAGGGAGTTTCAACACGGCCAAAAAAATCTTTTTGGATGATCCCTTCCAGGTTCCCCGATCGCATGTAATTTTTCACCATGCGGTCCTCGATGGAATGGTAGGTAATCACCACCAGTCGTCCGCCCTGGTCCAGGTAACCTGCAGTCTGAAGCAACATCTCCCTGAGAGAATCCATTTCCCGGTTTACCTCGATACGCAGGGCCTGGTATACCCTGGCCAGGAACTTACTGGGATGTCCCCTGGGAATGAATCTTTGCAGGGTCTGCTCCAAATCTCCCGTGGTGGTCAGGTTTCCCTCCATCCTTGCATCTATCACTGCATCGGCAAGAGCCTTTGCATTGCCCAGTTCTCCGTATGCACTGAAAATCTTCATCAGGGCGTCCCGGGTGTATTCGTTCAATACCTGTGACGCTGTCCTGGTGCCGCGCACATCCATACGCATATCCAGTGCTGCATCCGTTTTGAATGAGAATCCCCGTTCCGGTCTGTCGATTTGATGTGACGAGATACCCAGGTCAGCCAGTATTCCATCTACCTTATTGATTGCGTGGTATCTCAGGTAATTTCTTAAATATCTGAAGTTTGCCCCGACAAAAATAACCCGCTTATCATCCGGAACATTGGCTTCGGCATCCTGATCCTGGTCAAAGGCTACAAGTCTGCCATGTTTCCCCAACTTTTTTAGAACTTCGAGAGAGTGCCCCCCTCCTCCAAAGGTCAAATCCACATAAATGCCCTTTGGTTTTACTTTTAATCCTTCTATGCTTTCATGTAACAATGCCGGCTTGTGATAACCCATCATGCATCTGGTTCATCAAATGATCCACCCAATATTTTTTCAGCCATGGCTGTAAAATCATCATCGGCCCGACTCACACTATCATATTCATCCGAAGCCCAGATCTCAATTTTTCCGGACTGACCTGCCAACACTACCTCATCCTTAATTCCTGCATATTCCAACAATCTTTTTGGTATCAGCATCCTGTTGTTGGCATCCAGTGAGACCTCGGCAGTACCGGAGAAAAACATTCTCAGGAACCGCGCATGCTCTTTGTTGTATGGATTGGTCCTGGCCCTGATGATCTTATTCTGTCGTTCCCACTCTTCCATGGGGTACATGATCAGGCAATTGTCAAACACATCCCGTTTCAGCACAAACCCATCCTGTACAGCCTCTCTGATCTGCCTTTTGAAAGCAGCCGGGAATGAAAGCCGTCCTTTTGAATCCAGCCTGACTGTATAGTCTCCGATAAAAGTTATCATAAGGTTTTGACAGGGTTTGAACGTAAAAGTAGCACTTTTTCACCACTTTATACCATTTCATCCCACTTTTTCCCACTTTGTTCATAACTTTTGGGATACAAATGGTAAACCTGTTTGTGGTGATGGCCACCGGGATTTTTTTTTACTTTTGTGGGTAGTATAGATCAGAAGGTTTTTCATATGGATGAAGCAACCCATAAAAAGAATTTTAAACCCATCAATATCAGGGATTTATTTATGGACAAAAATCCATCCCTGGCCCGGCGTATCCCGGGATTCGTATACCGGCTTCTTTCCAGGATCTTGCGGATCGATTTCATAAATAATTCCCTTCTTTATCATCACGGATATAAAAAGAACGTGGATTTTGCCCGTGCCTCCATAGAAGTTCTCAATGTCAGTCTCGATGTGAAGGGCAGGGAAAACCTGCCTGAAGGTGGGCGTTATCTCTTTATTGCGAACCATCCGCTGGGGGGATTCGACGGCATGATGATCATCAGTGAACTATCCCGAACCCATTCCCACTTGAAAGTACTTGTGAATGACCTGCTTATGAATGCAAAGAACATGGATGGGATTTTTGTTCCCATCAATAAACACGGAGCCCAGGCCATGGATAATGTACGTCGCATCAATGCCATATTTGAATCTGATGAGCAGGTTATGTCCTTTCCTGCCGGACTGGTTTCGCGCCGGAAGAAAGGGGTGATCAGGGATGTTGAGTGGCAGAAGAGCATCATTGCCAAGGCCCGTCAAACCAAACGGGACATTGTTCCCATCCACGTATCGGGCAGAAACTCAAACTTTTTCTACAACCTTGCCAATATCAGAAAGTTCCTGGGGATCAAGGCCAACCTGGAAATGCTTTTCCTCCCCAATGAATCTTACAAGCATCGCAATAAGCATTTTGTAATCACATTCGGAAAACCCATCCCGTATGAAACCTTCGATTCCCGTTTCACCCCGAAGGATTGGGCCAGGCATGTGAAAGACCATACCTATTCACTTGCCGGGGACCACAACAGGATGTTCAGCTATCAAAACAACTAAACAGCCCAACCATGCAAATGAAAGAGATCATACCGCCCGTTCCTCTTGAAGCACTGATGGATGAACTTTCTAATGAAAGGTTTATACGAAAAACAAACAAAGCCGGAAACAGGATATTCATTATCAATGCTGCAAATGCCCCCAATATCATGCGTGAGATTGGCCGGTTGAGGGAACTCTCATTTCGCAATGCCGGAGGAGGCACCGGTCTGGAATGTGACCTGGACGAATATGATACCGGGGAGGATGCATACCAGCAACTGATCGTATGGGATCCTGATGATAAGGCGATCCTTGGGGGGTACCGTTTCCATATCTGTGAACCCAATAAGTGCTTCAAAGATGGAAGAATCCGGTTGGCTACCGCCAAACTATTCGATTTTTCAGATCGGTTTATAAGGGACTATCTCCCGCACATGATTGAACTGGGACGCTCTTTCGTTCAGCCCATATATCAATCATCAGCACTAAGAAGGAAGGGCATCTATGCCCTGGATAACCTTTGGGACGGGCTTGGTACCCTGGTACTGGATTATCCGAACAAAAAATACATGTTCGGGAAAGTAACCATGTATCTCCATTACCACCAGATGGCCAGGGACATGATCCTGTTCTTTCTGAACAAATATTTTCCCGATACCGAAGGTCTTGTAACCCCACGGGAACCCCTGAAGATGGCTACCGACAGGGCCAAACTGACAGCCATATTTACCGGTCAGGATTACAGCAAAGACTACAAAGTTCTCTCCAAAGAGGTACGGGCATGTGGTGAAACCATTCCCCCACTGATCAATGCTTATATGAACCTCTCTCCCTCCATGAAAACATTCGGGACCGTATTGAACAAATCCTTTGGAGATGTTGAAGAGACAGGGATTATGATCACACTAAATGACCTTTATAAGGCCAAGGTGGAACGTCATGTGCTTAATTATGTCCCAAAACAGCTGCGGAAGATCAGGAGCATCAGGAGAAGGGACCTGAAGATTAAAAGACTGATCGGGAGGTTCACTTTCAGTAAGCGCGGGAATTGATCCCATGGATGTAATTGAGGAATGACGTACTCGCCACCTTGTTTCCTCCCGGAGTGGGATAATCCCCTGTAAAATACCAGTCACCCAGGTCATCCGGAACCGCAATATGCAGGTTTTCAAGGCCCTGGTAAACGATACTCACCTCGGCCTTAACTGCCGGATCGGTAAGCATCTCTGCGATTTTATCGCTAACCTGCTCCGGAGTGAAGGGTTTATAAATATCCTTTACATAATTGACGAATTCCTCCTTGGGAAGGTCTTTCTGCATGTTGCACTTCTTATATACCTCGTTGATCACATGTTCCATTTCATTTTCCTTGAGCAACTCCATGGCAGCCTGAAAGGCTGTGAAATCGCCCAGCCTGGCCATGTCAATTCCGTAACAGTCGGGATACCTGATCTGTGGTGAAGAAGATACCACCACAATGTGCTTTGGTCCCAGCCTGTCAAGTATCTTTATAATACTCTGTTTCAGAGTAGTACCTCTTACAATACTGTCATCAATGATCACCAGGTTATCTATACCTGGCCGAATGGTACCATAGGTGATGTCATACACATGGCTCACCATCTCTTTGCGCCCCTTATCCTGAGAAATGAATGTCCGGAGCTTCAAATCCTTGATGGCCACTTTTTCTATGCGGGCACGCTCGCTCATGATTTGGAGCACCTCATCCTGGCTATAAGTCTGATTGAATTTTCTCAGCTTTTCCCACTTCTGACTGACCATGTGATCTTCCACCCCTCGGACCATTCCGTAAAAGGCCGTCTCGGCCGTATTGGGAATAAATGAAAACACTGTGTTTTCGATGTCATAATCGATGGCCTTCAAGATATCAGGTACCAGCAACTCGCCCAGCTTTTTCCTTTCTTTATATATCTCCCTGTCACTGCCCCTTGAAAAATAGATCCTCTCAAATGAACAGGACTTTTTCTTTTCCGGTTCACGGATCTGTTCAATGGTTACCTCACCCTGTTTCTTTACTATCAGTGCATGACCTGGCGGCAATTCATGAATGTTCTCGAAATCCA
>Ga0255398_1143_pt1 | contig 11073 bp, 10 predicted proteins | sample ANMaggSeSYBR01K3_FD_182119 | JGI IMG/M metagenome (GOLD analysis project Ga0255398, IMG submission 182119) | Sediment cell enrichment communities from methane seep in Santa Monica Basin, California, United Staets - ANME aggregate JGI... | ecosystem: Environmental > Aquatic > Marine > Cold seeps >...
GACGGAGAAACACATCATGGTCTTTATGACATTTCATATCTTAGTGCCATCCCGAATATGACACTTTTGTCACCTAAAGATGGTGAGGAACTTGAATATATGATGCGCTATGCTGTGGATTATAACGATGGACCGATTGCCATCAGATATCCTCGTGGAAATGCGGAACATTTGTCGGCATTGCCGATTACAAATTTGTTGCCTGAAATGCTACATGTTGGCGAAAATATCGCTCTTGTTGCAACCGGTAAAATGGTTGGAATTGCACTGGAAGCGGCAAAAAAATACGAGACGGCATTCGGCAAGCGCATCAGTGTGATCAACATAAGAAAAATTAAGCCACTTGATGTGTTGGAAATCAAAGAGCTTCTTCAAAATCATAAGGTCATCATAACGCTTGAGGACCATTCCATTATAGGTGGACTTGGTGACCAAATCGCAAACCTGTTATTCAATGAGAGTCATCAAAGAACACTCCACAAGATGGGATTTTATGATGCTTTTGTGGAGCAGGGCAACGTAGAAGACATCTTCAAGGCACATTCACTTGATGTGGAAGGTGTATTTGAGAAGATTAAGGCGGTGGACAATGTCTAAGGAAAGGATAGATGTCCTACTGGTCGAAAAAATGGGTTTCGAATCAAGAGAAAAAGCACAGGCAACCATAATGGCCGGACTTGTATACATTGACAATATGCGTGTGGATAAGGCCGGTACAAAAGTGGATGTGGAATCGGAAATTGAGGTCAGAGGCAATGCACTTCCTTATGTCAGCAGGGGCGGGCTTAAACTTGAAAAAGCGATTCAAGCCTATGATTTGTTGCTCGAGGGCAAACGGTGCATGGATATTGGCGCATCAACCGGCGGATTTACGGATTGCATGCTTCAAAACGGAGCGATGAGGGTCTATTCCGTGGATGTCGGCTATGGACAACTCGACTGGAAACTAAGAAACGACGAACGAGTCACCAATATGGAAAGAACCAATATCAGATATGTGACAATGGATCAAATAGGGGAACCTCTTGATTTTGTCAGTATCGATGTTTCCTTTATATCTCTTAAACTGGTTCTTCCAGTTGCCACAACGCTTTTAAAAACCAGAGGGGAAATCGTTTTTCTCATCAAACCCCAGTTTGAGGCCGGAAGGGAACAGATGAAAAAAAGCGGCGTTGTTCGTGACCGTAAAATACACATTCAAGTTATTGAAAACGTCATCAATTTTGCAAAGGATAGTGGCTTTTGTATCAAAGACATCACGTTTTCACCTATAAAAGGACCTAAAGGCAATATAGAATTTCTGGCTTATGCCATAAAAGATGATTTGTGTGATTCTTTTGCCATAAATGTCTCCGCTTTGGTTGATAAGGCTCATATGGACCTTAGCGATAAAACCGAGGAGAGCGAGAAATAGGAAGGACATCATGAAAGTCTTCAAGTATCTTGTCAAACTTTATATCATATTTTTCAAAGTGGGATTATTCACAATAGGTGGTGGTTACGCTATGTTGCCGATAGTTGAGAGAGAACTCGTAGAGGAATCCAAACTATCCACCATGGAATCGGTTATGGAAAGCTATTCCCTTGCACAAACTTTGCCAGGTGTAATCGCTTCCAATGCTGCGGCATTGATCGGTTTCAAGCTGTTCGGTATACCTGGAGCCATCGCCTCTGCGCTGGGAGTCATCACTCCGTCCATTGGAATCATAACAGTGATAGCAATGGTATTTCGAAAATTTGGGCATCTGGATGTTGTTCAAAATGCCTTCATTGGTATTCGGATTGTGGTACTGGCACTTTTGTTTGATTCTTTTATGAGACTCTTCAAAGTGGCGGTCTTTGACAAGAAAACTTTTGCGGTAGCCATGGTTTCATTTGTGCTGGTGCTGATGAACTGGGCATCTCCGATTTTGATTCTCATCATAGGTGCGCTCTTTGGGTTTTATGTTTACAGAGAGCGGGTGGGATCATGAGATTGCTGGCATTTTTATTTGAGTTTTTTAAGATTGGACTTTTCACATATGGTGGCGGTCTGGCCATGATTCCGATTCTTAGGGATATCGCTGTGAATAAAGAGTGGTTATCGGAAAGTCATTTTACGGACTTGATTGCGATTTCCCAATCCACACCGGGACCAATTGCAATCAACATGGCAACTTATATCGGTTATAGGGAATTTTCATTTCTAGGTGCCATTTTGGCATCACTTACGATTATTGCTCCCGCATTCGTTCTTGCAATCATACTTGGAAAATTTCTTTCAAAATTCAACAGGCATCCTTTTGTACAAGCTGCTTTCGTTGGACTGAAGGCCACCATTATCGGACTTATAGCGACTTCCGTGGTACAAGTTGCTTTGGTTTCACTTTATGGGAACGAGCCTGGAAGACTCATCAGACCATGGGAGGGTCTGGACCTCAAGGCGGTTGCGTTTATGCTTGTCTTTTATTTTATTATAAGAAAATATCAGAAACATCCGCTCATCTACATCACTATTGGTGGAATTGCAAGTCTATTTATCTGGTAGCATAAGGAAATTAACCTTTTACTAAAAATTAATATTATAATATAATGGAGTTGTTGGGGGGAGCTTATGAAATATTCAAGACATTCAAAGATAATTGAAATCATTGAGTCAAAGGACATAGAGACTCAAGATGAATTGGCTATGGAACTCAAGTTATCAGGATTCCAAGTTACACAGGCCACCGTATCCAGAGACATCAAAGAGATGAGACTGATCAAAGTACTCACAAAAGATGGCAGATATAAATACGCATCCATCAGAGACAAAGAAGGTGTAGTCAACGACCGGTTTTTAAAAATCTTCAGAAATTCGGTGACCTCAATTGATTTTGCCGGAAACATAATTGTGATAAAGACATTGGTGGGTTCCGCAAGTGCCGCTGCTGTTTCTATCGATGCATTCAATATAAAAGAAATCGTCGGAAGCATAGCCGGGGATGATACCATTTTTCTCGTGGTTAAAGAAATTGATAAAATTGATGAATTGATGAATCGATTCAAGGATTTGCTCATATGATTTAGAAGCGATGGAGGCTTTATGCTTTTTGAACTACATATCAAGGATTTTATACTGATTGAGGACGTGAAAATAGGATTTGAACAGGGTTTCAACACCATTACAGGTGAAACCGGAGCTGGAAAATCTATGATTCTGGGAGCAATCGATCTAGTGTCCGGAGAACAGGCCAATAAGGATTCTGTAAGAATCGGTGCTGATAAGACTCTCATAAGTGCAAGCTTTTACACCAATGATAAAGTGAACCTCTATCTGAATGAAATGGGCATTGCCTGTGATGATGATATTGTCATTCTATCGAGAGAGGTCCAGGCCAAAGGGAAAAGCATTTCGAGAATCAACGGACAAGTTGTGACTCTCAATCATCTTAAAGAAATTACTAAAAATTTGATTCAAATACATGGACAAAACGACAATCAGACGTTATTGATCAGAGAAGAACAGTTGAATTTGCTGGATAAGTTCGGTGGAACTGAAAATATCAGAACCCGTCAACAAATCCAGCATTTGTTCAATGAGATAAGGACTTTGAGATCGGAAATCGCTCTGCTTGAAGAAAAATCATATGATCGTCAAAGGCAAACTGACTTTTTATCATTTCAAATTGAGGAAATTGATAACGCCAAATTGAAAATTGGTGAAGATCTGGCACTTGAAAAAGAGTTTGAACTATTGACTCATCTGGGCAGTATAGTGGAGGTTTTTGAACGTGCTACGGGATGGCTGTCCGGTGAGTACGGTGATGGAGCAGTTTCAGAAGTGTCTTCCATTGCAAACGCCTACTCGAAATTGGTTCACTATGATGAATCACTTGATGATTTTTCGAAACGGTTCAAAGAGATATATTTTTTGATGGATGATTTGTCAAAAGATGTGGTAGATTACAAGAGTAAACTGGATCAGGATCCCGAGAGACTGGAATGGGTTGAACGTAGACTTGATGAGATCAATCATCTCAAATCAAAATATGGTAAAACGATTGAAGTTATTTTTGATCTCAAATCAAAATTTCAGACTGAACTGGATGCTTACGAAAATGTGGAAGAACAGCTAAAGTCTGAAATGCAAAGACTCGAACACTTGCTAAAGGAGTATTCGAATATCTCAGAAGCATTGACATCTCTTCGTTTAAAAGCATCGATAGCATTTGAGGAAGCACTCCAAAAGGAACTGATCGAGCTCAATATGAAGGAGACCAGTTTCAAAATTGAACTGAGTAAACTCTATGAACCAACCGCTCATGGCCTGGACGACATAGAATTTACAATTTCAACGAATATTGGTCAGCCATATCGACCTCTTAAAAAAGTGGTTTCTGGCGGGGAACTGTCCAGAATCATGTTGGGAATCAAGATTGTTCTAGGGAAAATGGATGCGATCCCAACACTTGTGTTTGATGAAATCGACACTGGAATCAGTGGAGTGACTGCAAATGTAGTAGGTGAGAAGTTGGCGAAACTTTCGAGCTATAGTCAGGTGATCATCATCACCCACCTTCCACAGATAGCTGTATTTTCAGATCATCATCTTTTGATTGAGAAAAATGTGGAAGATCAGAATACGCTCACTCATATCAAACCAATCACATCAAAGGAAGTGGAAAACGAAATCAACAGATTGGTAGGTGGTCTTGAAGTGACTGAAACCACAAGTATCCATTCCAGGGAGATGATTCAGACCGCACATAAAAAGAAAGAACTGTTCAAGAAAGAACATAAAAAATAGCACATAGGGGTTTGGGAAGATGGATGTCTTATCAAAACTATTGTTTTCAGCAATGGGTGCGCTTGCAATTTTATATGGATTAAGAGGTATTGTTCCTGAATTCAAGGAACAAACCCGTTCGAAATGGATCGTGTTGGCAGTCATTTTGACTGTATTTCTCGTTTTTTTTGACGTTGCGATCTTAAAGAACGTATTGATTCTTTGCGCTTTTTTGATTTACTATCTCAAGTGGGTCTATGGTAGTAGTTCGTTTATAGCCTCTCTATCAGTGCTTTTTCTGTACTTGATACTTATCTTGACGTCTATGATCACTTCGAATCTGGGTGTACTGATCCTTAATGAAGTACTGGATTTTAGAAAAGCGTTTGTTTCAGACAACTTTAAAGTGCTTATGATATTCTGGTTCATGTACGTCATTTTACTGAGATATTATCAACTGATCATGAAGATTTTCAAGAAAATTACCAACTTCAACTCGAGAATTGAAAGATTGTTGGTCGTCAGCAATGTTTTAGTGTTTTCGTTTATTGTCGCTTATCAGAAAATGACATTCATAAATTTGGTCAAAATCAATTCTACCGGTTTGATTGATGCCGCACAGAATTCTTCGGTGCCTGTGTTTATGAATTCCACATACATGCTTACGACCATACTCACATTTTCTGTGGTGATATTGATCAATAGACTCAGTATTGTAGACAATAATATGGAGAATTACAAGTACAAAGCTGAGACAGATTTGATGACAGGGGTGCTGAGCCGGGAAGCCGGCCTTACATATCTGAAAGAAGAAATGATGAATTCAGTGGTCAAAGGGCATGATCTTACAGTTGCCTATATCGATATCAATGACCTTAAAGTGGTCAATGACAAATATGGTCATAAGGAAGGTGACAGACTGATCAAGGTCTTGTCAGGCATCATCCAAAATAATTTGAGAGAATTCGATGTCATTACCAGACTTGGTGGGGACGAGTTCATGGTGATATTCAGGAAATGTAATATTTTACAAGCACGCAAGGTTTGGTATCGTATTACAGACGAATTCTTAAAAACGAATACAAGTGGAGAGTACAATTTCAAGATCAGCGCCAGTGTTGGATTTACTGAGTATCATCCGTCCAAACATCCAAGTGTCATCCAGTTGATTCATGAGGCAGATGAGGCAATGTATCTTCAAAAGAAATCCATCAAGGCGGCACGTTTGTAAAACATATACAAAATAATTGATATTTGCTTTAATAATTTGGGGATTAATATAAAATTACGTTAGGGGCTATAACTATGGAAAGATGCGTCGTAGAATTTGAAACCTTTTTTAAGAGATCAGAGAAAACTTTCTCTCAACACACTTCAGTCCTACAAAAAGGGATTTGAAATACTTTGGCATATATTTGAGAAAGCAAAACATCGAACATTATCACCATGTATCCAGTGTTGACCTACTCACTTATGTGATTCATTTGAAGAAAGAGGGCAAAGCCAACGCAACGCTTTCAAGAAATATCGCAACGATACGAACTTTTTATTCATTTCTTAGTAATAAAGGGTATATAAAACATAACCCTTCATTGGAGCTCGAGTCACCAAAGGCTGAAAAGAAAATGCCTGCGGTGCTAACACTTCAGGAAGTGGAACATCTTATTTCAAAACCAGATACCAGAACATCCATAGGCAAAAGGGACAAGGCTATGATCGAGTTGCTTTATGCAACTGGCATTCGTGTGACCGAGTTAATATCATTGAATCTCTCCGATATCAATACGACAATGGGTTATATCCGCTGTAAGGGAGCATCCAAATCAAGGGTGATTCCACTAGGATCTATGGCTTCCAAGGCTGTTGATCTGTATTTGAAAGATGGAAGAAATCAACTTATTAACGAGGATAATGAGGCACTTTTTGTAAACTATTATGGCAAACGCATCACGCGACAAGGTTTTTGGAAAGTCGTGAAAAGATATTCCGAAGAGGCAGGCATCGATAAAAATATCGCTCCGCATACTTTGAGACATTCTTTTGCATTGCATTTGGTACAAAATGGTGCTGATCTAAAAGCAGTTCAAGAAATGATGGGCCATTCAGATGTGACCACCACCCAGATTTATCTTGAAATGTCGAATTCCAAGATCAAGGACGTATATGAAAAAGCACATCCTAGAGCCTAGAAATAGGCTCTTGTTTTTATTTAAAATGAGGAGGTTTTTATGATTAACAGAGTTATTTTATTTGTACTCGACAGTGTAGGCATTGGTGGCTTACCTGATGCAGAGCAATTTGGAGATTTTAATGTCAACACCCTTGGCAACATAGCAAAATCAACTGATGACTTCAAGATTCCCAATTTGAAAAAAATGGGAATTGGAAATATCGAAGGAGTTGACGCCATTGAGGCGGATCCATCGCCTATTGGTGCATTCGGAAGATCACTTGAGGCATCAAATGGAAAGGATACAACAACAGGTCACTGGGAAATAGCAGGACTTTATATTGAACATCCATTTAAGACTTATCCAGATGGATTCCCGGATCATATCATCAAAGCTTTTGAAGAGCAAACAGGACGTAAAGTCATTTTCAACAAACCGGCTTCTGGAACGGTTGTTCTTGATGAATATGGTGAAGAACACATGAGAACTGGAAATCCAATAGTATACACCTCTGCTGACAGTGTTTTTCAAATTGCGGCTCATGAAGAAATCATCCCGCTTGAGGAACTCTATAATATGTGTCAGATTGCCAGAGACATGCTTCGTGGAGATGATCAAGTCGCAAGAGTCATAGCTAGACCTTTTGTTGGAACGCCTGGAAATTTCCAGAGAACATCCAACAGAAGAGATTATTCATTGAAGCCATTTGACAAGACTGTTCTAGACTTTGCAAAGGAAGCGGGACTCGAGGTCAAAGCAGTCGGTAAAATTGTGGATATCTATGACGGTGAAGGAATCACTGAGGATGTTCACACAAAAGATAATATGGATGGCGTCGATCAGACTATTCGATTTATGAAAGAGGATTTCAAAGGCATACTATTCACAAATTTGGTGGACTTTGATGCCAAGTTCGGACACAGACGAGATGTCGATGGTTATAGACAAGCGTTAGAAGAAGTGGATGCACGTTTTCCTGAGATGATGTCACTCATGAAAGAGGATGATCTATTGATTGTTCTTGCAGATCATGGCAATGACCCTGCATACAAAGGATCAGATCATACCAGAGAGTATATCCCGATTCTACTCTATGGAGATCAGGTGAAAAAAGGTGTGGATATCGGCACAAGAAAGACTTTTGCAGATATCGCAGCAACCATCTCTGATATTTTGGAGATTCCAGCCACTCCTTATGGTACGAGTTTCAAAAATGAAATTCTTTAGACTACATCAATGGAGGTCACTGTGGGCAATTTAAGTGATAGAATGAACGAAGCAAAAGCATTTATTGAAAGCAAAACCGATTACAAACCGACCCTTGGTCTCATTTTGGGATCGGGATTAGGGGTAATTGCAGACAGAATTGAAGCACCTGTGAAAATCAAATACGGGGAAATTCCACATTTTCCAGTCTCTACAGTTGAAGGACATGAGGGGCAATTTGTCATTGGAAAGTTGATGGGCAAAACCGTCATTGCCATGCAAGGCAGATTCCACTATTACGAAGGATACTCTATCCAGGACATCACATTTCCCGTAAGAGTGATGAAGTCGCTTGGAGTGGAACATATTATTTTGACCAACGCGGCGGGTGGACTCAATCCTGATTTCAGCGGTGGGACATTGATGCTCATCACAGACCAGATCAACATCATGGGGATCAGTCCTCTTATAGGTGAGAATGAGTCCGATCTCGGACCGAGATTCCCTGATGCATCGAATATTTATGATAAGACATTCAATTATAAAGTCATTGAGGAAGCAAGAAGTCTTGATATTGACCTAAAGGAAGGCGTTTACTTCTATTTCACGGGACCAGCTTACGAGACGCCTGCTGAAGTTAGACTCGCACGACTTTTAGGTGGAGATGCCGTGGGAATGTCCACAGCACCGGAAGCGATTGTTGCTGCACACATGAGTATGAAAGTGACTGGAATATCTTGCATTACCAACATGGCGGCGGGTATTCAAAAGACTGCACTCAATCATAAGGAAGTAGTCGAAACAGCCAACCGCGTGCAAAGCACATTCATTAAGTTGGTCAATAGGATTATTGAAATAGCTTAAAATAGGGAGGCATATAATGAGAGCAGTAGATGTAATCAACAAAAAGAAAAATGGTGAGATGTTAAATCAGGAGGAAATCGATTTTATGGTGCTGGGATATACCCGTGGGGAGATTCCAGATTACCAGATGTCCGCTTTTTTGATGGCCATATATTTTGTAGGTATGGACAATCAGGAAATCGCTTATCTAACAGACTCATTCGTCAGATCCGGAGATACAGTGGATCTTTCAGCAATTCACGGCATCAAAGTTGACAAACATTCAACAGGTGGTGTAGGCGATAAAATCAGTTTGGTTGTGACCCCTCTTGTGGCTTCTGTTGGAGTGCCTGTGGCAAAAATGTCAGGACGAGGACTTGGTCATACCGGTGGAACAATAGACAAACTCGAGTCCATAGAAGGATTCAAAATTGAACTTTCGGCGGAGGAATTCATCCATAACGTCAACACTTATAAAATGGCACTTGTTGGACAATCCGGTGATTTGACACCTGCAGACAAGAAAATCTATGCACTTAGGGATGTAACTGGAACCATTAACAGCATTCCTCTAATCGCCAGCTCCATCATGAGTAAAAAAATAGCATCAGGATCCGATGCTATAGTACTCGATGTCAAAGTTGGTTCCGGAGCGTTTATGAAATCACTTGATGAAGCAAAAATTCTTGCTAGAACAATGGTAGACATAGGTAATTCTCTCAATAGAAGAACCGTTGCGGTCATCACCAACATGGATCAACCACTTGGTCATGAAATCGGCAATGCCAATGAAGTTAGGGAAGCGATTGAAGTGCTTAGTGGAAAAGGTGCTGAAGATGAAACTGAAGTGGCTCTTACCATCGCATCATACATGGCGGTTCTTGGTGGTGCTTTTAAGGAACTGAGTGAAGCTAAAGAACATTTCAAAAAAACCATTGCTTCAGGTGAAGCACTCGAGCAGCTTAAGATTTTCATCAAAATTCAGGGTGGTGATCCTGATGTGGTGGACCATCCGGAGAAATTGCCTCAAGCCGCATTGCACATTGAAGTTAAATCAGAATTTGAAGGCTATGTGAGTGGATTTGATGCTGAAAAAGTTGGAATAGCAGCAATGATGTTAGGAGCAGGTAGGCGTAAAAAGGAAGATAAAATCGATTATTCTGCGGGAATCACTCTTAAAAAGAAAATTGGCGACCACGTCAATATGGGAGATGTGCTCTGTATACTTCATACAAATGATGAGAAGACCACTGAAGCAGAGAAAACAGTAAGATCGGCATTTTTCTTCAGCTCTGTGGCACCTGAACCGATTCAATATATTTATGACATCATTGAATAGTCAATAAAGATCAAAACGCTTCCTGAGCAATTGCAGGAGGCGTTTTTTATGGTTATAATAGAGGTGGGAAACAGGTTGGAGGTCGAAATGCAAATGGATGAAAGAATTTGGGAACAGTTGCTCGATATTCAAAGCAAAGGACAGTTTGTCTTTTATTTTGTCGGAGGATGCGTGAGAGATCTTTGCTATGGGATTCACTCACGTGATATTGATATCGTATTTGAAGGGGATGTGGTAGAACTATTTGAGCTGTTAAGCCCTGAGCTTGGAAAGAAGAATATACAAAAATCAAATCTGGACACGCTATCAATATATGGCGATTATTTTGAATTTGATCTCGCCTCTCCAAGAAAGGACGAATATCCCAGTCAAAACGGAATGCCTAAAATAACAAGTGCCACTGTAAAGGAAGATTTGTCCAGAAGAGATTTCACCGTCAATACAGGCTATATGGAGTTCTCGGACCAAACAATCCGTTGGTTTAAAGGTGAGTCTCCCGATTTGAAACAGATTATGAGCAAAATAATATATGCACACCCAATGTTTGAACCAGACATACAAAATAGAAAGCTCAGAATTATTCATGATCAATCGTTTGAGGAAGACCCATCCAGATTGCTTCGAGCTGTAAAATATATGACATTCTTGAAACTTGAACTGGATCGGGAGAGTGAGGTCTTTTTCAAAGTTGCACTTAAAGAAAGACGAATTGAACGATTGGACAAGGCAAGATATATGAGAATCATCTGGGATTATATTCACTTCGA